>Ga0209610_1001227_pt1 | contig 13256 bp, 10 predicted proteins | sample LakKivw275mmetaG_FD_184137 | JGI IMG/M metagenome (GOLD analysis project Ga0209610, IMG submission 184137) | Anoxic lake water microbial communities from Lake Kivu, Rwanda to study Microbial Dark Matter (Phase II) - Lake Kivu water 275m metaG... | ecosystem: Environmental > Aquatic > Freshwater...
ACATTACTGAAAGCGAAGGCACCCTGAAATCCATACCTGCGGTTAATAAACTCATGGTCAATATCTACTCCGCCGGTATAAGCGTCGCGATGGAGATAATCAATCCCGGTTCCGTCTAATTTGCGGTTGACCGCGGTTAGGATTCCGCCAATACTGGTTAGCCCGTCGTTAAAATCTTGTTGAACGCGCGAAAGCCAATAATTTGTCAGCGGTTCAATCACTGCCTTATCTTTGGTTTTATCTTCATAAAAGACGATGCCGGTCTCTTCACTCGTCACGGCTTCCATCATTCCGATGGATAATCCTTTTTTGGTTTTACCGGTCAATTTGGCAGCACCGAGGATATTCGTCCGCTCCGGATAATTGTAGGTTAATACCTCTTTATTGTCATTTTCCGCAACCCAACCCTGGGGACTCCGACCGATTCGCCGGGAATAGAATAGACTATTATTTTGGGCGTCACCATCGCCAAATCCTAAATGGAAGCGCAGGATATTGCCACCTTCCATGAAAAAGGGGCGATTCTCATTGAAGTAGGTTTCAAATTCAGTCAGGTTAAAATCAGCCGGGTCGGCTTCCACCTGCCCAAAATCGGGATTAATCGTGGCATTAAGGGTCAAGCCTCTTGGACTGCTATAGCGAATATCAGTGCCCATAACACCCAGGAAATCGTAACTATTTTTATGTACCGGATTAACTAAATTATCAGATACATTTGCTTGACTGGCGGCATAGGGCATCAGATATATGGGTTTTTTGACAACGATGTTTTTTAAACCGTTGAGCGTACCATAGTGTGATACAAATCCCTCTTCTCCTTTAGCCCAATATGACCAGACGGAGAGTTCGTTGTTTTTACGCGGTAATTCCCGATAGATCTGAAAACCCCACAGCATGTCGTCGCTACTTGTAAAACGTAATTCCCGAAAAGGGATCCGCCATTCGGCAGTCCAACCTTGCTCATTGATGTGTGAATTACCATCCCAGGTCGCATCCCATTCCCAGTCGGCGTTGGTGTCGTCGAAGCGCCTGATATCGTGTTTTACCCCGGCGGCATTGATGCCGAATTCAAAGGCTGTCCGATTATCGTTGTAACTGTCAATCGAGATATACATCCAATCGGACTCGGTGTAGTTATCCCGACGAGTTAAGATGGCAATAATTTTATCCGGCTCGGGATCGTAGGCTTTAGCACCAACATATAAATTCTCATCATCGTAGAATACGCAAAACTCAGTTTTGAAAGTCTCCGGCGAACCATCATTCGGATCCCGCTGGATGAAATTCCCCTGCCAGTTACCCAATTGCCAAATCGGTTCATCAAGGATTCCGTCAACCTCAACTCTGTTTTGGTGCAAAGCGACGGCAGTCACTTGCCGATTGCGAAAGATATCCAGTTCTTCGGTTGTTAATTTTGCCGATATGGACGTGAACAGAAGAAAAATTAAGCTGGTTAAAAATATTTTCTTCATTTCTCGCTACCCTCTTTGATTCAATTTCAATATGTGTAATTGACGATTTGATTGATTAAAAAGTTGTCTTTGATATTAAAAAAAATCATACTTGATAATTGGGCTAATTGAAAATTAATACTGCTATCTTTGGGAAAAAGTGCTAAAATATCGAGAGTAAAGTTGAAATGATAATCAGGAATGTCAAATGAAGGTGAATGAGGTCGCAGTTGGTATTGATATTGGCGGGACTTTTACCAAATTTGGACTAATTACGCGGGCAGGTCAGGTTTTATGGAAGGATTCGATCCCGACCGAAGCCAATAGACCCGCCGAGCTGCTATTCGACCGGATATTTGCAGTATTAAATCAGTTTTTTTCCGCAAGCCCTGAAAAATATCGGATTCGGGGGGTAGGTATCGGAGCGCCGAATGCCAATCATTACACCGGTCGAATCGAGAATCCACCGAATCTGAGCTGGAAGAGTGTTGACTTAGTTGAACTGGTGCACCAACATGAAGCCCAACTATTGGTGGATGTTACCAATGATGCCAATGCTGCTGCCTTGGGTGAAATGATATTTGGCAATGCCCGGAATATTAAGGATTTTATTCTGCTGACTCTTGGTACGGGATTGGGCAGTGGAATTATTGCCAATGGGGCGCTAATCTACGGACACGACGGTTTTGCCGGAGAGATGGGACATTTGACAGTAGTCCGTGACGGACGACCTTGCGGCTGTGGTCGTCGGGGTTGCCTTGAGACTTATGTATCGGCTCCCGGGATTGTTCGTACCGTTAGAGAATTGCTTGCGGCATCAAAGCGAGAGAGTATCTTGGATAAAATCCCGGCAGAGAAAATGGAATCAATTGATATATATCAGGCAGCATTAATCGGAGATGCGATCGCATTGGAAGCTTTTGAGGTTACCGGTCGGATTTTAGGTGAAACTCTATCAGATGCAGTTGCCTATCTCAGTCCCGCGGCTATTTTCCTCTCGGGTGGACTGGCGGAGGCGGGTGATTTAATTTTTAAGCCGGCTAAAGCGCACATGGAGAAAAACCTGTTGCCGGTTTTTCAGAATAAAGTCAAAATTTTACCTTCTGGACTACCCCAGGGAGAAGTAGCCCTGCTTGGCGCCGCTGCCTTGATCTGGCATAAATTGACTTAAAAAATAACAGCATCGTTAAAAATTCTCGGATCCAATTTTTGGTCTATGCCAATAATTACTAAGATTATGTAATTATATTTTTTGGATAATAGTGCTTGAATATTATTGAGTTCTTTTTGATATTTCAGAGTAGATTCTTTGAAAATAAATTGGATAGCATGTTGCAATTAGTTAATCCCAAGATCAGCTCCCTTTTTTCGCTGGTAATCCTAATGGTTATTAGCACTTTTGGATTAAGCATGTTGACCTATGCCGAATCGGTTAATCTCAAGGATTTTGCTTTGAGTGATTTAGGATGTACGATAACTCCTCAAGGTAAATCGAATGCAATTTCCTGTTTTATTTTTGCCTTAGGGATGTTTAGCACCAGTTACATCCTGCTCCGAATAGCTGTATATTTTCGGCAGGACAATTCGATTATTCACTATCGTTTGAAAAACTATCTTTGTCTGATGGGCAGTGTTGGCAGTTTTGGATTTATTTTTCCCTGGAATCTCAATGATAATATTCACATGACTGGTGCGGCTTTGATGGTGGCGGCTTTGTGGGCAATCGGGGGACTGCTACTGTTTGAGGCATGGAAATTTATCAGTTTTGGGCGATTTCTGCTGTTACAGTTAATCTTGCAGGGAACGGTGCTAACTTATGCGGTTACCTTTGCGATTGATTCTCCCATCCGAAATATACCCCAGAAGTTCGCCGTTTTGGGTTTGATTTTCGTCCTGAAAATCGCTACGGCAAGTCCCTCGACGTTAGAATTTTCGAATATATTTGCCTTTAATCTAAAAAAAGAATAAGCACAGAAGGTAAAACTATACCGTTGAGCGCCGCAGTCTGCGTTTAGCAGATTTCATCTGAGAGCGAATATGTTTTAATTTTACCGGATCGTGCTGGGATAGAATTTCGTCTCGAATTTTTTTCAGCTCTTTGATATGTGCCTTGATATTTTGCTTTTTGAGACCGACTACTTGATGGTGCACATACATATCAATATTGAGTGCCTTGCAGATTGCCGCTAACAAGTGCTCTTTGTTGAGCTGGGTATAGCCCTTGACTGCTTCATTGTCAATTCCTGCGGCGATCTCGCGCAGCTCTGCAACCTTCTTATGTTTGAGATCCTGAAAGGTATATTCCATAAATTTACCTCCTTTTGAACTGATTCACTTTTGGACTATCAATCGAGTTGTCAAAGTTAAAATCCTTACTCCTAATATAGATAGATAGATTAAAATTTCAAGGTGGAATTTTTAAAGGGATTGAAATAATTCTTGCATTGAAGTTATCTGTTAGTGTATTTTAGCCATAGAAAATAGCAGTAACGGGAAACCTGAACCGTTTGACTTATATATAAGGGAAATTTGAAAGAAAGGAAATCCCTTTGCTAACCTGAGAAGGATGAACAATATCTGAAAATGTTGAAGGGATTAAGAAAATAGAAACATATCAATTAGAGGAGGAATTTCTATGCACATCTTGAAAGTCAAAGCCCGGAGTCAATGGTTGAGCATTCACTCCGGGCCGAACAACCGTAATCTCAGAAGAGATTACACTCATTCCGAGTAATTTTAATGAAATTTCTTTGAAATTGAAAGAGAATGGAGGATGAAATGAAAAAGCTACTAATTTCTTTAATAATATTTATGCTTCTTTTCTTTATAATTGATTGTGAAAAAAGTGTCGAAAATCCTGCTTCGGTATCCCAAGAAAACGTTAGTGCATTCCTATCCACTCTTCCTAAAAAGGGAGGTGATGATAGATTTGTTACAAAGGAGTCGATGAAGAAATGTCAGGATGATATGGAACAAATTTCTAAATCATTAGCGATAACATTTAGGGAATCACAGGTTAGGTTAATATTAAAAGAAGAACTGAAAGGTAAGGATGCGTTCTGGGAAATTAGTTTTAATCAATTGATGAATAATGAAGTTTCAAACGGTTTAACTGTTTTCGATTTGATGATTGAAAATGGAATTGATGATTTTGTTAAATTGTTAAAAAAGCATCCTGATTTAAGATTGTCTATTCCTGAAAAATATGAAGATTCCTTCGATCCCTTGTCAGATTTTTATGTAGCAATCTTGCCTGTTGAAGATGAGCGGTTCGTAAAGGAAATAATCTCATTTGATTTTCAAGGTAACAGATTAGTACTTGATCCTGAAACATTATGTGACACTCCGTTACTTGTTCTCGAGATTGATGAAAATCCCGATTATCACCCGTCTTTTAATGATAATTCCATCATAGTAGAAATTCCTAATTATCAGGAACGATCAACATCCTTGAATTTATCTAATGGCTTAAGCAAGACAGCAACAACAGTCACAAAAGTCAAAATAAATTATGAATATTTATTTAATAAATTGGAATCTGACCTTAGTCGACCAGAATTTAATGTGACTGTTACTGCTGGTGAAGTTGTTTTTACGAATTATTCAATAAATGATTACTTATTTCCTAAGACGGCAAACAGAGGTTTTGGAATAACTGAAATTAACCATGCGAATTGCACATATAGGGAGGTAAGATGGATATGGGATTATCCTGACTCCTCCGATAATATCTTTGGTGCTGATAAAGTGTTGGGTATCTGTTTCTGGGAAGACGATCCAGGTGGAAAAGATAAATTAACTTACTATTGTGCAGACCAATACTCCGGACGGCCAAATCCTGAACAACGTTTTCCCTATGAGCCTGGTTATTTAGATAATCATCCAGATTGCCCCGATGATTTATATGGATATGTATTTATTAAATATTGGGATTTATTTGGTGCAGCTGGCTATAATGGCATAACTCGCGAAGTATATGGTTATAATAGTAGTGATGGTGGAAATAATGCATGGCGTGTTGGTGGAAATCCAGGGCACAATGCTAGAGTAAAATTCAAACTGTATGATGAAGAAGAGTAAAAAAACATTCTGGGATGGGGTTTTATTCCCCATCCCAGATTAGTTAAGGATATTCAGTGATACGAAATCTTATTTCTTTCCATTTATTTGTTTTTTTCTTCATTTCATGCATCGAGCCGACAAGAGATATTAGTCAGCAGGAGCAGGTCGCAGTGTCTATGGTTTTGAATGCTAATCCGATGGATTCACTCCCTGATATCCTAAAAAACTTAGCTGATGACTATTATAAAACCTGGACCCAGGGATTGGGAGTTGATCTATCGTATATCATCAATAGGATAATTGATAAAAATGATAGTATCTACGTTATTGGAGATTCCTTGAATACTATGATCCCGGCAAATATTATCGTTTTTGGTGATCAGCAAGAGTATGCTTTCAATTCTGGTCATATTCAAAAAGATAGTATAATTGTTGAACCTTATCCTGGGCATTTTACTTTTTATTATTCTCAATTTCTCCCATTTTTACGAGATGAAGAATGGCAAATACAGGCTGGTAGTAAATATACAGTTAGCATCCAGACCAAAGATGGTATTATATATACCGGTCACACACAAGTGCCCGGTGAGTTTCATTTTCTGCCCTGGGAAGATGGTAAGTATCTCAAGAAAGTGGATAATGATCATTGGAAAATGAGGTGGTCTGAAAGCAGCAACGGATATGAATATTCGTTTCAGTTATGGGGATTCAATGATGACTATAATTATGGTAGATTTGCAGAAATAGTTGAAGTTACTAATGAAAGTGAAATTGAAAGGATGTTTCACTTCGTTGATGAACAGTATTCCGGTGAAACACCCGGAATTGATGCTCCTTATCCTAATAAGTTCTTTGCTTGGGTGTATGTTTATGATGAGAATTTATATCGGTATAAATATTTACTTCAGGATCCTGCCGGCTGGTCAAATTGTCTAGGTGTATTAGGTTCAACAAATTTAGCAACGATCGTTTTTGAACAGGATTTGGAGTAACGATGCTAAAAATAAATCTTAAAACGTTAAATAGTGTAACATTTATAATACTATCAACTGGTATACTATTATCAGCTGATTTATCACAAAAATACGGATATCTGAACGGATTAGTGTTTGGGAGTGATTCTTCATCATTTCTACCTAATGCAATAATCAGGGTAGGAAACATACCTTGGGCAGAGACAAATTCAGATGGAACTTTTAGCATCAGATTGAAATCGGATTGCGAATATTCCATTACTGTATCGTGTATTGGTTATAAATCGGTCGTTGAAAAAGTCATAATTCGTTCTGGAACCAACACAATTACATTTGTTCTGCCGCTTGATATTATTCAGTTTCCTTCGGTAACGGTCGAGGCTGCGCGCTTTAAACGGAAGAAAGAAGAAGGAATTATTGGATTTTCAGCTCTTGACCTGAATCGCACCAGAACCCCAATTTTACAGGATCCGATCAAAGGATTAGAAAGTGATCCGGTTGTTAAAACTGAAAATGATTATAATTCACGCATCTCATTAAGAGGCGGCGAAACGGATCAAGTAGTATATAAAATTGACGGAATACCATTATTCGATATTTATCATATCGGTGGTCTATTATCGGCAATCAATCCAGATCCGTTGAATTCTGTACAAGTTACCTATTCAGGCTTCGATGGTTCAGAGTCCAGCCGACTTTCGGGAATAATAAATGTAAACACAATATCGGAAGCGGAAAAAGGCATTCATGGCAAAATTAGTTTGAGTTTACTGTCGGAATCCTATTTACTGACTGCCCAGCCATCAAGTAATATTTTTAGCTATTTAGCTTATCGCCGGACTCACTTCAATACCGCGGGCAGATTAGTTAAGAGCACTTTTCCTTATGGATTCAACGATTTTAATGCCAAGATCAATTGGAAAATAAGTCCGAAAAATTCAATTTCTGTCAATGGTTTTCAATCAAATGATTTTGTGACCTACTCCGTTAATGATTCAACCGGAGAAAAATACTGCTTTAAATGGGGAAATCGAGCAGTAGGATTATGTTGGGTTCGAATATTAAATAGAAATATTTCACTAGTATCCAACGGATACGCCTCTCAATTTTGGAATTCAGGAGATATACCCTGGGCAATTAAAATGACTCGTAATGATATTACAGCATATGGTTTTTTTCAGCAATTATCATTGGCTTTAATGCATCAGGTTTTGCATTTTGGGTGGCAATATAATCGAGTTGAATTGAATTATAATTGGGAATTCAACGAAAATTTTCCTGATAATTATGGAATTGGTTTCGGACCATATATTTATTATGATTATGCATTTCCCAAAGAGACTCATGCCAATAAGTATAACACTATCACGGCATGGATTGATACAAAATGGAATCTTGGATCCTGGCAAACGATCAGCGCTACTCTACGCACTCAATTTTGGGCGCCGAAGTTATTTATATTAACGCCATCACTTGGTTATCGCCTGATAATAGATCCTAAATTGAGTTTATCACTGAATTATGACCGGATGGCTCAGAAAATGGCTAAATATCATGATCGCAGTCCGATGGACCTGATGAGTCTCTGGTTCGATAATGGCAATCATTTTGCCACAGCGGATCAATACTCGGCCGAAACCCGTTATCAGATAACATCCAGTCATCAAATTCGCCTCGGGACATACTTAAAAAATTACCAAAATATGGGACGTTCGATCAATCGCAGTCCTGAGTTGATTTATGGAAAAGGCCAATCTTATGGTGCGGAAGTTTCCTTCAATAAGATGTCAGGACGAATACAATACAAATTAAGTTACGCTTATGGAGTAGCCCTGATAAAATTTTCCAATCTTATCAATTATCAGAATTTCGATAAGCCTCACAGATTTTATTTTGAGAATGTAGTTAATCTGACTGAAAGATTATTTTTTACACTGACTGTGGCCTACTCATCGGGAACGCCATATTATCCTTTCAATGTTAAATATTATAAAATTGATGTTGGACCTGGATTATGGTTGGCCAATTCGAATCAATATTCCTACACTCAAAGCCTGATTAATAATGCCCGTTTTCCGGATTATGCCCGCATAGACATTTCTCTTTCTTACTATGCGATGTTGTTTAAAAGAAAGCTGTCGGTTATCGCTTCAGTATTCAATGTTACTAACAGGGAAAATATCTATTATTACTATAGTGTACCCACTGAAAGAACCGGGACTGAATATTTAACCGGTTTGCCGCTTCTGCCGAGTTTGGAAATACAATGGGAGTTTTAATCGAAAGAATTCACTCCGGGGTAGCATATTAATTTTACCTTGCATAGAACTAATTTGTTATTTTAATTTCATTATGAAAAAAAGTGAGGTAAATCAAACCGAATTGATTTTTAACAATGATTTGATAAAAGGTTTTTTTGGTTAGGTGGGTTTAAGATGAAGATAAGAAAGTTATTCCGGCTATGGATCATTTTTGTGCTTACAGTCGTTTTTTCATTTTTAACAAATGCCCAGGAAAAAGGGCAGGTGGCTATAAACGTGAAAGCCCAGCTAATACCACAAATTGGATTATCTTACAGGATATCTGATAGAATTCGAACGCGCCTTTTGACGTATCTGGAATTTAATGAGGGTGATTTTATATATTCTACTGTATCAAGTTTAAATTTTCAGTTCAAATTATCTTCAGATGAATCTTTATCAACTTATATCGGTCCGGATTTTACATATCACGGCTTTATTGATGAGTTTTTTCTGGGGGTAATCTTAGGTGCTGAATATAAAGTTCATAAAAAATTAAGTCTTTTTGGTGAGTCTGGACCAAGTTTAAGGGTAGGTGATGGGATAGAGGAAATTAGTTTTCTGAACACTGGTGTAGGAACTAAGTATTATTTCAAGTAGACTTTAATGATGATTGGAAAAGTTAATGTAGGTCGAATTGCTTATTCGACCTATAGATATATTCGTTTTACTACAATTTTCTTTTTCTGGAATATCTTCTGTTCAGCGTATCTTTTTGCCGCCAGCATTTCCGGTACCGTAAAAATATTTGAATCCCTGGAACCGTTAGCAGGCGTTAATGTTTTCCTGGCGAATACCAACCTGGGGTGCAGTTCCGATCCCAATGGCTATTTTGCGATTACCGGAATTGAATCTGGGAAATATCAGTTGATAGCCAGCCACATCGGTTTTGGAGTTTATCAGGAGTTCGTGGAAATTAATGATGATGACAGGCGTTTTTTTGATATTCGTTTGCAGCCTTTGTCGGTCTTGGGCGACACGGTCTCAGTATTTGGAGAGCGAAGGTTCAGGCGCGAACTCGAAAGCGATCTGCTGAATATCAGCAACATCGAATTGAATCTGGCTCTGAAACTCGGCGAGCCGGATCTGTTCCGGGTGCTCGAGACATTTCCCGGCGTCGCCACGGTGAATGATTACAATATGGGCCTCTATATTCGGGGCGGCAATTCCGATCAAAACCTGATCCTGCTGGACGGGATGCCGATTTATAATCCGTTTCACCTGGTGGGTATTTTTTCGACTTTTGACGAATCAGCTATTCAGTCTGCCAATGTTTCTAAAAGCAGTATCAATCCGGTCTACGGTAATCGTCTTAGTTCGGTCATTGATGTCAATGTTCGGGACGGAACTTCAGCCGAACATGCAGGTTATATCAACCTGAGTTTCCTGAGTTCCAAAATCCGGGCGGAGGGACCGTTGCCTTTCGGGAGTTATCTTTTCACCATCCGGCGAACGTATGCCGATTTATTTGTGAACACTGTAACTAAACTAATCAAATCCGATCTCAAACTGCCGTATTATTTCATTGACGGAATGGGGAAGGTCGTCATTAAACCCGGTAACCGGAATCGCCTGGAAATCACTTCTTACATTGGAAGAGATGTTTATGATATGCGAGTGATCGATGAGGATTCCAGTGTGGGAGTCTATACCTGGCAGAATAAAGCGCTTGGTTTTAATTACTCAAGCGTCATCAATCCGCAGTTGATTTTTTATTTACGCGGCAGTATGAGCCAGTTCGGGGCTGAATGGGTGCCAACTGATACAATGCGATCTAATATGATCGACAATGTCTTTACCGGTAAAACGATTAATGCCTATTTCCGCTATGATCATTCATTTATCGGACAGATTAAAGCCGGAGTCGAAAATAATTCAAATGATTATTATCTTAAAACCAAGGGATTTAGTTATCAGCCGATATATTTCGAGAAAAACCGGTCCCTGGAAAATTCAGCCTTTTTTAGCATATACCGCCAATTTGGGGCTTTGTTCAATGTTAATGGCGGTCTGAGAATGACCCATTTTTCCATTCAGGATACGCTGACATTCGCACCGCAAATATCCCTGGGCTGGAAAATCACGCCAACTCACGAAATTCAACTGCATTGGGGCAAATATCACCAGGATTTGATGACGATTGGCACGGAAGAGATCATTCTTTCGATGTTTGACGCCTGGGTGACAGTTCCGGAAAACCTGCCGGTTATGGCGGCGGAGCAAATTGCAATGAGCTATAGCTGGCAAATCCAGCGTAACCTCGCTCTGGATTTGGCATTATATCATAAGCGTTTTAATCATCTGGTTGAATATAATACCACCAAGTATTCACCCATTGATCCGGATTTTATTGATGGCACTGGCATAGCTAATGGTCTAGAGATTCTGCTAAAAGGGAATGTTGGGAAAATTCAAGGCTGGCTGTCGTATTCATATTCGCAGGTAGAAAAAACCGTCAATGGCATTACCTATCCGCCGAAATATGACCGCCCGCATGACCTCGACCTGGTCCTGAATTATCAACTCACCAAAAAGTGGACCATCGGCAGTCGTTTTGTCTATCACTCCGGAACGCCTTTTACTCAGATCATCGGATATATTCGCCAACCGCTCTATGAAGATTTTCTGACAGGTAGTTATCCCCGGGAAATTGAAGTCCATGGGGAGCGGAATGCCTGGAGTTATCCGGCGTATCACCGGCTGGATATAAATTTCGTCAAGAAGTTCGACTGGAAATCTCGTCCGATGGAATTTTATATTGATTTAGCCAATGTGTATGCCCGTCTGAATGTCCTGGCTTATGCCGAACATGATGATATCTGGATTCAGATGCCGCCGCTAGCGACAATCGGGATAAGGGGGAAAATATGGTAAAACGCGGATTAATTTTCATAATTCCTTTATCGCCTTTATTATATCGCTGTCCGGCCGGTCCGCCAACAGGTCCCAGTACCGATATTAGTAGGAATTTGTCTGTGAATTGCTTGATCAGTCCTTATGAGGATACCTTGAAAATATTTGTCTCGAAGTGGAATGAATTAAGTGAGTATGAGTATGATTTTTATGATTATATAAGATACCCTGATTATTGGAGTATTTCGGGAGCGAAAGTAAAAATTGCAGTTAATGGAAATTACTTACCTGTTATGGAAGATTCAGTTAAAGAGTATGATAATTTTTGGGATGTTAATCATTACTACTACTATAAATTTCCTAATGTGAATGTGTATCCGGGACAGCATTGGGAGTTATCTGTCTATCATCCAGATTACGACAGTCTCTACGCGGAAACGGTGGTGCCGGATTCCGTGAAGTTTATCGAACAACCAACCGATACGATTAGAGAATCTTATGGAGTGTTGAACTTCACCTGGACTCAGGCAACCGGAGCTGAGGGGTATTTGCCGTTATTACTGTTCATTGCAGAAAAAGATGATGGTGAATCTTGGCAACAGGAAATTTATTTGGATTGGGAAATTTATTACACAGATGGTGAACCAGGAGCATCCGGTGCATCTGTATATCCACAAAAAGGTCAATCAATTCAGTATTCTGTTAAGTCTATGATTGAACAGATTAGGTTTTTTATATCTGAAATGGATGATTTGAGTCAATTTGATGTATTTTATTTTCAATTTTATGTTTATTCATTGAACGAAGCTCTGTACAATATCCAGCGCTGGGAAGTTCAACCCGATGAACTCAGCGGCTTCAATGCTCCCATCAACGCCTACAGCAATGTGGAAAACGGCAGCGGCATCCTGGGAGTCTTCTGGCGAACAGCAAGTGGAAAAATCATTATTGATAAGGGATTTTTAATCAGTCAATGTCAGTAACATTTGTAGGTCGAATTGCCAATTCGACCCACGCAGATTACAACCTCCCGAAAGTTCGTTTTTTAAATCACTTGCGTCGTATTATTCAAACCTTCGGGAGGTTTGAGAAAAGATGAAAAATATCTTTACATATCAAAAAGTAGTAATTAAAATTTAAGCGTTTTTTCAAATTGGGCTTCCGAGGTATTGGTATTCTCTCCGTTTACCGGTTCTTCATTAACGATTTCCATGGGATAGTGGAAATCGGTTTTTTCTCAGAGTTTTTGATTTGTTCGGCATATTGATATAAATGAATTTCTATTAGGAGGGATAGAATGGATCGAAAAACAGCCCTTGACTGCTTCATTGTCAATTCCCGCGGCAATCTCGCGCAGTTCTGCAACCTTCTTATGTTTGAGATCCTGAAAGGTGTATTCCATAGACTTACCTCCTAATGAATTACTTCACTTTTAAACTGTTAATCGAATTATCAAAATTTAAATCCTTGTTACTAATATAGCTGGATGGATTAAAATTTCAAGGTGGAATTTTTAAAGGGATTGAAATAATTCTTGCATTGAAGTTATCTGTTAGTGTATTTTAGCCATAGAAAATAGCAGTAACGGGAAACCTGAACCGTTTGACTTATATATA
>Ga0209610_1001229_pt1 | contig 13243 bp, 14 predicted proteins | sample LakKivw275mmetaG_FD_184137 | JGI IMG/M metagenome (GOLD analysis project Ga0209610, IMG submission 184137) | Anoxic lake water microbial communities from Lake Kivu, Rwanda to study Microbial Dark Matter (Phase II) - Lake Kivu water 275m metaG... | ecosystem: Environmental > Aquatic > Freshwater...
CCCTAGTACGAGAGGATTGGGAGGGATGGACCTCTAGTGTGTCAGTTGTCGCGCCAGCGGCAATGCTGGGTAGCCATGTCCGGATGGGATAAACGCTGAAAGCATCTAAGTGTGAAGCCCACCTCAAGATGAGATCTCCCATCCTTCCTTCGGGAAGGGGTAAGACCGCAAGTAGACTACTTGCTTGATAGGCAGCAGGTCTAAGCACAGTAATGTGTTCAGCTGAGCTGTACTAATGGTCGAGGTCTTTGACTTACACCAGCATGAGCACGGATACCATTCATCAGCCATTACTATTCATCGCCGCGGGGTGGAGCAGTGGTAGCTCGTCGGGCTCATAACCCGAAGGTCGCAGGTTCAAATCCTGCCCCCGCTACCAATTGAAGATTAAAAAAGCCGGCTTCTTGCGAAGCCGGCTTTTCGTTTTCAGGGCGTTTTATTGCAGTGACTGCCTTAGCCGCAGATCACAATTCCACATCTACTCCCCTGGCCTGCAGAGCGGGGATATATGTATTCAAGGAGGTGGAGCTCAGGGGGTTGCCGACCAGATCCAGGTAATCTCCAGCACCCAATCCCGCATTATTTACCAGCGGGGCAAGATCGCTCACACCATCATAACGCAAAAGGAGACGATCAAGATTAGTTAACCCGGTTAGCGGAGTCAGGTCGCTTATCTGACCATTAAAGCACAAGTTGAGCGATGTGAGCTTGGTCAGGCCAGAAAGCGGTGTAAGGTTGCTTATGTAGTTTCCCTCCACACCGAGACTTTGGAGGTTAGTGAGGACGGCCAGCGGCGCCAGGTCGCTTATACGGTTATCATTCAAATTGAGTTCAGTGAGATTATTTAGGCTAGCCAACGGAGTCGGGTCGGTTATCCCGTTGGCCCCCAAACCGAGTGTTTGGAGGCTGGTGAGACCGGCCAGCGGCGTCAGGTTGTTGCCTATCCAGTTATGACTAAGTTCCAGTTCAGTGAGATTGGTCAGGCCAGCCAGCGGTGTCACGTCACTTATATGGTTCGACATCAAATTAAGTTTAGTGAGTTGTTTTAAGCCTGACAGAGGTGTTAAATCAGCAAGGTCGCCGGGAGCACAATGAGAACAAGATTCTTCCCATAACATGAGCGAAGTAAGATTAGTGCAATATTCAAGACCTGCAAGGTTTTCAACCCATTTTCGTGAAGCATCCAGTTGCGTCAGAACTAGAAGCTCCGAGGCGTAGATATCACCGGTCGGTTTGTTTATAGCTTTCCTGATCGCGGCCTGCAGAGCCGGGTCCGGGAAATTTACAGCCGGATCAACCGGATTAACGTTAATGGTGACACTGGCGGTTGCTTTACTTCCAATGCTGTCTTTCACCTGAAGCGTGAAGGTGACCGTTGCAGCCGAAACGCCAGGCGTGCCCGTCATGACGCCCGTGCTGGCGTCAAGGGACAGCCAGAAAGGCTTATTCACCGTGGACCAGGTATACGGCAAGGTGCCGCCGGAGGCAGTTGGTGTTAGCGTATATGGCACCCCTATTATCGCTGTGGTTGGCGTCGCCACGATAAGGGTGGGGGCAGGTGGCTGGACGACGTTGATGGTGACGCTGGCGGTAGCTTTGCTTCCGATGCTGTCTTTCACCTGAAGCGTGAAGGTCACCATCGTAGCGGAGACGCCAGGCGTGCCCGTCATGACTCCTGTGCTGGCATCTAGTGACAGCCAGGATGGTTTGTTCACGGTGGACCACGTATACGGCGGAGTGCCGCCGGATGCTGTCGGCGTCAGGGTGTAGGGTATCTCAATCGTGGCAGTGGTAGGCGTAGCAACATTCAGGGTGGGCGTCGGCGGCGTGACCACGTTAATTGTTACAGCCTGAGTGGCCTTCACTCCCAGGCTGTCTTTCACCTGGAGCGTGAAGGTGACCGTGGTGGCCGAAACACCCGGAGTGCCCGTCATGACGCCCGTGCTGGCGTCCAGGGACAGCCAGAAGGGTTTATTTACCGTGGACCATGTATACAGCGGGGTACCGCCGGAGGCGGTAGGCGTCAGGGTGTAAGGCGTTCCTATTGTGGCCGTTGTCGGCGTTGCTACTGTGACGGTTAGAGTCGATGCTATTACCGGGGGTGGTGATACATTTAATCCAGCGGCAAATAGCGCAACCAGGATCAGCAAGCAAATCAGAACACGCGGATAGTGATTCTTATTCATGCAACCTCCTAACATGTTACCTCCCAAATAGTGGCAGCAAGCATCTTATAGAGCAATCGTTTAAATAGGCCGTCGAGAATTATTTCATATACGTATGTCTTTGTCAACAGGTTCAAATAGTACGGCCGGTGCCAATTGAAGGCTAAAAAAGCCGGCTTCGCAAGAAGCCGGCTTTTTTATAATCCCAATAAGTTATTGACTAATCGATTAGTTGAAGTTAACTATACGAATATCTTTACACTCTTGAAAGAGTATGATATAAGCATATCAAAATTTAATGAGGGAGTGCGTGACATGAAGACAATTTTTAAGGAGCCTGCCAGAAATGATCCTGATTGCGAAATACGCTTAGGGATAGCTTCATGGGATAATGGCACTAGATCTGCCAGGTCGGTGAAATATGCTTGGTTGGACGTAAATGGAAAGGTAGCACGTGGTGGAGAATTCCCGGTAGAGGCACTTCCTCAGGCATTAGAATTTGCTGTCAGAAATGGATATCTTCAGCTCTCCTTCCAGTAGGTGGATGATTAATATATTTGGAGTTATCCGTGTCCTTTATAATCCAATACAGTATAGTCTGTCAGGTTGAAAATGCCGAACCTTACATAGTACGGCCCTATAATGGCAAAGATTTATCTCAGGTTCTCGGAATTGCTCAAGCCAATTTACAGGACGGCAATTATGGATGGATTCAGGAATGTGGTCAGGGTCTAGTTAGGGTAAGTGGACAAACAAAAGCTGCTTATCTTGATTTCAGACCCAATGCAGCAAAACGGCACCTGCAAGAAAAAATTTTGAAGGGCAAGCAAAAGCAAATCGCAGAAATACTATATGACGGGCTGAATTTTACTTCCCAAAAGCCAGCAGCCCTAGAAAGGCTTTCGCAACTGCCACCATTGCTCATAGAAGATGGCATCTATTGTCGCCTCATTAGAGAGGCTAGGGACGTATTTGTGGATGGCCACTTCTATGCTTGCGTTGCAATGTGTGGCATTTCTTTTGAGCGGTTTCAAAGAGATAAAGCTAAATCATATGGTGCAACACAAGAAGACAAAATGAATAGTATCAGAAGCATTTTAAAAAAGAACAATGTCCTGTCATTAGAAACACTATCTATATGCGAGGATATGGCAAAACTGCGAAACAAGTACACACATGGGCAGGGGCTTAATCCTAGGGAAGACGCCCTAAAATCGCTTAAATGGATGCACACTTTCATAGATAAGGAGACTAATTTTATGCGGAATTACATCATTGTAAATGGAATACTGAAACGAAAACAATCTGCGTAGGACGATTCAAATTCTGAATACGTAATCTATTGACAACATAGCATGACGAGCGTAACGTAGTACTCTCATGTCCATAATTGAAATCGATCAGAAAACCTGTAACAAGTGCGGCATCTGCGCCGATGAATGCCCGCGCCGCATAATCACCTTGCCAGAAGGGGATTATCCGCAAATACCGGCAGCGGCGGAAACTAGCTGCAACGCCTGCGGGCATTGCGTTGTGGTATGCCCAAAAGGAAGCCTGAGCCACCGGGACTCGCCGCTGGAAACATCCCCGAAGATACAGGATGGCCTCAAGGTCACTCCCGAACAGGTCGAGCAGCTCTTAAAGAGCCGCCGTTCGGTGAGAGTCTTCAAGAACAAGCCAGTGCCACGCGAGTTGATCACCCGACTGATAGAAGTGGCCCGCTATGCGCCGACGGCGCATAACCTTCAAGAGGTGGAATGGCTGGTAATCGACAATAAAAAAGAGCTGGACCGCATTGAAAAGCTTGGCATCGACTGGCTGCAGTGGATTATCAAGGAGCTGCCGAAGATGGCCGCAAGCTCCAACCTGGAAGAAAAGCTGGAAAGGCAAAAGCTGCACCACGACGCCTTTTTGCGCGGCGCCCCGGTATTGATCGTCACCCATGCCAGCAAGGACAGTCCCATTTCACTCACCGGGGCTGTTGACAGCGCCAACGCCTTGAGTTTCCTGGACCTGGCGGCCAGCAGCCTGGGCCTGGGCACCTGCTGGGCGGGATACGTATACATCATGGCCAACACATTTCCCCCGATCAGGGAGGCCCTGGGGTTCCCCGAGGACCACGCGGCCTACGGCTGCATACTGCTCGGGTACAATAAGTTCAAGTATCACAGAATACCGGTACGCAAAGAGCCCAGGATAGAGTGGAGATAAACCGGGCAAAGGAGGTTGTGTGGACCGACAATTTGTCACTGAGAACGCAAAGTCAAGGGAAAGGCTGCGCAGCCTGGTGGATAAAATTTCCGATGAGGAGTTAATGTTTCCCCTCAACGATAAAGGATGGACGGTGGCGGCGGCGCTGGGGCACATAGCCTTCTGGGATGAGCGGCGGCTGGCCCTGGTTCGCAAGTGGAAGAAGGAGGGCGTTTCGCCCTCGCCCGTCGATACAGACGTTTTTAACGATGCGCTGCTCCCCTTTTTATCGGCAATTCCCCCCAGGAAACTGGCCGGCATGACACTGGCCATGGCCGAGGCGCTCGACCGTGAGCTGGAGCAGGCCTCTCCCGAATTGGTGGAGGCGATGGTGGCCATTGGAGACATACACGCCGTGGACCGCTCCATACACCGCAAGATGCACCTGGACGAAGTGGAAGCCGTGGTTAAGGCCAGGCGTTCGCCTGGATGAAAAACAGTTGTGTGAAGGGTGTGATGTTAGATGAAAAGCGTACCGGTAAGGTCAATATCAAGGTATACGCCAGGGCTGTAGTAGCCATTGTCCTGCTTGTCACCTGGTTCCTGGTCGCCGTTTCGGGAGTTATCCTGTGGCTGGCGCCGGAGGGGCCGAGGTCAGGGCGCGTCCCGCTCCTCTTCGATATGACCAAGAGCAGCTGGAAAGAGGTGCACCTGTGGATTGCCGCCGTCACGCTGGTGATAACACTGGTCCATATCATCGTTGACTGGAAGACCCTGCGTGCCGTCCTCACGTACATGGTCAGCACACACAGGGACAACAGCGAACTTGAATGCGACTAGCGCCTACCTACCGTGCTGCTGGTTCCCGGCACCCTGGCCGCCACTACCCGGGCCGTTACCCGACTGACCTGCCCCCTGGCTTTGCACTGGCTGCTGGCCTGTCTGTACGGAGGTCTGAGCCTGCGTCTGGGTTTGAACCTGTGCCTGGGTCTGTGTTTGCGTCTGGGCCTGTATCTGCCCCTGAGCTTGAGTCTGGGTCTGTGTTTGAGTTTGTGTCTGTGTCTGTGTAAGCGTCTGTCCTTGGGTCATGACACCCTGGCCGGAGGAGCTGCCGCCTGAAGATTGAACTGCCTGGCTGTGAGAGGCCTGCAGCCTTTGCTGCACTTGGATTTTTATGTCCTGCCCCATATTGCTGGTCTGTTGATTTACTTGCTCCTGATACTGCAGCAACGCCGCCTCGCCGTCCTGGGCAAGGATCATTGCCTCAACGTGCTTGTTGGAATTCTCGATTGCGTTCAGCAGGCCGTTTTGAGCGGTTTCGGGCGCCTTTTCCACTACCAACAGCAGCACTTCCTGCTGCTTGAGATAATTCTGCTCCAGAGAGTTGACCAGGCCTTCCGCTCCGCTTAGCCCCTGTCTCGCCCTTACCTGCTCCATAGCCTGGACGGTGTTCTGCACCTGCAGGGCGTACTGCTCTGCATAATTATTGCCCTCAGCGTATTTGCCGAGCTGGTACATTTTTTGCAGTGCCAGTGCGTCCTCGTTGGCGTATTTCAGCATCAGGCTGGCCTTTTCCGTGTCGCTGCCTGCGAACATCAGCTGCAGGTTCCTGCCCCAGCTCTTCATGAAATAGAAACCAGAATCCGGCAATATGCCCGGATCGCTGACATCCCCTATGGCGGTTTCACCGGCATCGGCAGCCGCCGGCATTGCCGTGCCTGGTACCGCTGCTAACAGGGCGATCGATGCTGCAAATATTATTATGCGTAGCATATTACTCATATTTACCTCCCGGCAGGTGTTTTGCAAATGATAGAACGGCGATTATTAATAAAAAGTTTATCCCGGCCAGGTAATTCGATGAAGATTTCCAGGTTGGCTATTTATCTGAATTAATTTCATTTACGGGCGACGGCGGACTGTATGAAGAAGGGGAATACCAGCTTGATGTGGTAATCCGTGATGCCGGCCTGCTGCATGAAAATGTCGACTTCAGATTTTGTGTATGAGGCTTTGATGGAAGCTATATCTCCGTCGCCAAAAGGCAATAGCTTCAGCCAGGCGACCCGCCTGAAATCGTAGATATATAGCACACCCCCGTCTTTAACGGAATACCAGAGGTTGCTGATGGATTTTACCGGATCTTTCCAGTGATGCAGGGAGAAGGTGGAATATACCAGGTCAAATTTGCCCAGTTGTGCCAGACCCTCCCGGTCTGCGGCATCCACCAGACGGCAATGGATCCTGTCCTGAAAGCCGTTGGCCTGGATGTACTCGTCAGCCACTGAGATCATGTCCTGCGAGATATCGACGGCAGTTATTCTCACATCCGGGTTGTCCTGCGCAACTGCAATTGCCAGCAGTCCCGGGCCTGCCCCGACCTCCAGGCATTTACCACTTAATTTGAGTTTTTTAACATCCTTCAAAAGGGGCCCGAACATCAGCCTTGTGTACCTTTTTTCCTCTTCTGCATACTTCCTGGCCCTGTCAATCCCTGTGATGGCCTCTACCTGTTCTGTTCTCTGTGGCATTTACTTTTCTCCTTATTTTTGCGTCCAGCAGTCTAATCAGTTACCAAGTGTAAAGCAGGGCAGGCGGCAGCACGCCCGGCGTCATGGCAGTAATATGCCTGGACACTGGAAGGGTTGTGACCGGCCAGCCGGACAGGTCAAACCCCTGCTTCAGTACAGCCTGCAATCAGCCCGGATGCCGGGCGATTCAGGCGCTTCCCGAGGGTAAACTGGAAGCATAAATGGCGCAGAGACCGGCAGGGGCCGGCTCTGTCACCCGATTAAAAAAGGAGGTAAATAATGTCAAAAGAACTGGAAGGCGGCGCACAGGGAGGGTACAGCGACAGCAAGGACATGAGCTGGCGTGAACGCAAGGAACGCCGCAGGGAACTGAGAAGGGAGATGCGGGAACTGGGCTACGGCCACAGGCATGGCCTTTTCGCCGGCATAGTGCTGATAGTAATAGGCGGCCTGTTCCTGGCAGCCAATCTGCTCAGCTTCCCCATCAGCCAGTGGTGGCCGTTGATACTGGTAGTTGTCGGCATTGCCGTACTCTCCCGCGTTTTTTACACCTGGGACTGACAGGCCCGGCGGTTAGAAGCATATTGGCAAGCGTGCTTCTAACCGCCGGCAATAAGCTATAATGGTTTACCAAGACAATCACAACTTGTGTAAACTGGTTTGTATCAGATGACGGAAGACAGAGAGCGCAACAAGGCCTGCTATCAAGCGGAAGCGGCGGAGGACGAATCCTCAGGCTGGGCGGCACATAAGAAGTGGAAGCATGAGCAAAAGGAGCTGCGCCGCCGTCACAGGCACAAGGATGCTCCCGGATTTTATCTTTTCGCCGGTCTGCTGCTGATACTTATTGCTGTTGTTGTCTTTCTCTACCAGATGCATTACATCAGCTCCAGCAACTGGCTGGCGGTCTTTCTCATCGGCCTAGGCGCCATACTGATCGTGACAGGCATCCGCAGGATTATAATTTCCCGCCAGCAAGCCTTTATGCCCATCAGGCTGATCGGCGGGGGCATCGTCCTGTGCTACGGTGTGGCCCTGCTGCTGGGCGTGAGCAACTGGTGGCCCCTGGCCCTGGTGGTGGCGGGGCTGGCGCTGCTTTTCACCTTCATCGTCCTTCAGCAGGAGGCCAGAAAACGCAGGATCGTGCAGGAAACGCTGCATGAGAGCGAGGTCAAGTATGTCTATATTATTGATAATGCCAACAGCATAATCATGGAAGTCGATCCTGCAGGCAAAATAACGTTCATGAATAAATTCGCCCGTGATTTCTTCGGGTTCGACGCCGGGGAGATAGCGGGGCACGCTGCGCTGGGAACAATAGTCCAGGATGAAGTCGGGGCCGCCGGCAGCCTGGAAACAATGCTCGGCGGTATAACAACCCACCCCGAAAATTACCTGCATTACGAGACTGAAAACATGCTAAATGATGGACGTAAGGTGTCCATAGCCTGGTCCTGCAAGCCGGTCTTTGACGATGACAGCAACCTGAAAGAGGTGCTGTGCATCGGCATTGACAGGACGGAGCAGAAAAAGACGGAGGAGCTGGCGGCGCAGCAGTTGCAGGAGAAGACGGCGGTTGAAGAGCGCACCCGCCTGGCGCGCGATCTGCATGACGCGGTGAGCCAGACTCTTTTCTCGGCCAGCCTGATCGCGGACGTGCTGCCGCGCGTGTGGGAGCGCAACGAAGATGAGGGTTTGAAACGGCTGGAAGAGTTGCGGCAATTGACACGCGGCTCGCTGGCGGAGATGCGCACGCTGCTATTCGAGCTGCGCCCGGCCGCACTGGCCGATGCGGACCTGGGTGAACTACTGCGGCAGCTGGCGGAAGCGGTCAACGGCAGGGCCCGCCTGCCGGTAAGCGTGGAGATCGAGGGAAGGTGCGAAATACCGGTGGATGTTAAAATTGCTTTTTACCGGATTGCACAGGAAGCCTTGAACAACATGGCCAGGCATTCAGGGGCGGCTGGCGGCCGGGTGACGCTTCAATGCCGGCCGGACAAAGTAGAAATGCATATTGCTGACGACGGGCACGGCTTCGATATGGAGCAGGCAGCGGGCGGGTTCGGGCTGGGAAACATGCGTGAAAGGGCAGGCCAGGTGGGCGCCGCACTGAAGGTAGAGAGCAAAATTAATCAGGGCACATGGATAACGGTAATCTGGCAAAATAAGGCGGGGGAGACTGAACAATGACGCCATCCAATTTGATACGGATATTGCTGGCAGACGATCACACGGTGGTGCGCAGCGGGCTGAGCGCCGTGCTGTCCATGCAGGAGGATTTCAAGATAGTCGGGGAGGCTGGTGACGGCGAGGAGACGCTGCGGCTGTGCGAAAGGCTTAAGCCGGATGTGGTGTTGATGGACCTGCTCATGCCCAGGCTGGATGGCGTGGCGGCCACCAGGGAGATCAAGCAGCGCTGGCCTCAGATATCCGTGATTGCGCTCACCAGCTTCAAGGAAAAAGAATATGTGGAGGGCGCGCTGAAAGCGGGCGCCGGCGGCTATCTGCTCAAGAACGTCTCGGCGGATGAGCTGGTCAACGCCGTACGCAGGGCTGCTGCCGGACAGCCGAGCCTTTCGCCGGAAGCGGCGCAGGTGCTGATCCAGAAGGTGAATGAGCCTTCAACCCCGGGCCTGAACATGACGGGCAGGGAAAAAGAAATACTGGCGTTGATGGTGGAAGGCCTGTCCAACAATAGAATTGCCGAGCGCCTCACTATCAATGAGTCAACGGTAAAATTTCATGTCAGTAATATACTGTCAAAGCTGGGAGTGTCCGGCAGGACGGAGGCGGTGGCCATGGCGGTGAAGCACCACCTGGTGGACTGATCAAAGGAAGACTATATGTATCTCGTCAGTATCATTTTGTTGATGTTCGTCCTTCCGGTGGCCTCGATCGTGGTCGAGGTGCTGGCATTTCACAATGGCACCAGCATCATGTGGCTGGCAGGGAAGTGGTTCGTCTTCTGGGCTGTGGGCGTCAGGCTGTTCACTGCGGGCCTGATGCAGGTTATCAACCCGCGTTTTACTGCGGAGAAGATACTGGGAACCAGGGATTTCAATCAGTCTATTATTGTGCAGGAACTGGGCTTTGCGAATATTGCCATGGGTGCCTTTGCCTGCCTAACCATTTTGATCAGCAGCTGGGTGCTGCCTGCCGCCATTGTCGGCTGCCTTTTCCTTGGGTTTGCCGGCTTGAGGCATATATTCAGTAAAAATAAAAATGTCCTGGAAAGAACCGCCATGTTTTCAAATCTATTCATCGCTGTTGTTTTACTTATATATATTCTCGTTGATCTGGCGGGTGGAGCTAAGCCTTGATCACCAAAGCCGTGGCCAGGAAGTGCGTACCGTTAACCCGCCCCACTATTTTCCCGGCGGCGTCTTTGAAATACATCTCTTCCAGCGCGGTGGCATCTTTATAATCCAGAAGCCTGCAGCCGTGGGTGGAAACGAAATGCTCCAGTTCCCCTTCTTCAATGCCGAAATGCCACTGCTCGCCCTCGCCCGACACCTGCCTGCTGAACCCCCGCTCTCCATAGTACCTGTTCTCGCGGCGGAGCACCGAGGCGTAAATACAATCAAAAACAACCTGGCTGCCCGCACCGGACAGCTCACATATCAGCTTGAAGTTCTGGTCAACGGAATGGGGCTGAAGATACTGCAGCACGCCTTCCAGCAAGAATAAGGTCCTTGCATTGCGCTGGAATCCGGCCTGTTCCAGTTTTAGCCCTGGCGATTCCTTATCGAAGTCAATGGGTATGAACAGCAGATTTGAAGGCAGCGGGAGATGCCGGTTTTTATACTGCCCGATCTTGGCCTCCTGCGTAACCGCCGCATCCAGTTCATAAAACGTAGCCTTCTGCGCTTCGGCCTGGAAGCGCAAGGCCCTGGTATCAAACCCCGCGCCAAGGATTACGACCTGTGTGAATGCATTGGACAGGCAATCTTTCATCACGGCATCAATATATTTGGTGCGTGCAATGACCCATTCATAAGCTCCCCTGGCGGCGAGAAGCCTGATGAACAGCTTGCCTATTCCGGGGATGGCGAAAAAGCCCGGCACCAGGCGGCGTGCAACGTAATCATCGCACCTGTAGCAGGGATTCCTTTCCACGGATGATACCGCGCGGCTCAAGCAGGTCCACTGGGCGGTCATGGACGTGCGCGTCTCAATGCGTCTACCGGCCGTATTCATAGTAATATTCTCACCTGCCCCTACCCGATGAACACCTCCAGGTTGGCCGGGCCGGCCATCTTGTTGAGGTCGGCTACCATGGCTGCTGAATCGAAACCCCTGCGATGCCTGTACTGGTAGTGCAGGCTGACGCGGTTCTCCAGCACGGACATGGTCTCAAGGCTCAGACCCGGCAGCCGCTCCTTGAGAAATACCTTCAGGTTAGTTTCCAGGCCGGGAAAGGCTGCCTGGTCCAGCGTGATCATGAGCTGTCCGCGGCCTAAAAATGTCAGGCGGTTTCCCACCAGCCACTGTATGCCCAGGGCGATGAAGACAACCACGTACAAAATGATAACCAGCAGGTAGTTATTGGTGGCGGCCCCGATCGAGCCAGCCACCAGCAGGAGAAGGTAGCCTATTTCGGCGGGGTCCTTTACCGGCGTTCTGAAGCGGACAAAGGAAAGCGCCCCCAGGATGCCCACGGCCAGTGGAATGGAGACGCGGACGACCAGGAACATAGCGGTCACGGCAGGCCCTCCGATGAGGAAAGTGCGGTTGACTCCCGCGCCGATGTTCTTTGACCCGTAAAAGAGGTGGTACATCAGCAGCGTAACCAGCGAGGCGACAAGCGAAAAACCCATGGCCAGCAACGCCTCGGAAAGCGTGATGTGGGATTGCAAACCCGTAAGAAAATTCAAAAGCTCTTGCAATGCTTATCCCTCCTTCTACTTTTCGCAGCGGATAGTGTTACCCGACGGCCATCCTGCCGGCGGGCCACAGCCTTCCGGCCGAGCCGGGTGACATCAGGTGCGCCTCCAGGCAGTTGCCGTACTTGGAAAATCGCGTCCAGTCCGTGCCCAGCATTTTGACGCGCCTCAGGCTGACGGGCAGCTCGGAGCCCGTCCCCTTGAGCTCGATAACTCCGCCCTCCAGCAACAATTCAGGCTCTACATATCCCAACCCGGGGGATACCATATATGAGCGGATATTCTGGTCAAGGCAAAGGCGCGTGCCGGTCAACATCTCCGTGAAGCGGTGGCGTTGGTACGATATAACGATAACGGGCTGCAGAGGCGATGAGGGGTAGATTCCCAGCGCGGCGAGCTTTTCCATGAGCAACGGCCTGGCTATAATGCCTGACCCAACCTGAGAGTGCTCAAGCCTCCCGGCCGGCACCGTTAGACTCACACGCCGTTTATGGGTGACGAAGCCCTCCCTCATTTTTAACTCCAGATACACCGGCCGTTCATCCTGATGGTACCCCCACGCGCCGTACCAGCGGATGCGCACCTTTTTCTTCCTGTAGTCGCCGGATTCCGACTGAAAGTACATTTCAAGGTCAGGCGTGTCAAAGTACAGGCTGTTGACCAGCCCGTTGGGATATTCCCTGTCCGGGCGGCACAGCTGCTTGAGCAGCATGAGGGCCAGGTTGATGTTCCCCGGCTGCACGAAGAACTTCCTCTCAAACCTCCTGCCCAGGTCAAGGCATTCTTGCTTTGTTTGTTTAGAATTTGTATCACGCAACTTATCCACCTACCGGCAGAGGTCCATGTTGCCGCTGCCGTCGCCGGCGCTGGGCCGAGTTCCCGCAAGCTGCCGGGCCACCGACGCATTGCGTTCCCGGACGAAGGCCTTGAGGCCGATGGCCCCGCTGACGTCCTCCTCCAGGCTGCGCTCAAAGTCGCCTGGCAGGAACAGCTTGTAGTATTCGCCGGCAACCGATGGCCCTATCATGGCCCTTAGCGCATCGATGTGCGAGTCCATCGCCTGCACGGAGAAGGGGCCGCCCAGGAGCTGCTTGAAATATCCGTGGTAGGTGTTCAGGTATGGCTGATGGGAGAGCAGCCGCTGGACGAGCGGAAACTCAGCTAAAGGCGCGCAGGTCGGCTCGTCAATATAGAAGTTTAACATGCCCTGGCGGCTGGTGCAGTTGGACCAGTTGCCGCCGACAAAGCTTTTGCAGCCGTAAATGCCGAAGGTCTCGACCAGGTCCCAGGGTATCATGCTGAACTTGCCGTCAATCTCGTAAAGATAGGTGTTGGTGCTGTGGTTGAGGTAGCCGTCCAGGTAGCCTATCAGCGATGATTGAGGTGGTCCCCAAAATTTGGACAGGTGGTTAAGTGAGAGTTTTGCCCCTAAAATAATGGAAAGGAGCAAAACATGAAAGAACACCGCAGGAAA
>Ga0209610_1001230_pt1 | contig 13235 bp, 10 predicted proteins | sample LakKivw275mmetaG_FD_184137 | JGI IMG/M metagenome (GOLD analysis project Ga0209610, IMG submission 184137) | Anoxic lake water microbial communities from Lake Kivu, Rwanda to study Microbial Dark Matter (Phase II) - Lake Kivu water 275m metaG... | ecosystem: Environmental > Aquatic > Freshwater...
AACCGCAAGGATTCAGAACGCTACAGAAGGATCATCCAACGACTGGGTCTGCGGAAGTAGCAGACGTCACAGCTAGCAACAAATATCGGGCTGGGCGATGAGGTTTAGGAATTGGGGAGTGGGCCAAATCAATATCCAATAGCTATATCCCAGAATCTCTGGATTGGATATTGGGATTTGGTTCAGTCCCCAGTCCCTGGCCTCTGAGCCTGGCCTCAGCTCGGAGGTGTAAATCATAAATGGTACATCAATTCACCGCTGCTATTGGGGATTATCCCATTAGCATCGAAACCGGCAGGCTGGCCGGCCAGGCGGGTGGTGCTGTCACCCTGCGTTGTGGCGACACCTTGCTCCTGGCCACGGCCACTATGTCAAATGAACCCCGCGAAGGGACAGATTTCTTCCCCCTGACTGTAGATTACGAAGAGAGGCTCTACGCCGCAGGGCGCATCCCCGGCAGCTTCTTCCGCCGCGAGGGGCGCCCCCACGAAGCAGCCATCCTCATCTGTCGCCTCACCGACCGCCCTATCCGCCCCCTCTTCCCCAAGGACCTGCGCAACGAGGTACAGGTGATCATCACTGCCCTGTCCCACGATCAGGAACACCAGATTGACATCCTGGCTGTCATCGCGGCCTCAGCGGCCCTTGCTATTTCCAACATCCCCTTCCTGGGGCCGGTAGGGGCAGTGCGGGTGGGTTACATTGATGGGCAACTGGTTTTCAATCCCACTATCTCCCAGATGGAGGAGAGCAGCCTGGACCTGCGACTGGCTGGCACCGCCGACGCCGTGATGATGGTAGAGGTTGGCGCCAACGGGGCCTCGGAGGAATTGATGGTGGAGGCTATCAAGGCCGGCCACGAGGCCATGCAGCCCATCATCGCTCTCCAGGAGGAGATGCGCCAGCAGGTAGGGAAACCCAAGTCCGAGTATCCACCCTTCACCGTGAGTGAAGAATTGTGTCAGTTCGTCGCGAGCCGTTTGAATGGGCGGATCGAGAAGGTCCTGGACGAGACCAGGAGGAAGGAGGAGCGTAACAAGGCCCTGGATGCCCTCCAGGAGGAACTCGTGGCCGAGCTGGGGAACAAATACCAGGAGAGGGACATCGAGGAGGTTTTCAACGACTTGCTGCGGGCCGAGGTGCGCAGGCAAATTCTCTACGAAGGCGTCCGCCCCGATGGGCGCGGCCCCAAAGAAATCCGTCCCGTATCGTGTGAGGTAGGCATCTCGCCGCGGGCCCATGGTTCAGGGCTCTTCAACCGGGGCGAGACCCAGGTGCTGACCATCGCCACCCTGGGCACACCCAGGGAAGAGCAGCCCCTGGACGGCCTCTATCCTGAGGAGTCCAAGCGCTTCATGCACCACTACAACTTCCCGCCCTACTCCACCGGGGAGACCCGTCTGCTGCGCGGGCCAGGCCGGAGGGAGATTGGCCACGGGGCCCTGGCCGAGCGAGCTCTCCTGCCCGTGGTTCCTCCCGAGGAAGAGTTCCCTTATACCATCCGCCTGGTTTCCGAGGTGCTATCCTCCAATGGTTCCACCTCCATGGCCAGTGTCTGTGGCTCCACCCTGGCCCTGATGGACACGGGCGTGCCCATCAAAGCCCCGGTGGCAGGCATCGCCATGGGCCTGGTCAAGGATGGGGCCCAATATCGCATCCTCACCGACATTCTGGGAATCGAAGACCACCTGGGGGACATGGATTTCAAGGTGGCCGGTACCAGAGAGGGCATTACCGCTCTGCAGATGGATATCAAGGTCAGGGGCCTGAGCTACGAGATCATGGCTGAAGCTCTGGCGCAGGCAAAGGACGCGCGCCTCTTTGTGTTGGACAAAATGCTGGAGACCCTCCCCAAGGCCAGGCCAGATTTGTCGCCCTATGCACCGCGTATCACCATCATCAAGATTGACCCAGAGATGATCGGCATGATCATCGGCCCTGGCGGCAAGACCATCCGCCGTATCCAGGAGGAGACGGGGGTCAAGATAGACATAGAGGATGACGGCAGCGTCTACATTGCCTCGACCGATGGGCCCAGTGCCAAGCGAGCCAAGGAAATGGTCCAGGCTCTGGTAGAAAAACCAGAGATAGGGAAGATCTACACCGGCAAGGTGGTACGTATCGAAGACTTCGGAGCCTTTGTGGAGATCCTACCCGGCCAAGATGGCATGGTCCATATTTCGCAGTTGGCGGATTACCGGGTGCCCAGCGTACGGGATGTGGTTCGCGTGGGCGACGAGATCATGGTCATGGTTATTGACATTGATCGCGAGGGCAAGATCAAGCTCTCTCGCCAGGCTGTCCTGGCGGGCTGGACAGCCGAGGAGGCCCGCGAGCACGATCGCAAGCCCTCTGGTCGAAAAGAGCAGCGAGGCTCTCGGGACCATGGCCCAGGCAGCATGGGGGCATATATTCGCCGCCCCTCGCATCGCAGTTAGCTTCTTGGAGGTTGGAAGTTGGAAGGATTTCAGCACGATACGGAAACGGGAAAACGAGAAACGGTTCTTGGACAAGGTTTGAGGTGGGTAAGTGAGGCTGTGGAGACCATCGTGCCTGCCGTCCTCATTGCCCTTCTCATTAACCTCTTCCTGGCCCAGGCCACTCGGGTCTATGGCCAGAGCATGGAGCCCAACCTCCACTCAGACCAGCGTCTGGTGGTGGAGAAGCTCTCTTACAACTTTCACATTCCACAGCGGGGGGATATCGTTGTCCTCAAGGTTCCTGACGCCGGGTCCGGGCTCCTCATCAAGCGAATCATCGGTTTGCCGGGCGAGAAGGTGGAAATCAAGGACGGCAGGGTTCACATTAACGACCGGCCTCTGGAAGAACCATATCTCTCCCACCAATCCCAACGGGACATGACGGCCATCGTTGTGCCCCCTGAGCACGTCTTCGTCCTGGGCGATAACCGCGGCTTCAGCAACGACTCTCGCTCCTTTGGTACGGTGCCCTTGGATCACGTCGTCGGCCGGGCGTGGTTTTCTTACTGGCCCCTCGATCAGATAGGGCTCTTGGAGTGAGCGTTCGGCTACCCTTGCTAAGGTAATGCTGTTGACAAGGTCTCAGGTCAATAGCTGGCATAGGACTTGCGAGTTGTGACTTGCGACCTGTGACTTGCGGGGATCTATCATGTCCAAACGCTGGAGCAGTTCTACCAAATGGCTGGTGATCATCAGCGGCCTGTTAGCCCTGGTATGGATCGTCTATCGCTTCAGCCAGATCATCTCTCCCCTGGCCATTGCCGTTATCCTGGCCTACGTTCTCAATCCCCCAGTTAGATTCCTCACCGCCAGGGTCAAACTATCCCGTACCCTGGCGGTGGCCAGCGTCTACCTGGCCCTCGTCGTCATCCTGAGCCTGGTGCTGGTGGCCTTCGTTCCCATCCTCATCCAACAGGTGAAGAGCGTGAACGTGGACCTTCAGGACAGCGTCGAGGACATCAGTGGTTTCTTCGAGCGGCCCCTTTTCATCTTGGGCTTCTACGTTGACCTGCGGGAGGTTTACGGTGAGGTGAGCGGCACCTTTCAGAACATCGTCTCACCTCTTGCCTCGCGGACGGTCTCTTTCCTGATTGACCTGGCGTCTGGTTTTGCCTGGTTCATCTTCGTCCTCATCGTTTCCTTCTACCTGCTCAAAGACGGGGGCAGGCTCGTTCGCTCCCTCGAGAGTTTGGTGCCGGTTGACTATCGGGAGGAAGTCCACTGCTTGCTAGAAGAGGTCACGGTCATCTGGAACGCCTTCTTCCGCAGCCAACTAGCCCTCTGTGCCGTCGTGGGGACGGTGGTGGGGGTGATCCTGGCGATTGTGGGGGTTAGGAACGCCCTGATCCTGGGGATCATAGCTGGCGTGTTGGAGATCATCCCCAACATTGGCCCCACCGTGGCCGCCATTCCCGCTGTCCTCATCGCCTACTTCCAGGGCTCCGCCCACCTGCCCCTGTCCAACGGTTGGTTTGCCCTCCTGGTCATCGGACTGTACGTGGTTATCCAGCAGTTGGAGAACAACATCCTGGTGCCGCGCATCATTGGCCGCAGCCTCAACCTGCATCCCCTGGTGGTCATCATTGGGGTCATTGCCGGGGCAAGCCTGGCGGGTATTCTGGGTATTTTCCTGGCTGCCCCTATCCTCGCCAGCCTGCGCGTTGTGGGGAACTACGTTTACTCCAGGCTGTTGGACCTGGAACCCTTCGACGAGCTCAGGGCAAGCTCCTTCCCAGCGCAGGAGGACGGCAGGGAACCACAGCCCTTGCAGGAGGGAGACAGTGAGACACAGGTCTCAGGTCTCAGGTCTCAGGTCTCAGGTCAATAGCCGGCATAGGACTTGTGACTTGCGACCTGCGACTTGCGAGTAGAGCCATAGTGATTGCGTCGGATGCCGGTCCGCAGGCCGGCGCGCAAATGGGGGAATAGGGAAGCTGAGGTGGTGTACCTCGGCTTCTTGTTATATGTGTCAACTTTCATGCAGATTTCATGCAGGTTTCACCCTATTTTCACCCCAGGATGGGTAAGGTTGTGCTATACTTTAATTGCAATTTGATACATTTTTAATCGCTTGAATGAACTTGAGCGGCATCAGGAAGGGAGACATGGCGTTACTAAGGGCACGAGAGGCAGCCCAGTATTTGAATGTCAGTCTGGTCACCTTGTACAGGATCGAGAAGGAAGGGAAGCTGGCGCCTTTCCGAACCTCTGGAGGGCATCGCCGCTATAGCCTGGCCATGCTCAACGAGTACCTGGAGAGGAGCCGACAACGATTCCTGCCCCAGACACCGTCAGCCAGGCGCGTCCCAAGCTCTCAGGATGAAGAGTTAGCGGATAGAACGGCGAGGATTCTGGTGGTGGGCCTTGAACCATCCACCATGGAGTTTATCACCAGCGCATTGCATGACGATGACCGCGCCTGCGAATTCGCTTCCGCCAGCAGTAGCTACGAGGTCGGCGTTCAGGTGGTGGCCTTCAAGCCAGACCTCGTTTTTTTGGGTGTAGAGCCTGGGACCGAAGAATGCGAGGTCTGCAAAAGAATAAAGAGCAATCCTGAAACGGAATACATCAGGGTCGTGGGGATAGTAGAACCTGGAGACAATGGGACGATCGGAGAACTGCTTCGCTGCGGGGTAGATGATTGTCTGATCAAACCGCTACAAGTCGAAGAGATCCGGCGAATGGTGCGTTACCTCCTCCATAGAGAATAGGAAATCAGGAGACCAGGGAATCGGGATGCGGCCCAGACCCCCGATTCCCTAATCCCGGATTCCCTGATTTACTGCTCAGAGAGGCGCAAGGGTGATAGACAAAGAAAAGACAAAAGAGCAACTTATAGACGAACTGGCAGAGTTGCGCCAACTGGTTGCCGTGTTGAAGGCCGCAGACGTGGAGCGCAGACAAGCAGAGGAGGCGCTAAGGGAGTTCCTGGGGAAGGTCGAGCGGGCCAAGCAGGAATGGGAGACGACCGCCGATTCACTGCTGGAGCTTGTTTGCCTGGTAGACGATCAAGGCCGCATCATCCGGGCCAACCGGACGGTGGAGACGTGGAACCTGGGACAGGTTAAGAAAGTGAATGGCCTGGAATTTCATAAACTGATTCACCCTGACTGCGCGAGTTCTTCTTGTCCTCTCGAAGCCACCTGGAAGCAAGTATGGGAAGATGTGAGGCAGGGTCAGTCTGCTCAGTACGAAGTCTATGACCAGGTCTTGAAACGGCACATCCAGGTCCGCATCCAACCGTGGAGGGGCGCGGAGAGGGGAATGACCAACGGTTCCACAGTAGTCGTGGTGGAGGACATCACCAAGCGCAAACAGGCAGAGGAGGCGCTGAGGGAGTACTCGGAACGGCTGGAAGAGATGGTGGAGGAGCGCACCGAGGAGCTTCGAGAAGCTCAGGAGCGCTTGCTTCGCGCGGAAAGGCTGGCCGTCATAGGCCAGCTTGGGGCCAGCGTGAGCCACGAGCTCCGCAATCCCCTGGGTATCATCAAGAACTCCACCTACTACCTCGGCATGAAGATGAACCAGACCGATGAAAAAGTGAAGAAGCACCTCACGATCATAGAGAACGAAATCGCCAGGTCAGACAAGATCATCAGTGACCTGCTGAGCTTTGCCCAGGATACAAAACTGGCCTTGCAGATGTCCCATATTAACACTATAGTGCAAGACGCACTCTCGCGTACCCCGCTGCCGGACACAGTCACGGTGATCACAAAGTTAGGAGAAAACCTGCCCCCACTGATGGCCGACCCAAGCCAGATAGAACAAGTGTTCATCAACTTTATCACCAACGCAGCGCAGGCCATGACTTCGTCGCACTCAGGTGATAAGCGCGGGGGGGGGAAGTTGGAGATCTCCACCAGGGCGGAGAATGGGTTCATCGTCACGGAATTCAAAGATAACGGCTGCGGGATACCAGCGGAGAACCTGGAGAAGCTCTTCATGCCCCTGTTCACCACCAAAATCAAGGGCATCGGTTTGGGTCTGGTAGTCAGCAAGAGGATCATTGAGGCTCATCAGGGCAGTGTCGCCGTGGAGAGCGAAGTAGGAAAAGGAACTACCTTCACGGTCAAATTACCGAGCATCACCTGGTCCCTCCTGCGCAGCATGGGGGAAAGGGGGGAGGAATGAACGACAAGGCTGAAATCTTGATAGTGGATGACGAAATGGGCATGCGCGAAACCCTATCGGATATCCTGGAAGATATGGGCTATCACGCCGTTATCGCCGTGGACGGCCATCAAGCCGTCCAGAAAGCCAAAGAGAACACTTTCGACATTATCTTCATGGACGTCAGGATGCCGGGGATGGATGGGGTAGACGCCTTTAAGGAGATCAAGAAGATCCACCCGGAAGCAGCCGTGGTGCTGATGACAGCCTATGCCAGGGACGATCGCATCAGGGAGGCCCAACGCGAGGGGGTTTACAGTGTGCTCGATAAGCCCGTAGACGTGAAAATGATGATCAGCTTCGTCGAGGACGTGAAGGTAGGAGACCATATACTGGTGGTTGACGATGACCCCGATACCCACGCCATATTCAAAGACTTGCTGAAGGCCAGGGGGTGCAAAGTCAGCATCGTTCGGACTGGAGAGGAAGCGATCAGGACAGTAAGAGAGCATCAATACGATATGATCTTCATAGCGATGGAGCTTTCCATCATGGATGGATTGGAGACTTACCTGGCCATCAAGAAGATCAATCCCGAAGTGGTCGTGGTTATGATGAGCGCCCACCCCCGGGCGGCGAGCGATCTCGTAATAGAAGCCCTGATGCAGGATGCCTATACCTGCCTGTACAAGCCCTTCAACGTGGGGGAGATCATTCGACTTGTGGACGGAATCCGCCGCAAGAAGCTACAAAGTAGCGAATAGCGAGGGGCGAACATGATGGAACCCGCTGAGCCAGTTCTCTCCGAGATACCCCCCGCCCTGGGACAGGTGACCAGGGTCGTGGGCCACGATGTCAAGAACAAGCTGGCCGTGATTAGAAACTCTGTCTATTTCCTGAATATGAAGTTGGGACAGGGCGATGAGAAGGTGCAAAAACACCTCAGGATCTTAGAGAAGGAAATCGCCAACGCGAATAGAATCATCACCGATCTCATGGACTTCGCTTTGGTGAAGGAGCCTGTGCTTCAGGAGACCAATATCAAAGCGGTCATTGCCGATGCGTTATCGCAGGTCTCCCTGCCAGACAACTGGAAAGCGACCACCCGCCTGCAAGATGTCCTCCCACCTCTAAGAGCCGATGCCGGCCAATTGCAGCGGGCCTTCACCAATATTATCCTGAGAATCACCGAAGGGGCGCCGGAGGGGGGCGTGCTCCAAATCATGGCCAGAGAGCAAGGCAACTACATGGAAATAGAGTTCGGCGCCGCCAACCTGGTCATCCCCGAAGGGAACCCATCGGAGATGTTCAGCCCCCTGGCATCATCGGGCAGTTTCGGTCTGGGAGTGACGGTGAGCAAGAGGCTGGTGGAGAAACAGGGAGGCGCCATTGAGGTAAGGCGCCTGCCGGGGGCAGGGGCAGCCTTCATCGTGAGACTGCCGCTTTGATCAAGTTGCAAGTTGCAAGCCGCAAGTCGCAAGTCCCAAGTCCCAAGTTACAAGCCTCAATCGCCTGTGACCTGAGACCTGAGACCTGCGACCTGAGACCTGCGACCTGCGACCTGTGACCTGCGACCTGAGACCTGCGACCTGCGACCTGAGACCTGAGACCTGCGGAAGGGAGACAAAGCATGGACAACAAGGTTAACATCTCGAAAGCTGACGACGTCGCTACGTCTGAAACGCCATCGGGCATCCCGCAAGAGAAGGGATACGACGTCGTAACGACCGAGGACGGCGCCCAGGCCATCGAGGGCAAATCCGGGGCTCGTGATGGCTTCTCTGTCGTTGATCTCAAGAAATACCAGGTCCAACGCGAAGCTTTGCGCCTGATCCCTGAGGAGATGGCCAGGAAGTACGACGTTATGCCCCTTCGTATTGAGAGGGGTTACCTGGTCGTAGCCATGAGCCGTCCTGAGAACCTGTATACCGTTGATGAGATCCAAAACCATGCCAGGATGCCGATACAGCCCTGGCGTGCTGCCTCGATGGACATACAGGCAGCTATCAACCTGCACTACCGGGCCAAGACCGAGATAGAGAAGGAAATCGAACAACTCTCCTCTGCCGACCCCGCCCGGGTGCCGGCAGGCCGCATTATGGATTTACTCATCGCTGGGGCGGTGAAGGACAGGGCTTCCGACATCCACATCGAGCCGCAGCAGGATAGCCTGCGTATCCGCTATCGCATTGATGGTCGCTTGCACAATAAGCTATCCCTGCCCCTGAACGTTCATGCCCCGTTGCTTTCCCGGCTGAAGGTTCTGGCCAACATGGATACGACTGAACGAAGACGTTCCCAGGACGGTCAGCTCACGGTCTCAGTAGATGGCCAGGATGTAAACATCCGCGCCACCACGGTCAATGCAGCGCGAGGGGAAGTAGCCGTGCTGCGCGTCGTGGAACAGACCTGGTCGGCCATGGATATCGCGGATGTGGGCTTCCTCCCCGATTCCCTCGAGCGCTATCGAGACCTAATACAGTCGCGCTCCGGCCTGGTCTTGATAACCGGTCCAGCGGGATCAGGCAAGGGGACGACTCTCTACGCTTCCATCAACTGCCTGAATGTCGAAGAACGCAATATCGTGACCATCGAGAACCCTATCGAGCACTATTTCGAGGGCGTAAAGCAAATCCAGGTCAACCCCCAGATTGATCTCACCTTCGCCAGCGGCTTGCAGACCATCATGCGCCTGGATCCAGATGTCATCCTGGTGGGTACCATCGCCGATGCGGAGTCGGCGATGGCGGCTATCGAAGCGGCCCTGTCAGGCCCCTTGGTGCTGTCATCTGTCCACGCCAATACTGCCACGGGCGCGCTCTTTCGCCTGTTTGACTTGGGTGTCGAGCCCTTTCTGGTCAGCTCATCAGTGCTGGGCGTTGTCAATCAGCGCTTAGTGCGGCGGGTTTGTCCCCACTGCGCCTCTCTACGCGAGGCGCCCGAAGAGGAACGACTGGCCTACGAGCGGGAAATGGGTGAGGCGCGAACCCAGTTCTACTACGGGGCAGGCTGTAAATCCTGCGCCCATACTGGCTACCTGGGCAGAACCGGGATCTTCGAGGTCTTAAAGATGAGCGGTGAGATCAAGCGCATGCTGATGGGGGGCGTTCGCGGCAAAGATATCAAGGATCAGGCTGTCAAAGAGGGAATGACGACCCTGCAACGTGCCGCGATGTTGAAAGTGAAAGAGGGCCTCACCACGCCCCAGGAAGTCCTGCGCAACATCTTCTTTGGACAGTAGGATCCCCACTGAAGCAATCTCCCCTCCTGCATTTGGAGATTACTTCCCTACGACGGGCTCAGGGCAGGCTCTGCAAATAGTTGCCATCAAGAGCCTGGTGTGATATAATAATGGTGTGCAGTTCTGAATTGGCCTGAACTTAGCGGGCCAGCGTCAGCATCAGTAGATGGGAGAAAGATAGAGGGAAATTGGACAAGCAGGCCATTTTGATAGTGGACGACGATCCCAATTTGCGTGATACGCTCTCGGATATCCTGGAAGAGAAGGGATATCGGATAGTGGTTGCCCCGGACGGCCCGACGGCTATCGAAGAGGTTAGAAAGCAACCCTGCAATTTAGCGTTGATAGACATCGTGATGCCAGGTATGAACGGGATCGAGGCCCTGCGGGAGATCAAGCTTATCGCCCCCCAGATGCCAACCATGATCATCACCGGCCAAACCGCCATCGAGGGTTTGGTCTCCGAGGCCCTGGCGGCTGGGGCTGATGGCGTCCTGTACAAGCCCCTGGATATAGATTCTCTCGTGGAGATGATAGCCAGCCGGGCCAAGTCGCCAGGCCTACCCTATGCAGACCTTACGAGATATAAAGTCCAACCTGAGGTTTTGCGCCTGATTCCCGAGGGGCTCGCCCGGCGGTGGGACATCTTGCCCCTGCGCATGGAAGAAGGCGCCCTGGTGGTAGCCATGGCTGACCCGAACAATCTGTACGCCATTGAGAACGTCCGGGCCATCTCCAGGAGAGAGGTCAAGGTGTTACAGGCCGCCCTCATGGACATCCGTGGGGCCATCAACCTCAACTATCGGGCCGCGGGCGAGATCGAGAAGCAGATCCGTGACATCATCCCTGTTGAACCGGAGCGGGTGGACCGAGGGGAGAGGATCAGTTCTGACCTTATTGCCCAGGCCCCTGTGGTGCGCGCCGTAAACCTCCTCATCTCACAGGCGGTGAAGGACCGGGCCTCGGACATCCACATCGAGCCGCAGCAAGATCGCTTGCGCGTCCGCTACCGCATTGATGGCATCTTGCACGAAACCCTCTCCCTTCCTTTGAGCGTCCACGGGCCACTGATTTCCAGGGTAAAGGTTCTGTCCGATATGAACATTGCCGAGCGCAGGCGCCCCCAGGATGGTCACTTCGCTGCGTCTGTGGATGGCAAAGAGGTGGATATCCGCGTGGCTACAGCAGACACTACGTGGGGGGAGATGACCGTGCTGCGCGTGCTGGACAAATCCTTGTCCGTCATAGACTTAGCAGACCTGGGATTCCTGCCCGATTCCCTGGTGACTTATAGGAAGTTAATCCAGGCCCCCTACGGCATGCTCCTGGCCAGTGGACCGACGGGTTCGGGCAAGACGACAACCCTGTATGCCAGCATCAACCAACTGGATTCCAAGGGGCGTAACGTCATCACTATCGAAGACCCTGTGGAGTACCATTTCGCCAACATAAACCAGATGCAGGTTAACCCCCAGGCGAACGTCACCTTCGCTAGCGGTCTACGAGCCACCATGCGCCTGGACCCGGACATCATCCTGGTGGGCGAGATTCGTGATTCAGAGACAGCTAGCATAGCCACCCAGGCCGCTCTCACGGGGCACCTGGTGTTATCCACGGTACACGCCAACGACGCCGTGGGGGCCCTCTTTCGGCTGATGGACCTGGGGACGGAGCCTTTCCTGCTCACCTCAGCGGTAGTGGGCGTCCTCGCTCAACGTCTGGTGCGCCGTGTCTGTCCGCATTGCCGTGTCCTCCGCGAGGGTTCAAAGGAAGAGCAATGGGCCTATGAGAAAGAGACAGGGGAGGCGCGGACCAGGTTCTATTATGGGGAGGGATGCAATTTCTGTGCCTTGACTGGTTACTATGGCCGGATGGGTGTTTACGAGATCCTGATGATGAGCGAGGAGATTAGACGTCTGGTACTCCAGGGCGCCAGTACCGATGTCATCAAAGCCAAAGCTATTGAAGAGGGTATGGTGACCATGTGGCGCGATGGGATGCTGAAAGTGAAAGAGGGCCTCACCACACCCAGCGAAGTGATGCGGAATGTATTTGTGATTGGGTAAATTGATTGCGGATTGCGGATTTCGTATCTCCGCAATCCGCAATCCGAAATCCGAGATAGATTATGCCTTACAGGTATGTCGCCTACACTAGAACTGGAGAGCGGGTACAGGGGGTACTGAACGTCGCTTCGGAGTCAGCGGCGGAGCAGGCCCTCTGGAAATCGGACTACGTCATAGTCAGCCTCCGCGAGGCGCGGCCCGCGGCCAACCTGGCGGCGCTGATGCCCACCTTTTTTGGGGTCAAAAGCCGGGACCTGATTGTATTCAGTCGCCAGTTGGCGACCTTGATCGAGTCAGGCATCACCATTCTGGCGGGCCTCCAGATGCTGGCTGAGGAGGCCACCAGTAAGGGCCTGAAGACAGCCCTGAACAAGGTCAGCGAAGACGTACAGGAGGGTCAGACTCTCTCGGATGCCCTGCGGAAGCAGCCTTATGCCTTTCCCTCTATCTACAGTCGGATGATCGAGATAGGGGAACGGATGGGAAACATGGAATCGGTGCTGCGGCAAGTGGCAACTTACATGGAAAAGCGAGAGAGTCTGACGCGCAAGCTGCGCGGGGCCATGGCTTACCCGACCTTCATCATATCCCTGGCCCTCGGGGTGGCGTTTCTGATGATCACCTTCACCCTGCCGGGCATAATGGGGCTGTTTACCGAGTTCGAGATAGAACTGCCTATAGCCACCAGGATACTTCTCGCCATTACTGCTTTTTCCTCGGCCCATCGCACCCAACTGGTGAGCGGGGCCGGACTGCTGATAGCAGTAGTGGCTTTGTATCTGAGGACCCCCGTCGGCCGGCGGCAGAAAGATATGTTGCTCCTGAAGATCCCGGTCATAGGCAACCTCATTACTCAGAGCAATATGTCCCAATTCTGCCATACCATGTCCATCCTCTTGCGGGCAGGGCTGCCTATGGCCGAGATCATGAACCTGCTCGTGGAAACGACGGGGAATAATATCTTGCAGGAGTCTGTGGATAGGGTACGTGTAGAGATGATGCAGGGACACGGCCTCTCCCAGCCCATGAGACAGGAGAAGGCTTTCCCCAGGCTGCTGGCCCAGATGGTGCGGGTTGGTGAGGAGACGGGCACGCTCGATTCGAACCTGGAGACATTGGCCAAATTCTATGAGGAGGAGGCGGATCGCAAGATCAACACCCTCACCAGCATGATGGAGCCCGCCTTGATGCTCTTCGTGGGGGGGATGGTGGGTTTCCTCGCCGTCTCGGTGATTATGCCTATGTACACCATGCTAGGCGCGATGCGATAGTCAATGAGGAAGAAGATCGGCTGTGGGCTGCCGGTGGTCATCGCCTTGATCGCCATCTACGTCA
>Ga0209610_1001232_pt1 | contig 13230 bp, 11 predicted proteins | sample LakKivw275mmetaG_FD_184137 | JGI IMG/M metagenome (GOLD analysis project Ga0209610, IMG submission 184137) | Anoxic lake water microbial communities from Lake Kivu, Rwanda to study Microbial Dark Matter (Phase II) - Lake Kivu water 275m metaG... | ecosystem: Environmental > Aquatic > Freshwater...
CCGGCTCTCCGCAATGACCTCCACCTCTATTTCATCTCCCACCCTTTTTCCAACCTCCCTTAGGAATTCCTCTTTGTTCGTACCGGGGATAAGGCGGCAGTCGAGGGTGGCCGTGGATTCCGAAGGGATCACATTGGCCTTGCTTCCACCCTGCAGAACGGTGAGGGAAATCGTATTTCTCAACATCGCATTATAGATAGGATTGGAGGTCAACCAGATCCTGAAGGATTCGTCCTTCAGGCCCTTTTCGATATCCTCAAAATAACCCTTCTCGTAAGCGGGTTGTTTCGGAGCCATCTTCAAGAAGTACTCTTTGACCATTGGGAGGACGCAATAAGGGGTTTCCCATTGGGTGATCGTCTCTAGGGCATGAACCAGTTTGACGTTGGGATTGTCCGAATGGGGCATGGAGGCATGGCCGGAGGTGCCTCTGGTTTTCAATCTGAGTTGGAGGATCACCTTCTGGCCGCTCGAGACCTCATAACGGTCAGGAATTCCGCTTTCGTTGAGCATCATATATCCTCCCTCATTGAGGGCATATTCCGATCGTCCCAACGGAGGAAGATTCTCCATTGCCCACCGGACTCCCCATCTTCCACCCGTCTCTTCATCGGCAGAGGCAAAGAAGAGAATATCCCTTTTTAAGGAGGCGCGCTCTCTCTTCAATATCAGAAGGCTCATCATCTCCACAATCCCCATCGATTTATTATCAAGTGCTCCCCGACCGTAAAGGTACCCCTCCTGAATGACGCCCCTGAAAGGATCCACTTCCCAGCATTTCGTCTCGGCAGGGACGACATCGATATGACTGAGAAGGAGAACAGGTCTCTTTTCTCCGGTCCCTTTCAGGGTGGCCATCAGATTGCCTTTCCCCGCAGAAGGTTCGAAAAGCTCACAGGGGATGGACTCGGCATCGAAGATCTTTTTAAAAAACTCAGCCCCTTCGATCTCGTTACCGGGAGGATTGACCGTTTCAAGCCGAATATATTCCTGAAGGTATTGAGTGGCTTCCTCGAGTAATTTGTCCCAGTCCATATTAAGTTCTCCTGAAAGAGCGGTAGGCAGAAGCCAGCATTGAAAATCTAAAAATTGTTTTCCTTTTCTGCATTCTGCTTACTGCTTTCTGCATACTGATTAGAATCAACCTTCTCCAAACACGGGTACGATCTTAAATTGGTTCACATCAACCAATCCCTTGTCCGTAATCTTCAATTCAGGGATGACCGGGAGAGAGAGGAAGGAGAGGGTCATAAAGGGATCGGGAACCTCACACCCGAGCCCTTTTGCCGCCCTGTGGAGAGCCTTTATTTTTTGATCGACATCCTTTATGGAAGCCTCCGCCATTAGTCCGGCAATCGAAAGAGGCAGGGAGGCTAAAACCTTTCCCTCTGAGATCACCACCCATCCTCCCCCTATCTCTTTGAGCATCATCACCGCCTTGACCATATCTGGATCATTGGTCCCCACCATGACGAGGTTATGGGAGTCGTGAGCCACGGAAGAGCCCATGGCCCCTTTCTTCAATCCAAATCCCTGAACAAAACCGATTCCGATATTTCCGGTGGCCTGGTGCCTTTCCACGACGGCGATCTTGAGGATATCCTCCTTGAGGTCGGGATAAGCCACGCCTTCTCTCAGGATGATTTTCTTCACCGCTTTTTTTGTGATGATCTGGTTTGGGATCAGTTGGATGACTTTGGCAAGGGGTTGGTCACTTCGAAGGAGAAAGGGATCTTTTCCCATTGGCTTAATGCGAATCGATTCCTTGTATTTCAATTGCTCTCTCCCCTTTGACATGATCCTCCGGGGTAACACCTTTCCATTTTCTGCCGCCAAAATTCCATCCTTGAACACCTTCCTGATCCGGAATCGGCCCAGGTGTTCAAAGGTGACAATATCGGCCCTGTATCCCGGAGCGATTGCCCCCAGGTCATCGAGTCTGAAGTATTCCGCGGCATTGAGCGTGGCCATCTGGATGGCCAGGATCGGATCAACCCCTCTTCGGATTGCCTGCCTGACCATACCGTTGATATGCCCCTCTTCAAGGAGTTCCTTTGGATGCCGATCATCCGTAACGAAGAAGAACCGTCTTGAATTCTTAGAGTTGACCAGAGAGAGAAGGTCATTGAGATTTCTGGCGGTGGAGCCCTCCCTCACCATGATCCACATCCCGTTGTTCAATTTTTCTTTTGCCTCTCTGGGCATGGTGCATTCGTGATCGGACCGGATTCCTGCGGCGAGATAAGCATAAAGGCCTTTTCCCGAAAGCATTGGGGCATGGCCATCGATCCGTTTTCCCCTGGCCATTTCAATCTTTTTAAGGACCTCCTGATCCCTGTGGATCACCCCGGGAAAATTCATCATCTCTGCCAGTCCGATGGCCCAGGGTTCATTCAAAAGAGGCTTTAGATCCTCTGCCCGAAGCGTTGCCCCGGAGGTCTCCAGATGGGTTGCCGGGACACAGGAAGGGATCATGACAAAGACATTCAGAGGAACGCCAATGGCTGATTCGGCCATAAAACGGATGCCCTCCTGACCGAGGACATTGGCGATCTCATGGGGATCAATGATCACCGTGGTGGTTCCGTTGGGGAGGACTGCCCGGGAAAATTCCCGGAGACTCACCATACTCGACTCAATGTGGACATGCCCATCGATCAAGCCAGGGCAGAGGAAGTCCCCTTTGACGTCGATGACTTCCCTGGCCTCGTAATCCCCGAACCCGATGACAAAACCATCAAAGAGGGCTACGTCCTTCTTTTCAATCTGGCCGGAGAAGACATCAACCACCCTTCCGTTCTTGATCAGGAGATCAACTTTCCCTTCCCCTGATGCCACCTTTATTCTTTCTTCCAGCGATGTCATCTGTTCCTCCTGAAGGATTTTCATAACAAATCTCTCCTGGATGATCAAGGAGAGTTTTTTGAGATAAACCCAACTATTGGGCGATCCATATAGATCGATAAAAAGCTTGACCTCAAATGAATATATGTTAAAAAGGAATCGTAAATTCCATTTTGTGACCGGCAAGTGCCCCGCAAGCCCCGCCTTGTAGGCGGGGTCAAGGGGCACAATATAAATGAGATTTCCTTTCCGGGAAGCCCCGCCCTGTGGGCGGGGAGCTTCACTCAAATTGGAAAGAAGAGCAAAAAATTCACTCTTCAGGCAGGAGCTTTCATCCTTGTTACCTCAGTCTCTTTTCAAAGAAAAAGGTCTTTATGTCCTCTCGGTGATCGGAGAGGACAGGGTTGGGATTGTCTCGGAAGTGACCCGATTCCTCTTCCGCCGGGGATTCAACATCGTTGACATCGAGCAATCGGTGATCCATTCCCAGTTCACCATGGTTCTGCTCCTCCAGCCTCTTCGCCCCCATTTTCATTTGAGCCAGCTCCAATCCGGCCTCAACCGCCTGGCTAAAAAACTGGAGATGAGGATCGCCCTCACGCCCCTCCATCAATTTAAAGGGCTCAGGTTCGCAGAGATGAAGAAGCCTTATGTCCTGACCATCTTGGGAGCGGACCGTCCGGGAGTGGTGGCCGGGTTTTCCACTGTCCTGGCAAGAAATCATTGCAATATCGAACGGATCAAGATGATTGCAAGGGGGGAATTTCTGGCCATGGAGATGTGGATTGACCTCAGGGAGGCAAATTTTTCCCTTCTCCGTTCAGACCTTACAACGATGGCGAAGAGGGTGGGGATGGATGTGGTGGCCCAGCCCGAGTCCATGTTCAAGAAGAGAAAAAAGGTGATTGTGTTTGATATGGATTCAACGATTGTGGAGGGGGAGATCATCGATGAGATGGCGAAGAGTGCAGGAGTGGAAAAGAAGGTGGCGGCCATCACCGAAAAGGGAATGAGAGGAGAGATTGATTTTATTGACTCTCTTCGTGCAAGAGTCTCCCTGCTGAAAGGCCTGAGAATGAGAAGTTTAGAGTCCATTGCCCTGACGGTCCGATTTACCAGGGGGAGTGAAGAACTGATCTCCGCACTCAAAGAGATGGGTTTCAAGGTAGCCCTCCTCAGCGGCGGCTTCACTTATTTTACGGATCGATTAAAGAAGAGGTTGGGATTTGATTATGTCTTCGGAAATGAACTGGAGGTCAGGAACGGGAGGCTCACCGGCAGAATTAAAGGGAGGATCATTGATGCCAAAAGAAAGGCCGAGATCATGGATGGGATCTGCGGGAAAGAGGGGATTACACGGGAGGAGGTGGTGGCCGTAGGGGATGGGTCGAATGACCGGATCATGATTTCCAACGCAGGTCTCGGAATTGCCTTCAATGCAAAAGAGGTCCTGAAAAAGGTGGCCGATGGTTCGATCACCCGGGATCATATGAAAGGTGTCCTTTACTGCCTCGGGATCACGGACCTGGATATAAGAAATGGAAAGACGGTAAATGAGAAGCGGCCAAAGGAATAATTATGGATGTTTTAGAAAAGCAAGCTCATCCTCGAAGGGTTCGGGCGATCATTTTTGATTTTGACGGAACCCTTGCCATCCTCAATATTGATTTCTCTCTCATGAGGGAGAAGGTCCTCGCTCTGATCAGATATTTTGGTGTAAACGAGGAGTCCATTAAAGAACGGTATCTCCTGGAGATCATTGACGAGGTCTATCCACTTCTGAGGGAAAAAAATTCCTCGGATGCCCGGACATTTTATCAGAAGGCCCATCAGATTCTCCATGAGGTGGAACTCCATGCGGCAGAAGAGGGAAGATTGATCCCAGGGACAGAGGTAGCCTTAAAAGGTTTGAGAGAGAAGGGAATCAAGATCGGGATTGTCACCAGAAATTGTGAGGAAGCTGTTCTCGGGGTTTTCCCGGATATTCATGATTATTGTGATATTTTCATTTCGAGAGATTCGATTGAGAAGGTCAAGCCCCATCCGGATCATCTCAACTGGGTGTTGAGAGCACTTGGTCTCTCCGGTGGGGAAGCGATGATGGTCGGAGATCATCCCATTGATATTGAGGCAGGAAAGAAGGCGGGGATGAAAACGGTCGGAGTCTTGACAGGAAGGACAAAAAAAGAGGAGTTTGAAAAGGCGGGAGCGGATTATATCTTAAAAGATGTTTCCGAGGTGAGTAAATTATTGGAGGGAGGATCCGATGGATAAAAAGGTAATCGAAACAGAAAAGGCCCCAAAGGCAATAGGACCTTATTCTCAGGCCATTCGGGCAGGCCACTTCCTATTTATCTCAGGGCAAATCCCGATCAATCCGGCTACTGGAGAGCTGATGAAGGGGGATATCCAGGAACAGACACGGCAGGTTTTAGAAAATATCAGAGGAGTGCTGGAATCTCAACATTTAGGGATGGAGGATGTGGTCAAAGTGACCATTTTTCTAAAGGATTTAGGGAAGTTCAATCAAATGAATGAAGTCTATGGGTCCACCTTTCCTATTTCTCCGCCTGCGAGATCAACCGTGGAAGTTTCCGGACTCCCCAAAAATGCCGATTTGGAGATGGAGGCCATTGCCCTCACCCGCGGAAGACATTAGATTTTTACCCAATCTTTTAAAAAAAATTTAAGAAGCCTCAAAAACTGACGGAGAGGATTTTTTTCTCACCTTCGGGAGGGTTCATTTGAACCTCAAGGGTGATCGATTCCAATTTTTCTCCGGGAAGTGGGAAACCGATAATGAGCACCCGTCCTTCAAGGGGAGGGATGGGTATGTTCAGGAGGGCTTCCTGGGGAGGGGGAGAAAATTCTGACGGTTTTGCATCCATCGCATATCTCATTTCTTTTTGAACCATTACGACTTTGATAGAGTTGGACGAAGCGGTGACACTGCGGCTTCGGTTTAAAACCTCGATATAAACCTCGAGGGTTTTCAATGGTGAGGGGGCTGATTCTATCTCCCGAATTTTATAAGTAATATCTCCAAATGCGATTTGAGGCTTTTCTTCTTTAGAAACGGTCTGGGAGAAAGCCATCCCGGTAAAGAAGGGAAATAAAAGGATTAAAAGCGAAAGATTATAAATTCCCTTTTTTCTCATTTTTCATATCTATTCTACCCGTTACTGCGGAAATTTTCAAGCTTTTCGTGGTTCGCAAATTCTGATATAGAATCCGGAACCCTAATTCCATTGGGTCATTGCGAGCACCTGTTCTAAATCGGGGTTTGTAGGAAACCAACAGTTGGTTTATAATGTTTTTTGATTGTGTGAACAAAGGCCATGAAGCCAATTGTTGCCATTGTGGGAAGACCGAATGTCGGGAAATCCACCCTGTTTAATCGCATCGCAGGGAGAAGGAAGGCGATCGTCTGGAACGAACCGGGGGTTACCCGGGATCGGAATTATGCGGATGCGGATTGGGAAGGGAGGTCTTTCACACTGATCGATACGGGTGGTTTTGAACCCATTTCGAAGGACCGTATCTTCATCCAGATGCGTGAACAATGTCAGTTAGCAATGGAGGAGGCCGATCTCATCCTCTTCATGATGGATGGGAAGGAAGGGTTGACTCCTTCCGATCAGGAGATCGCCAATATTTTGAGACGATTGAATAAACCCGTCTTTTATATCGTCAATAAGATTGACGGGCCAAAGGATGAGGAGAAGGTCGTTGAATTTTATGGATTGGGGGTAGACCGGATCTATTCCATTTCCGCCGAACATCGCTATGGTGTGAATGAGCTGATGGATGATGTGCTGGGCCTCCTTCCTGATATGGCCGGGGAGGAATGGGAAGGCGAAGGAATAAGGGTGGCTCTGCTGGGAAGGCCGAATGTCGGGAAGTCCTCCCTAATCAATCGTATCCTGGGGTATAAGAGGGTCATGGTGGATGAGGCCCCGGGGACTACCCGGGATGCCATTGATACCCGGTTTGAGAGAAACGGGAAGAGGTATATCCTGGTGGATACAGCAGGAATCCGGAGAAAGAGCCGGATCAGTTTGCGGCTGGAGAAATATAGCATTGTGGAGGCCCTTCGGACCATTGACCGCTGCACTATCGCCGTCCTCCTATTAGACCCGGAGGAAGGGGTGACGGACCAGGATGCCCGCATCGGCGGGTTCATCCATGAGAAAGGGAAGGGTTGTATTATCGCTGTCAATAAATGGGATCTGGTGAAGAAGGATTCGCAAACCATGGTGCAATTTGAAAAGAGGATCTATCATGATTTAAGATATCTTTCCTATGCACCGATTCTCTTCATTTCGGCATTAACGGGGCAGAGGGTGATGAAGGTTCTGGATACGGTTGACCGCGTATCAGAGCAGACGAAAAAAAGGATTTCCACCTCACCGCTCAACCGATCCCTGGAAGAATGGGTGAAAAAATTTTCACCTCCCTCCTATCGATCCCGACCGGTGAGGCTCAACTATATCACCCAGGTAAAGGTGGGACCGCCTACCTTCATCATCTCCACTAACTCCCCGGAAGGGGTCCATTTTTCCTATGAGCGTTATCTCATCAATCAGATGAGGGAAACCTTCGGTTTCGAAGGGGTGCCGGTTCGACTTCAATTTCAGAGTAAGAGAAAGGGACGCTGAGATGGGCAATTGGAGGAAAAAGAGCTTGACGATCGTGATCATCATCATTGCCATTCTGATTGGCGCGGGGATCCTCTATCAGACGGTTGACCGGAAGGGAACAGGCCAGAAGTTCAGGGCGGTCAAAGTGGAGCGCGGGGAGATCAGCTCGGTGGTGACTGCGACCGGAACCATCAATCCGGTGATCACCGTTTTAGTAGGAAGCCAGGTTTCAGGAACGATCAAGACCCTCCATGCCGATTTTAATTCCCGGGTGAAAGAGGGAGAGGTGATCGCTCAGATCGATCCCTCCATCTTCGAGGCTCAGGTCGAACAGGGAAGGGCAAATGTCCTCAATGCCCAGGCCAATCTTCTCAATTCACAGGCAAACCTCAAGAATGCTCAGGCCAGTCTCACCAAGGCCGAAGTGGCGGTGATCGACGCGAAGAGGACTTTAGAACGAAACAGAGAGCTGATGGAGAGGAAGGTCATTGCCCAGGCCACTTTCGATACCGCACTGACCAATTATGATTCTGCCATTGCACAGAGGGACATCGCCAGGGCCCAACTCGAATCCGCGAGATTCCAGGTGGAGTCAAACCGAGCCCAATTGGAGCAGGCCAGGGCCGCCTTGAAACTCGCAGAGACCAATTTGAGGTATACGACCATTCGTTCGCCGGTGAACGGGATCGTGATATCGAGGAATGTGGATGTGGGGCAGACCGTAGCGGCAAGCCTCCAGGCTCCAACCCTTTTCACCATTGCAAAAGACCTGACCCGGATGCAGGTGGATACGAATGTGAGTGAAGCGGATATCGGTCGAATCGCAGTGGGCCAGGAGGCAACCTTCACGGTCGATGCCTTTCCTGAGAAGGTCTTTCTCGGGAGGGTCTCGGAGATCAGGAATGCTCCCATCACGGTTCAGAACGTGGTGACCTATGATGTGGTGATTCAGGTGGATAATAAAGACCTGAAGCTGAAGCCGGGAATGACAGCCAATGTCTCGGTGATGATAGCCCATCGCGAGGGGATTTTAAAGATCCCCAATTCTGCCCTCCGGTTTCAACCGGAAGTTGCAAGGGGGGAGGAGAAGGGAGAGAAGGGTCAGGAAAGACCCTCGCAGGCCGGCCAGGGAGTGATGGAGCGATTAACAAGAGAACTCCGTCTCACGAAAGACCAGCAATCAAAGGTTGCTATGGTTCTTCAATCATCGAAAGAAGAGTTTCAGGAGATCAGGGAGAAGGCAAAGCCGGAGGAGGCAAGGGCCCGGACACAGAGGTTGCTGAGGCAGAAGATATGGGAATTTCTGACGGAGGAGCAGAGACAGAAGCTTAACGAGTTGGCCCAGTCCTCACAGAAGGATGAAAAGAAGCCAGGGAGGGTATGGGTACTCTCGGAGGGAGGGAAACCGGTTCCGCTCTCCGTTCTTCTTGGAATTACCAATGGGACTTTTAGTGAGGTCGTGGCAGGGGATCTTCGGGAAGGAGCGGAGGTGATCGTCGAGGAGATTTCAAAGAAGAAGGGTTCAACCCAGAGCAGAGCTCCTTCGCCGTTTATGCGCACCCCGGGAAAGTAAGAAGGCATAGAACAGAGGGGCGAATTCATATTTAAAAAATGGAAGCATTAATTCAGGTTCAGGATCTGGTCAAAGTGTATAGTCTGGGAGAGGTCAAGGTCCAGGCCCTTCGCGGAGTCTCTCTCCTGATCGAAAAGGGTGAATTTGTCGCCATTATGGGGGCTTCGGGATCGGGCAAATCGACCTTTATGAATATCCTGGGATTTCTGGACCAACCCACCAGCGGTCTCTATCTTCTCGAAGGGATGAATGGGGAAAATCTTTCGAAGGATCAATTGGCGGAGATACGAAATCGGAAGATCGGTTTCGTCTTTCAGGGGTTCAACCTCCTATCGAGGACAGCGTCCTTAGAAAATATTGAACTTCCGCTCATCTATGCCGGGACCCCGGCATCGAAGAGGAGGGAGATTGCTCAAAGCGCTCTATCTGAAGTCGGTTTGAAAGGGAGGGAGCACCATCATTCCAGCCAGCTCTCCGGAGGCGAGCAGCAGAGGGTTGCGATCGCCAGGGCTCTGGTCAACCACCCCTCCATCCTCCTGGCAGATGAACCCACTGGAAATCTCGATTCAAAGACAAGCGAAGAGATTATGGACATTTTTAGCAGACTCAATCAGGAGAAGGGAATCACGATCATCATGATCACTCATGAGCTTGATATCGCCTCTCATGCGAAAAGGATCATCCTGTTTAAGGATGGAAAAGTGGTTGATGATCATAAGCCAGAGATGAGATCCCGATAGTGCATTTTCGCAGGCTGAAGCCTGCGGCTACAGGGACAGGGTGATGGATACGGGAATGAAATGATAAGAATATTGGCCGGTCTCCGGATCGCCCTCCGGGCTCTCATGGTCAATAAGATGCGTTCCGCTTTGACCATGCTGGGAATCATCATCGGGGTGGGTGCGGTGATCACCATGATTGCCGTGGGATCCGGGGCAAAGAAACGAATCGCCGAACAGATTGCCAGCATGGGTTCGAACCTCCTCATTGTAATGTCAGGAAGCGCAACGAGCGGGGGATTCAGGCATGGTGCAGGGACAGTTCCCACCCTGACCGTCGAAGACGCAAAGGCGATTCTTTCCGAAATTCCAGGGGTCAGGTATGTTGCTCCGAACCTCTCCGGAGTTGCCCAGACCGTTTTCGGAAATCAGAACTGGTCAACCATCATTTACGGGACAACCCCTGAAATTCTGGAGATCAGGGAGTGGCCCCTTGCTTTTGGCCGATCCTTTACCCAGCAGGATCTCGATGGGGTGACAAAGGTCTGTATTCTCGGCAGGACCGTAGCGGAAAATCTTTTCGGCGGGATTGATCCCATCGGTCAGGTCATTCGGATCAAGAAGGTCCCTTTTAATGTCATCGGTGTCCTCTCCCCGAAAGGCCAATCCACATGGGGTACGGATCAGGATGATGTGATCTTCATTCCCCTGACCACAGCCCAAAAAAGGCTTTTCGGGATGCAGTTCCCAGGGATGGTGAGGGTGATCACCGTCCAGGCCAGAGAGCCCGAGGAGATGGAAGAGGTGGAGGAACAGATTACGGCACTTCTTCGTCAGAGGCACCGCATCCAACCCAATCAGGAAAATGATTTTTCGGTGAGGAATCTTACGGAAATAATGTCGAGTGCGGAACAGTCCGCCGGGGTCATGTCCCTTCTTTTAGGTTCCATTGCCTCCATCTCCCTGATTGTGGGTGGAATCGGGATCATGAATATTATGCTCGTTTCCGTCACTGAGAGGACAAGGGAGATCGGCATCCGGATGGCGGTGGGTGCAAAGGGGAGAGACATCCTTCTTCAATTTCTTATCGAATCTCTGGTGCTTAGCCTGATCGGAGGGACACTGGGAATCGGTATCGGGATAGCGGGGACCCTCATCCTCTCCACTTTTACCCAGTGGCCAGTCCTCTTCTCGGCAGAATCCATCCTTTTGGCCTTTCTCTTCTCGGGCTCCGTAGGGGTATTCTTCGGATTCTACCCGGCGAGAAAAGCATCGCTCCTCAACCCCATTGAAGCGCTGAGGTATGAATAAATGGTGATGGATTTGTGGCTCATCCCTCTGGGTTTCATTATTGGTGCGTTTGGAACCCTCATAGGGGCTGGTGGTGGTTTTGTTTTGATGCCCGTGCTCCTCTTGTTGTATCCTAACGAGAGCCCTGAAATCATTACCAGTATTTCACTGGCAGTCGTTTTCTTCAACACCCTGTCAGGATCAGGGGCGTATGCCCGAATGAGACGAATTGATTACAAATCAGCCTTGCTGTTTTCAGCTGCTACAATTCCTGGCGCAATTTTCGGGGCGCTCACCACGGCCTTCATCCCACGCCGATTGTTCAATGCGATCTTCGGTCTTTTTTTGATCGGAGTATCCATATTCCTATTGTTACGTCCGAATCCTGACCCGAAGAAAAAGAAGAATCCCTCCAAATACTGGTCGACCCGGAACCTTATCGAGGCGGACGGTACCCGTCATACCTTCTCTTTCAATCCCATCGTTGGGGTAGGATTAAGCCTCTTTGTCGGATATGTTTCGAGTTTACTGGGTATCGGGGGTGGCATCATCCATGTTCCTGTCCTGATTCATCTCTTGAATTTCCCGGTCCATATTGCCACTGCAACCTCACACCTCATCTTAGCGGTTATGGCTTTTGTCGGGACTGCTGTACATATCGTAACCGGTGCATTTTCCAGTGGCATTCAGCAAACTGTTTATCTGGTGATCGGCGTTCTGGTCGGGGCACAGATGGGGGCGAGACTTTCAAGCCGTGTTCATGGAGATTGGATCATTCGAGGTCTGGGGATTGCACTTGGATTTGTAGGCATTCGGATTTTCATCATGGCCGTATAGGCAACCGTATGAGATCTAACATGATCCACTTACATCTTCATAACCTGATAACACTGGGCGATGGCCTCTCTTAGCTTTTGGCGGGCGATCGGAGGTGAAAGTAAAGATCGATAAGCAAAAAGTCGTTCGGCCTTGTCCGTACTCAACTCCCAGGCATCGGCCAGAAAGGCGGGTCCTTTCCATTCTTTTGCAGGGATGATTTCAAGTCGAGAAGAGGAATGGGCGACCTCGATGATGATCCGGGCCACCTCTTCCCAGGTGAGAAAGAGGGTGGAGAGGTTGAAGATTTCTCCATGGGTTTCCTTTCTCCCGAGGGCAAGGAGGATCGCATTGGTCAGGTCGTCGAGATGGAGAAAACTTCCACCCGCCCCTTGTGGAACCATCAAGGGTTCCCCAGCCCGGGCAATCCTGATCAGGTCGCGAAGGTGTCTCCCTCCGATCTCCTCACCATAGGACCACCAGAACCGGAAGATGGTAGCGGGGAGTCCCTTCGCTCTAAAATAAGACAACAAGAGTTTTTCAGACATCAGCTTGGCAATGCCATAAAATGGCTTTCTCGCTTCTTCTACCAGACATGGATCCTCTTCGGTGACAGGAGATTTGGCAGGTTTGCCATAGACGACTGCAGTGCTGGTATAGAAGAAATGGGTGATTTTTTCGGTGACCGCCGCATCGAGTAAAAAGAGATGTCCCCTGAGGTCGCCTGATAAGAGCTCCACCGGATCATCGGAAAAAGACCAGGCCAGATGGACAATCACCTCTGCCCCCTTGACTGCTTCTTTGACCAAGGGGAGATCTTCTATTCCTCCCTTCATCAGTTCCAGATTCTTCTCTCCGGAAGAGAGCTGATCTGCCTTTTTATCCAGAACCCTCACAGTATGGCCTTTTTTGAGGAGGGATGGGACAAGGGCCTTGCCCACTGATCCGGCTCCGCCCGTAATTAAAAATTTCATGAAGATTCTCTGGTGAATTGAGATTTAAGTTTTCTTCTTGGCAGATAACTTCCCCTTCACCCAGGAGATGGCCGGCCAGAAGAAGATGATAAGCGCAACGATCATCAATGCCAGTGCGATCGGGGGTCTGAAAAAGATCAAAGGAGAGCCCTGAGACATGATGAGGCTCTGACGCATGGCAGTCTCTGCCATATCTCCGAGGACAAGGGCAAGGAGCATCGGAGCCATCGTATAATCCAGCTTCTTAAAGGCATACCCCACAATCCCGAAGAGGATCATATACCAGATATCAATCATCCGGTTATTGACGGCATAGGCCCCGATGGCGCAGACAAAAACAATGATGGGCATCAGGATGGCAAAGGGTGCCCTGA
>Ga0209610_1001236_pt1 | contig 13207 bp, 10 predicted proteins | sample LakKivw275mmetaG_FD_184137 | JGI IMG/M metagenome (GOLD analysis project Ga0209610, IMG submission 184137) | Anoxic lake water microbial communities from Lake Kivu, Rwanda to study Microbial Dark Matter (Phase II) - Lake Kivu water 275m metaG... | ecosystem: Environmental > Aquatic > Freshwater...
CCTGATCCAGAGCGCATCCGTTATATTCTCGAGAAAACACGGCTTGCCGGGTAACGCAATCGACCGGCCCGCAGCCGCGGATGGTTAAAAAGAACCGATGACGTCATTTTTTAACGGCCCGTCCTGTTCAAATCTCACCCCTCTTAAAAGCCACCCCATAAAAAAGGGTGAGGATTGTCTTCTCGACAGCCCTCACCCTTTTCCATCAAATCCGGAACTAGGTCAATTACAGCAGACCCGGACGGTGCATTGTGCCTAAGGCAGTAGCGGCGGAAACGGTCGTGCCGGCCTTCCCCGTGGAAGTCATGTAGAAAGTCGGGGAAGTATATGAGTAGGTCAGGGTAAAGTCGCCAGCATCTGTGGGAACCGAAGCTATGATATCTGTACCGGTCGGCCAAGTGCTGTCTCTCAGGAGTTTTTGAGCAGCATACTGGGTGACCCTGGCCTTGGCTTCAGCAAGTGCCGCCTGGCCCGCCCTCTTCTTGGCATCCTCCTGGAGACTGAAATATTTGGGAATCGCGACAGCAGCCAGGATCCCGAGAATCACCAGGACGGCGATGATCTCGATCAGCGTGAAACCTTTTTGGTTTTTCATTTTGCTGAGCATCTGAAACCTCCTTGATATCTCGTTTATGTCTTATTTATTATGAAATTTTTTCTTATATTCGTAAGTGCTACTGAAACCCCCGGTCCCGGGTAACGGTATTCCTTTTCAGCTCCATTCGATTTACCCTGACCCTCGACAGCACCCTTGATCTCCGCCGCACCGCATATCGTCTTTGACGCCGGAAAACTTTAGTAAACCTCTGACCCTAAAGATGCCTGCGATACCAATGACCTCAAAGAGCTTTTTACCGCATCCTAAAATTTCGCTCACCGTGGGATGCCTTTACGCCATCGAAAAAGCATTATCCATGCCACGTATCGGGCAAAAGCCAGAACTAAATTAGAATGACGAGTGAATTCAAACAATTAATAATCAATTTTTATCCAGTCGTCTTTTATTTGAAACCTGATAAATATGAAATACTTACAAATATTGAAGCAAGCCCTACAATTTATGTAGATTTCTTTATTGCCGTGACATCGATGTCGTATTTCTTTATCCTGTGCCAGAGACTTCGCTCCTTAATCCCCAGAATCTGGGCTGCCTTGACCTGGATTCCATCGGCCCGGATCAGCGCATCAACGATTATTTTCTTCTCAATATCCTGCAGCCTCTCATCGATGGAGGCCGTCTCGGGCAGTTCATTCACGGACTGACCGAGGACGCCACCCGTAATCTGAGGGGGGATATGGTGGATCTGTATGATGCCGTTTTCAGCCATCACGGCCGCCCGCTCAATCGTGTTCTGAAGTTCCCTGATGTTACCCGGCCAGCTGTAACCGATCAGGGATTGCAGTGCCGCAGATGAAATCTTCACCGGCTTCGAAGCCCTGGAGAGGAAATATTCCGCAAGAAGGGGAATGTCTTCACGCCTTTCCCTCAGGGGAGGCAGGTATAGAGAAAGGACGTTCAACCTGTAGAAGAGATCCTCCCTGAATGATCCGTCCTGAACGAGCCTGGGGAGGTGCTTGTTGCTGGAGGCCATGAAGCGTACATCGACCCTGATGGAACGGGTCCCCCCGACCCTTTCAAATTCCTTTTCCTGAAGGACGCGAAGGAGCTTGGCCTGCGTGGCCAGCGGCATATCACCGATTTCATCGAGGAGGATGGTCCCGCTGTTGGCAAGCTCGAACTTGCCTTTTTTCTGTGCCGTAGCCCCCGTAAAAGACCCTTTTTCGTGACCGAACAATTCGCTTTCCAGCAACCCCTCGGGAATGGCCACACAGTTGAGTTTCACGAAGGGTCTATCCTTGCGCATGCTGTGATGATAAATGCTCTGGGCGATGAGTTCTTTACCGGTTCCGCTCTCTCCCGTGATGAGCACCGTTGCATCCGTCGGCGCGATCTTCAAAACCTGGCTGAAGATACCCCGGACGGCCTTGCTCTGTCCGACGATTTCGGGGAAAAGCTCTTTGGCTTCGACCTTGCTCAAGATGTTGGTGACCTGTTCAAAGACCGTGTTGAATTCTGAAAGGTCGTCGCCCTTTGAGCTCTTCACGTTTTCGATCTGGGATTTCGGGAAAACGGGAAGGTTTTCCGTCCTTTTGATGAACTGTTTAATCGGCCGCAGGATGAGCCACGTGATGAGCAGCGCGCACAGGAAGGTGAAGACAGCGATGCCCAGAGCCCACCACTGGAGGTAGGATATGGATTCCACCGGATACTGGGCATAGGTCTCCATCATCCGGTAAGTGATGATGATCGCGAAGATGGCGATCCCGCTGAAGATCACCGGAATGAGGACATAAAGGCTGACGTTGATCTTGGGACGTTTCATGGCATCGAGTATCCGATAAAGTTCTCAACGAATCCCTGCCCAATTGATTTCCGGTCCAGCCTCTGTTCGAGAAATAGGCGACCGACCGCTGGAACGAATATCAGAACCCTTTCCGCGCAACCTGTGTGAGGTCCCACATCGGAAGGAATATGGCCAGGGCGAAAAAGCCCACCACCGCCGCGAGGCCGACCACCAGAATCGGGCCCACGGCTTCGGATAACCGCTGAACGGAATAGGCCACCTCATCATCATAGTGAGTCGAGACAGCCCGGAGCATCTCATCGAGCTGGCCCGACTCCTCGCCGATGGAGACCATCTGGATCACCATGGGGGTAAAGTATTTTGCCACATTGAGAGGGCCCGAAATGCCTCTTCCTTCCTCCACGCGGTCGCGAACCCGGTCGAATTCCTTTGCGATGGCGGAGTTGCCGATGGTCCCGGAGAGGATCTGCAGAGAAGTCATCACGGGGACACCGCTCGACTGAAGGATGGAAAAAATGCTTGCAAACCGTGACATGGCCGCACGAATGAAGAGAGGACCGACGAGCGGAAGCCTCAGAATGAAGGCATCTCTCACGTATCGACCCTGCGGCGTCTTGAAATACATCCGCAGCCCCACAATCCCCACAACGACAACGGCCAGGCAGATGTACCAGTAGTTGCTGAGCACAGTGTATAGCACCATGCACACCCTCGTCGGCCAGGGAAGATCGAGCCCCGCCCTGGAAAAGATCGTCACGAATCGAGGGATAACGAAGGTGAGCAGCACGAAAAAGGCGATCCCCAGCGCAATGAGCACGATCATGGGGTATTGCATGGCCGATCGGATATCCGACCTGATCTTGTGCTCATGCTCCAGGATATAGATCATCCGTTCCAGAACCTCGGGGATGTTGCCGCTGGTCTCGCCGGCCTTGATCATGCTCCGGTAGAGGGGCGTGAAGGTGTCCGGATGTTTCGCCAGGGCATCCGAAAAGCTGGCGCCCTCCTGGATTTCGCTGGTGATCCCCGTGATGATCCTCTTCAGTTTGGGATTCTGAGCCTGATAACCCAGGACTTCGAAAATACGCATGATCGGCACACCCGCCTTGAACATGGTCCGGAACTGCTTGGTGAAAAGAATGAGCTCCGTCGCTTTGACCGCGGTCAATCTGGACTGGAGGGGAGAGAATGCCAAGCTCCGTCCGATCCCTTTCTCGGAAATCTTCCTGACCCTTGACGGGATGTAGCCACGAGTGGCGAGCAGGGTGTTCGCCATCTCGAGCGTTTCTGCCTCGATGACGCCGGACAGGGCCGCGCCGCTATCCGTGATCGCTTCGTATGAAAATTTGGGCATGTACAATCCTCTTATCCGTTACAAGTCATCCAGCCGGACAGAAATCTTTAGACCATCACCGCCGAGGCCGCTTCCTCCAGCGTCGTGACGCCGCTGAGGACTTTCATCACGGCATCATCCTTCAGGGTTCGAAGCGTTCCCGCCTGCTTGGCCGCCCGGTTAATCTCTTGAGCCGATGCCCCTTTGAGAATCAACTCCTGAACCATTTCATCATTCAGAAGAATCTCGAAAATTCCCGTTCGTCCCCTGTACCCCGTTCCCATACAGGCGGGACATCCCCGTCCTCGCTGGAACTGGGCGTCCTTCACCCCGTTGAGACCCCAGGCTTCAACGACCCTTTCATTCGGTTTGTAGGGTTCCTTACAATAGGTACAGATGGTCCTCACGAGCCGCTGGGCGAAGGAGACAAGCAAGACCGACGAAACCAGGAACGGTTCGATACCCATATCGAAAAGGCGGGTAATCGCACCGGCGGCATCGTTGGTATGAACGGTGCTCAAGACCCTGTGGCCCGTCAGCGCCGCCTGCACGGCAATGCCTGCCGTCTCGCCGTCTCTGATCTCGCCGACCATAATGACGTCCGGGTCCTGCCGGAGAATCGACCTCAACCCGCTGGCAAAGGTCATCCCCGCCTTTCGGTTTAGCTGCACCTGCCTCACCCGCTCGACCCTGTATTCCACCGGATCCTCCAGTGTGATGATGTGAATATCCGGCCTGTTGATTTCCTTGATGATGGCGTAGAGGCTTGTGCTCTTGCCGCTACCGGTGGGCCCCGTACTGAGAATCATGCCGTAGGGTTTGTTGGCGATGGAATCGATCTTGTCCTTGTCATCCTTGGCCATGCCCAGACGATCCAGGGAGTACACACCGGCACCCATATCGAGAAGTCTCAGGACCAGATTTTCCCCGTAGATCGTCGGGATCGAAGAGACCCTGACGTTGATCTCCTTGTTTTCCATTTTAACCGTGAATCGCCCGTCCTGGGGGACCCTCGATGTGGCAATATCCATATTCGCCAGAATCTTGATCCTGGATATGATGGGCAGGAACATGGGTTTGGGCGGTGCGGGGACCTCGTGGAGCCTCCCGTCAATCCGGAACCTCACCTGAACATTCTTCAGTTGCGGGCTGAGATGGATGTCGCTCGCCCCCTCCCGGACGGCCTGGGAGATGATGGAATTGACCAGGCGCACGATCGGGGCCTCCTCGGCCATCCCCTGAAGAGAGCTTACCTGCAGATCGTCCGTCGAGGGCCCCGCGAGGGTATCGGCATCCGTGCCCGAATCAATCTTGAGCTCCTCGATGCTCTCCAGCACCCCGCCGAGTCCCGATTGCATCCCGTAGATCTGGCCGATGAGCTGGTTCAGCTCACGTTCCGTGCAGATGACGGGCTCCACTTCATGGTTGGTGAGCATTTCAATGGCATCCTGGGCATTGATATCCACGGGATCGATCATCGCGACGGTCAGGAGGTGACCCTTTTTCTTCAGCGGCGCAACCTGGTATCTCTGGGCGATGTCCGAGGGAACAATCTGAACCAGGGTGATATCCACGGGATACTTGTCCGGATGGTACTTTTCGATCTTCAGCTGCTGACCAAGAACATCGATGATCTGATATTCGGTCAGGGTCCCCTGCTGAATGAGATACTTACCCAGTTTGAGACCGGTTTTCTTGTGATCCGTCAGCGCCTGCCTGAGCTGTTCGTCCGTCAACAGCTTGGCCTCTACGAGCATTTCCCCCAACTTCTTTCTGACTTTCACTGTTCCTACCTTCCTTGTCATTCTGTCACCCCAGATCGGCAAAGAATACGGTTCCTTCACCCCACTCACTGACGATCTTGGCTGAAGTGGCGATTTTCTGCGGAAGATTCTTCACCGCCTTCCGGGCCGACTTTTCATGGTTAAAGCCCTCTTCCAGAAGGACGGAAAACCGCAGTCCCCCCTCGCGGCTCCAGAAAGGAAGAATCCTGGTCCGGGCCACATGGACCGTGTAATGATGGATGTATTCATAGGCATCTTCCAGTGTTTCCATTTCCGCGAGCTGTACCCAATAAGCGGCATGCTGATCAGGCCTGGAAGACGCGGGGAGGGCCGGAAAACGGACCGCGTCCCCAGCCTTCACCTTTTTAATGTCCTTGATTTTCAAATTGGCTTTCGAAAGACTTTCAACGTACACGTCCGCAGATGAACCGTAAAGCTGCTGGAGAATTTGTCTGCAGGAACTCCTCTTCTTCATGGTCAGCTGACCCAGCGATTCGGGCATTTCTTTGTCCCGCAAGGGTGCTACCGAAGGAGGCGGTATGGGAACGGAAGGCATATTCACAGAAAGCCTCGCCGATGGGCCTGCCTGGTTTTCCCGGGATTCCTGATTCGAGTTTTCAAGGGAAGCCGCCCGAATCACCTGTCCTGCCGGATTGCCATCAGCGGCTGGCATCGAAGAAGAAGGGGCCGGTGAGATAACCGAATCCTGCAGGTTTGCTGCATCTTCTTTCTGCAGCGCCGCGATTCCGGACTGTTGCATCTTTTGGGTCAGCCAGGTGGACGGTTTCTCGAAGGTCAATCCCAGGACAAGCGCCGCAAACGCGATACAAGCGGGGACGAGGGCAAGGCGCCATGTTTTGACAACAGGTCTTCCCGGTGCAGCGGCCTGGATGCAGGAACGCACGAGCGACCAGTCGGCTCGCTTTTGGTCCTGAACGATCATCTTCAGGAGAATCTGGTGACCGAGCATCATGATCTTTCTCGGGTACCCGCCGGTGGCCCTGTAGATGGCCCAGAGTGCGGGCGAGGTGAAGAGGATCGGGTTTTTCCCGGCCTCGCTGACCTTGTCGATACGGAACCGGATCATAGCGCACGTCTGATTGAAATTGAGCGGTTTCATGACAGTGTAGAAATTCACGCGGTCGGCGAAATTGGCATGTTCATCGAGAATTTTTTTGAATTCCCTCTGGGCGAAGAGGACGATCTGGAGGAGCTTGGACGTATTGGTTTCATAATTGAGAAATTCCCTCAGCAGTTCGATGCAAAAGGGCGGGAGTTTCTGCCCTTCGTCGATGATGAGGACGACGACCCGGTCCTTGTGGATCCCCTGGCGGAAGAGATAATCCTTGATATTTTCCTTGAGCTGCCACTCGCTCGATGCCGCCTCGCTCGTGTACACCCCGAACATCCTGGCGACGGCAACGAGAAACTCGAGGGCGCTGCTGAAGTCGGGATCGAGAAAGAGATACGTCTCGATGTTCCCCTCGCCGCGGAACTTGCGAATGAGCATCCGCGAGAGGGTGGTCTTGCCCGTTCCCACGTCACCCAGGACGACGTTGAGTCCCCGGCGAAGCCGGATGGAAATCTCGAGCCTTTGCAGGCACTGGACGTACTGAGAGGCTTGATAGAAAAGATCGGGCTCGGGCGAGTTGGAGAAAGGCTCGCTATTCAGTTCTAACAGTTTGTAGTAACTCATTCCTTTATTTTCCGGGGGCCTCACCGGAATTGACCGGTTTTTCCGGCAAAGTGGGTTGTTCCGCCGGTTGCTCCGGCAGGGGGGGTTGTTCCGCCGGTTTCTTCGTCTCCTGGGCCTCGCCTGCGAACTGGACCTTGAGGATGTGCGGCGTGATGAACACAAGCACTTCCTGGAATGTCTTTGCCTGAGAGTCTTGTCCGAATAGCCACCCGAGGCCCGGGATGTCCTTAAGCTCGGGGAGCCCCGTGTTGTTGGTGAGGGTCCTTTGCTTTGTGAGACCGGATATCACGATCGTCTCCCCGTCCTGCACAATGAGCGTGCTTTCCGTTTGCTTCTTGATAATGTAGGGGTTCCCCTGGACGGTCCGGGTGGTGTCCACCTCATCCTTCTTCACCTTGATCTTCATTTTCAGGTTCTTGCCGTCGATCACGTGCGGCGTGACCTCGAGCCGAAGCACGGCATCTTCGAATTTCACTTCCTGTGTAACCGTGCCCCCCGTCGTACTGGTCGCCACATAGGGCACCCGTTCACCGTTCTCGGTAAAGGCCGTCTGGCTGTCGAGTGTGGTGATGGAGGGGCTCGAAAGGATGTTCAGCTTGCCGTCCTGCTGGAGGGCCTGCAGCTGCAGTTCGAGAATATTGCCGCCGATCGTCCCAAAGATCAGCCCCAGAGAAGCGGCCCCGCCGGCCTGTGTGAGCACCTCCGGACTGATGGGGAAGTTCACACCCATCCCCTGCCCCCCGATACCGGTTTGACCGAAGGTCGGGGTATAGGCACCTGTAATCGGGCTTGTCCCGGCCGTCCCCCCGGAACCGCCGGGCGTGACAAAGTACTGATTTGCATGGATGGCGTTGCCGTACATACCGCCCCACTGCACGCCCAGGGCGCGGGCCGTGTCCTTCGACGCTTCGACAATGTTGGCCTTGATCGTGATCTGCGGTATGGGCTTATCCAGCTTCTCGAGCATGGGCCTGATGCGCTCCAGGTCATCCCGGGTAGCCTGTATAATGAGGGCGTTGGTGTGCTCATCTACATTGACGGAGCCACGGAGTTTCCCGGCGCTGTCTTTCGTCAGAAGTTCCTTCACGCTCTCCTTCAGCTTGTTGGCATCGGCAAAATCCACATTCACAATCATGGTGACGAGCTTCTGCGCCCGTCTCCTGTCCACGGTTGATGCCAATTTGATGTCAAGTTCCATGTCTTCTACCGTCATCACCCGGATGATGTTCCCTTCCCAGGTGTAGACCAGCCCGTTGGTCCTCAAAATACCCTTGAAAGCCTCGTCCCAGGGCTCGTTGTTGATGTGAATGCTGCTCTGGCCTTTAACGCCGGACTTGATCAGGATGTTCTGGTCGGCGGCCTGCGACATGGCCCGCAGGATGACATTGATGTCCACGTTGTGCATCCTGAGGGTGACCCTCTTGGTGGGCAGAGGCCTCTCCCTTGTTGCCATGACCTGCGTTTCTGCGATCTCATCGGGTCCCATCGGCGGCGTCTCAATGACCCTTTCTCTGGCCGTTGGCGAATGCCCCTTGGACTGCTCTGCGAGCGTCCCCCATTTTTCAAAGAAAGGGTCTTTCTTTGCCATGTTGTCCTGGGCGCAGCCCGAAAGAATGAGACCCAGGCCAGCCATAAAGACCCAACACCAGGCTCCTTTTTGCAATCTTGTCAAGTTCAAGGTTCTTCTCCTTAGAAAGTCTCCTGCTGCAACGGAATGGTGATATTTCTGCTCTGTTCCCTGTCCACGACGATGACCCTGGTCGAGTCGATCTGTTTCAGATAATAGGCACCCGTTAATTCCAGCTTGTCACCGATCTCATAAGGATTGCCGTTAATGACGGCCACCCGTTTCACCCCAAGGTCCACATAACCGGAATAGATGATGTCCGGACCTTTCCCCCCCCCGGCAGGCTTATCCTTTGCCGAGGCAAGGACCCCCTTGTAGAAAGGATCGATTTCCCAGTTGGATTCCGCTCGCGCGATGACATAGGAATCCGGTTCAATCGTTTCGTCTTTCTTCAGGCTGTTGGCGATCTCCGTCATCATTTTCGCCGAATCTTCAGATTTGCCCCCTGTCACGGCCACCGTAGGAGCGCTCGGTGCCTGGAGGAAAAAATAATACGCGGCGAAAAGGATGCATGCGCCCATGACGGCCAGAATGATTTTTTCCCGTTTTTTCATCCAGCAAGCCTTATCAGACGATGTGGAGATCCCGATCCCTGTAGGACGAAACACTCCACGCGCAACAACTCACCCCACGGCCACCCACAATTTGAGGCGGAACTCTTTACCGACCGGCATGGTCTGTATCTGGATTTCTCCCAGATGCTCCAGGTAAGGCACATTTCCGAGCGAAATCAGATAATTCCGGAAACTGAAAAAATCTCCCTTTAAAGCCGCATTAACCACCAGAAGCCCGGACCCCCCTGCCAGCGAGTTAATGTCCGGTGTAATGGAAACGACCTCGAGGTTGGCTTTTCTCGCCAGATCCCCGAATATGGCCGTGATCTGCTCGTGTTGCTCCTTGGGCAACTTGGCCCTGGCGGGGAATGGCAGATGCTTCTTCGTCTTGATCTTGATCTTCTCTATGAGCTCCTTGTACAGCGGCGCCATGACACGCTGCTCCTCGATATCGGCCTTGACTTTGTTGATGTCGCGGTCCAGATCGTTCAGGGATCGGTAGTTGTAAAAGCCGATGAGAAAGAAGATCAGAATGGCGACCACCCCGACCAGCAGGTAGGAGAGGCTCCCTTTCAATGTCTCGAGTATTTCCTTGGGCTTCATCCGGCGACCTATATCATTTTGACTGTCAGGTTAAAAAGCAGAACCTCGTTTTGCCCACGGTTTATCTGGTACGCTTCGACACTGGTTTTTTGTACCCTGGTTTCCTTGAATAAAGGGGAACTCTGCAATTTGAGCACGTAGGAGGAAAGGAGGCTTTCGAGTTTGCCCCGTTCGCCCAAGACAATGCCCTCGATCTCCAGGTGTCTCGCCCGGTCCATATCCTTTTTGCCTTCCTTGACGGGCTCCTTTTTGGGGGCGCCCTCCGGATTTTTTGCAGCGGGGACCGCCGCCAGGTCTGTTCTCATTTTGAGCAGCCGGATATGCGAGGGGGTGAGGGCCGCAAGTTCGCTGATGACCGCCATGCCGATGTACCTCTCGCTGTAGCTCCTGGTGATCCTCTGCTCTTCTTTCACCTTGGTGGCGATTTGAAGGATGAAGTTCTTGTCGATTCTCGGATTGTAGCGATCCACTTCCTTCCTGAGGCTTTCATACGTTGCCTTTTTCTGGTCTACCAGATGGCCCTGCCAGTAGAAGACGCCTGTTCCCAAAAGAATGAAAAGTAAAGTACCCAGCATGATGACGCGGTTGACCCGGCCCGTCTGGATCGTCTTCGCCTTGGCCTTGTAGGTGAAGGTCAGGTTGGGCGTGCGTGAATTGTCCGACAAGGCCAGCCCCACCGCCGGCGCAAAAGAAACCCTCTCGGAAACAGAGGACGGGGGATTGATGTCGTAGACGGAGGAGTTGTCCAGAGACAGGGTATCCATGATCCCGCTTTCGATGCCCAGTTGATCGCCAATGTAGTCTACCAGGGGCTTATAACCGTCGATGACACCCGCGATGTATATCTTGCCGACCCTTTCCGCGCCGATGTTGGCGAAGGTTCTCTCGACCTGCCTGACGAGCCGCTCGATGGCCGGCAGGATCATGGAGAAGATTTCCTCTTCCTTGAGCTGATACCCGAAGTCCTCACGGCCCAGGGGCGGGGCATCCGGATTGAGGCTCGTCAGAAGCTTATGTGCCTGTTCTACCGTCAGACCCCGGTCGGTCTCCGTAACGGATGCTTTCTCTGCCGGGGCCTTTTTCTTCTTTTCGTTGAAACTCTCAACGAGCGCCTCGACCATGCTGCTGAGCCCAGCTTTGATCCCGCGGGTGAGAACCAGGTTGCCCTTCGAATACATGTCGATGCGGGACCAGTCTCTGCCGATATAGAGACTCGCCGTGACATCCCCCACAACAGAGAGCCACCCGGTCCGGAACAGATTTTGAATGGCGAAGGGGGCGATGGTGATCCCGGCCAGATGGTAACCCGCATCGGAAAAGAGATTCTGGACAGCCTGCACTTCCGACCTGGGTGTCGTGTGGACCAGCACGGAAGTTTTCTGAACACCCTGCTCGGTGATGTCCCCCTGGACGTCAAAATCGAGGATGGTTTCGCTGTCATCGAAGGTCACTTCCTTTTTGACAGTCCAATAGACCGCGTTTTCAACCTGCTTTGGGGGAACCTTCGGTATCTTGATAAACCGGACATCAACCTTGGAAGAGGGAATGAGGGTCCAGATCTTGAGATGTTTTGAGGTACCGCAGAACTTGTTGAGTTCCGACTTGATAAAGCCTGTAAATTCAAAGGACCCGACCGATGCCTTCGGGAGCCGCACGGACTTGTAATCAAGCAGTTTCCACTGACTCTCAGAAACCTCCTGGATTTTAACCATCCGGAGACTCTGGGACCCGACATCAACACCGACGGTCACTTTGGAATCGAAGGGTCTGAAACGGAATGCCTTCAGGGAAGGTCTCTTTCGCTTGACCTTGACCTCCGCATCCGTTTTTTCGGCGCCGGAATCTTTTCTGCCCCGAATAACGTCCAGCAGTTTCTCTGTCGAATTGATTTCCCGATCCGATTTCATAATCATACCAGTTCGGTCACTAACCATTCAATCAACGAAATCAACAGCACCGTCGGCATAAAAACACGGCTTCGATCGGAGCATCAAAATGTGAAACCGCTCAAAATATCTGAAAACATTATCTAATTAATCTTATTTGTCAAGGATTTTTAGCAAGGTAACCCTCTTCCCCTTCATTCGGGAAAAACCATTCACCGTGCCCCCTCATCCAAGTAAGAAACCGCAAGATATTATTTACGCTTTTGACTTCCCAATCCTGAAGCCCCTAACTCCAATTTTTGAAGAAATTACAGAGGCCTCGAAGAAAATAAGCAGATTGCGTGCCAGAGCAATCGCACCTTGTGAAAAGTTGCCGTTTGTTTGACGATCCATAATCTGTTAAAAGACTTGCCAATATTACTTCCAACTAATTGATATCACTACAATAAAAATTAATGGTAATTGATACTGTTTTGGCACCTGTGTTAAGGGTGCCGCATGGAGCTAAGCACTTACTACAGGCTGATTTCGAGCGAAAGCAGGGCCCGAAAATATCTGCTGGGAAAATGCTTCAAAAACCATCAGCGGTTTTGCCCTCGCTGTCGCTGCCGAAAGCTCTATAAATTAGGTGAGGGACGTTATCGCTGCTCCCGATGTGAATACACCTTCCAGGACTTCTCGGGCCGCTGGATTAATCAGGGCCGATTGAGCTGCGTGCAGTGGCTCTCCCTGATCAAGCTCTTTGAATTAGAGGTCTCAGCCCGCAAGATGTCCCTGCAACTGGGGCTGTCCTATGGGGCCGTCTACAGGGCCGTCAACACGATCCGGATGGCCATCCTGAGTCATGCCGAGGATGCCTCCGACCTTCTTAGTGGCGAGATCGAGCTCGATGAGGCCTACTTCGGGGGTCGTCGCAAAGGCAACCGGGGCCGGGGTGCGGCCGGAAAAGTGCCTGTTTTCGGCATCCTGGAGCGGGACGGTCGGGTTCATGTCAGTTGCGTTCCGAATGTCTCGGCGCAGACGCTTCTGAAACTCACCGTCAAGAAGGTCCGCCGGGGCAGTGTGGTCTATACCGACAGGTTCAAAAGCTACGACAGCCTCATGTTCTGCGGCTACCGGCACTTGAAGGTGGACCACCACAAGTACTTCTCCTCCGGCCGGGTCTACATCAACGGCCTGGAGGGCTTCTGGAGTTGGGCCAAGGAGCGGTTCATGAAACACCATGGCGTCTCCAGGGAACGATTCCCTCTGTATCTCAAAGAACTGGAGTTCCGGTATAACTACAGCAATCAGGATCTTTTCGATCAGGTTGCCGACTACCTGTGTGATTTAGTGCCAAAACGGGACTAATTACCAAA
>Ga0209610_1001242_pt1 | contig 13148 bp, 11 predicted proteins | sample LakKivw275mmetaG_FD_184137 | JGI IMG/M metagenome (GOLD analysis project Ga0209610, IMG submission 184137) | Anoxic lake water microbial communities from Lake Kivu, Rwanda to study Microbial Dark Matter (Phase II) - Lake Kivu water 275m metaG... | ecosystem: Environmental > Aquatic > Freshwater...
ACGTTCAGCGGGCGCTACGGCAAGCGTATAGGTGAAGAAGTTACAAAGATGCATTATTAAAGCTTTTAATAGATGCAGCAGAATTACAACAGGAGGTTAAAATTTGCCACAGATATCGGGCAACAGGCTCAGGGGCCTCGGCGTCCTGACGGATAAGGGAGTCCAGATCGGACAGCTCCGCGATTTCATGATCGACGAGACCAACGGCAAAGTCCTCGCCCTTTGTATCAGGCTTGCGAAGGGGGTGTCCCTCCAGGGGCTCCAAACTGACGAGGGTGGCAACCCGCTGATACCGTTCAGCGCTGTGCTCGCGATACGCGATTACATCGTCGTCAACGAGCGCGCCCTGGCAATCCAGATGGCAAAGGTCCCACAGGCGCTGCCCGCTCTGCCTGCCGCAGAACCACCTGCCAATCCAGAAGAAGAGCAGCAGGACCAGCCCAAGCAGTGATCACCAACCGAAGAAGAGCCTGGTGGCGAGCTCGCTCGGTAACCCAGCCGCTTTTATTTTTTCGGCAGTTTTTTCAACATCGTACTGGACGCGCCTTTGGTCCACTTCGACTTCCTCGCCGATGTTCAGAACAGCATAGCTGGCCCTTGGATCCCTGTCTCTCGGCTGCCCGACACTCCCGGGATTCACAATGAGTTTTCCCTGAATCACGCGCGTCATGGGCACGTGGGTGTGGCCGATTATTATCACGTCGGCGGCCACGTCGCTCGTGAGTTCAAAGAGCTCTTGGTTGGAGATGTCCGGGAACACGTATTCGAACAGGGGGTCCCGCGGGCTCCCGTGCACGACCAGCACCTTCTTATCGCCGAGCGTGAGGTTCAGCTGCTCGGGGAGGCCGCGAAGGTATCTCGCGTTGTCCCTGTTCAATTTTTCATATGTCCAAAGCAGGGCTTTTGCCGCGATTGGGTTGAAGCCAGATTTGTTTTTTGATATCGCCCCGTAATCATGATTGCCGAGCACCGCCCGCATGTTCTTCGATCGAGCCAGCTTGAGCACCTCATTTGGCTCTGCCCCATAGCCGACAAAATCACCCACGCACAAGATGGAGTCGACCTTTGGCATGTGTTGAAGCACGGCCTGAAATGCGTTCAAGTTGGAATGGATGTCTGAAAGCACGCAAACCTTCACGCTGTCCCCCATCACCATTCATGCTCTTGGATAAAAAACAAACCCAGTTACGACATACGTGTATCACACGACAAAAATGGCGCGCTTTTAGATGACACACGTGTGTCATTTTAACAACCTAGGTAACAGCATTTTAAATCGGGGGATGAAATCACTATTGGTCTTGACATGGCACGCATCATTACGCTCGCCTCCGGCAAAGGAGGCACGGGCAAAACTACCGTGGCCGCAAATCTTGGGACAGCACTCGCGCAGCGCGGCAAGAAGGTGATAGCCCTAGACGCCGATGTGACGATGGCGAACCTCGGCCTCGTGCTCGGCCTGGAAGGTCGGAAGACTACGCTGCACGATGTGCTTTCTGGCGGCGCAAAACTCTCTCAAGCCGTATGCAGCGGCCCCGCGGGTTTGAAAGTCGTGCCGTGCGGCATGTCGCTGAACGGAATAAGTGGGGTCAGACTCGATCTGCTAAAAAAAGTGATTGCCGAGCTGGCGTCGAAGGCAGACTTTTTGATCGTCGATGGCCCCTCAGGACTGGATCGAGACCTGATAACTGCGCTGACCGCTGCCCAAGAAGTCATCTTGATTATCACACCGGACTTGACCTCGCTATCGGATGCCCTGAAGGTGAAGATCGTCGCCGAGCACCTCCGCGTGAAACCGATCGGCGTGTTGATAAACAAGGCAAGCGGTGAAAAAAAAGATATATCTCAAAAAGAAATAGAATCTGTCTTAGAACTTCCGGTTCTGGGGATAATACCTGAGGACGCAGAAGTTAGACGCGCGGCCGCTTTTGGTGAATCCGTGGTCCTGCGGTCGCCGAGATCTCCCGCTGCGAAAGCGTTCAAGAAGCTGGCAGAGGGGCTCTAAGAATATGGCTAACTGCGAAGCGCGAGTATATTATCGATGGCTTCCGCGACTCCATTGCCATGAAAACCAGATGTAATGTGAGTGCTCACCTTCTTTGCAGCTTCATGGGAATTCGCCACCGCGAAGCTGAGGCCAGCAGTCTGAAGCATCTCAACATCGTTCGCGCCATCTCCGATTGCTGCTATTTCGGCCGTGGTTAGCCCGAGCAACGAGGCAACCTTGCGGAGCGCATTTCCTTTGTTCACGGCAGGGCTTCGGAGGTGAATAGCGAACCCGGAGTCAACAGCCACGAGGTCCAGGCCCTCACGACGAAACACTTCCATCGCCTGCTCGGCCGTTATCGTGCGCTTAATCGTTAGACCGGTGAGTCTGCCATAGGAGCTGCGGGTCTGCTCGAGCTTGCCGAATTTTCGTTCGAGCGTCTCCAACCCCCGGTCTGCTTCTACCCTGTCGCCGAGCACGTACTCCTGCCCGCCCCTAGGGTCAAAAACTACCCCGCCGTCTTCGGCTATCAGCGGGCCAGATGTGCCAAGCATTGTTGCGATCCCTTCTGTGAACACGAGCAAGTTGCCCGTACAGAGCACCACCGGCAGTCCGGCCGCCTCAGCCTTTCTGACGGCCCCTATGGATGCGATGTCGATTTTTCTATCTTCGTAAGTCATTGTGCCGTCGATGTCAACAGCCACTGCCCTTATCAAGAGAACACCGGTTAATCCCTGATGCCATTTTCTGTGATGTTGAATATGGATTCTCCCTCGGGCAGGCTCGGACTATCGACTATGCGCGCTATGCGCCGCCCGCCCTTGGATTTCCGCAGGTAGACGCGGGTCGTCGCGGAGTGCCCCAGGATGTGCCCGCCTATCGGTCTTGTCGGGTCTCCAAAAAACATGTCTGGGCGCGCCTGCACTTGATTTGTGACAAAAATTGCGACATCCTTTAAATCCGCTATGCGGTGAAGGGTCAAAAGGTGCCTGGCGAGCTTCTGCTGCCGTTCGGCGAGCGTTCCCCTCCCCGTGAACTCGGCCCTGAAGTGGGAAGTCAGGCTGTCTATCACCAACACGCGCACGCCCTCCTTCTCGATGATGTCCTCGGCCTTTTCAGCTATCAAGAGTTGTTGGTCCGTGTTGTAAGACCGCGCAACTAGGATATTTTTCAGCGCCTCGTTCGGGTCCAGCTCGGCCCCACTCGCCATTTGAATGACGCGCTCCGGCCTGAATGTGTTCTCGGTGTCTATGAACATCGCCCTGCCGTCCAAGCCACCACGCTCTTGGGGCAGCTGCACATTTATACAGAGCTGATGACCGATCTGAGACTTGCCGGCGCCGAACTCTCCAAAAGCCTCTGTTACTGCCCGGGTTTCAACACCGCCGCCGAGCAGCGTGTCCAGCTGCTTGCTTCCGGTGGTTATCCAACCGACGGTCTTTCTGCGCTCAAGAACTTTATCAGCCGTGACAAAATTCCCTATTTCAGCTGCCCTTCTAGCGGCCGCGATAATCTTTTTGGCTTGACCTTCTCCGATCTCCGCGACTTCGCAAAGTTCATCTACGGTTGCGACGGCGAGCGACTCAATCGTCCCATAGCCTGCTCCATGAAGTTTCTCCGCGGTCGCCTCGCCAACTCCGGGCAAACTTTCAATCGGCTGCTTTTTCCCTTCCATCAGTCTCGCATCCGTTTTTATTATTGTTCTTCATGCTTTTATTTTTTCCAACAGCGCTCGCGCTTCCTCCTTTGAGTCAGGCACACCAACATCGCTAGCCCTAATCTCAAGCTGGTTGAAGTACTTGTCGTAGCGCGTCGTTCCCGTGAGCACGATTTCTCTACCCAGTAGGTTGAGCTTGCTGTAAAGTGCGGCGATGTCGGGCTCCTGCTTGAAGAGTTCAAAGACCTGCTGCGCGCCCATGCCGAGGAGCTTCTCCGCAACCTTCCCGAACAAAACAGCCCTGATGTTCCCAGTTCCATCATCGACGAGAAAACTCATCACCACCCGGTGTTCTGGCGTGACCACTTTCCCGCACTCCTCGCACAGCAAGCTGTGGTCAACGCTCCCAAGGCTTCTACCACACAGCGGGCAGACATCGAAAAGCGGCCGCCTTTGAAAGACGCGCACTATCATCCCGCGAACTTGGACTACGGCGCCCTCCTTCTCAAGAGCCCCTATCTCCAAACGCTTTGGGGCAGAGACAACCATCGAAATGACATCCGCTGGCGGCAGCTCCTCAGCTATTGCTGGGTTTACCTCGATACTTCCCTGCCTACCAACGTGGAGTTCAGGTTGCCCGAGCAAGCCTAGGGTGCTGTAACAGTTGTTCGCTTTGACGACATCTCCAACTTTTATTTTGTCAGCATGCTCGGCCATCTCCTGCCACAGCGATAGCCGAACCGCGCCCGTCTCGTCACCCACCGCAAGTGTCGCGACTTTCCCCCTGCTCCCGTCAGCTCGCGTGAAATCCCGGGCTTTCTGCACATCCATCACCCTACCGACGACCTCGAGCGCATCCATGCCGGCCTCAATCTCGCCAACCTTGATCCGGCTCGGCTTCAGCTCACCCACAGAGGCGCCAGCGGGATTGATCTCGATAGTCGTTGATCGCCCCACCTGAACCTCAGGTCTGCCAGCCAAGCCAGTGCGCGTGTAAGCATTGCGGACGGCCACGATGTCACCTGCTGATAATTTTTTCGCAAGCTCGGTGGCATTGCCCCAAAACGACGCCCGGATCGTGCCGGTTTCGTCCGATAGGATGATACTCATGACCTGTCCACTCGAGCCGTCGTCGCGCTTGAACTCCTGCAGATCGAACTTGCGCCTCACCTTAGCGATCACGTCGAGCATCTGCATGTCGGTTTCGATTTCTTCTATCTTCAATGGCCGTTCTACCAATGGCGGGATCCCAGCGGCTTCTGCATCGGGTGGATTTAGGATTAGGCGTCCGCGCCCACCCACATGGAGTTCTGGTTTGTCACGAAGACCCAAGCGGACTGATGCGTTCTCTAGTTTTACGACATCCCCCCGCCTGATGTTTTGGATGAGTTCTGCCTTCTGGTCCCAAAGAGAGACGCGAGCGTAGCCCGTGCCGTCCATCAGCATGACCGTGGCAACTTTTCCTGACTCACCGCCATGCCGCTCGAACGTTCTGGGCTCGCTCACCGCCACCACTCTGCCGACAATGTCGACCTCCCCGAACTCGGGCTTGAGGTCACATATCCTGATTTTCGCCTCTAGGAACGGCGGCAGGTTCTGCACCCGGGGGTCGTCGGGCTCGATGATAACCGAGCTGCGGAGGCCAACATTGAGCTCGGGCTTCTGGTCTATGCCTTGCTTGACGTAGGCGCCGCGGATTTGGATTGCGGCGCCTTTGCGCACCTTTCCTTCTTCAAGAAGCGAGACTTTGTCATCCCAAAGCACGACGCGGATTTGGCCGGTTTGATCCTGAATTGAGAGGCTCCCGACTTTTCCTTGGGAACCATCCACCCGTTGAAAAGTTCTTGGTTCATAGACGCGCGTGACACGGCCGACGATGTCGACGCCGGACATGCCAGCGGTGATGTCATCGATCGTCAGCTCTCTGATCTCGGGCTCCTTTTTCACTATCTCGACGCCCAAGTCTCGCCCAACGATGATCGCCGCCCCCTCGGCCGTGATGAAACCGCTGAGTTCATCCTGCTTCTGCCGGACGCGGGCCATGAGTTCGTCGCGGCTTATCTTCGCACGCTCAAGAATTACTTTCACCATCTCGTCAAAACTCATCATCGGCCCAGCCACCAAGCGGTATAAGTTTGTGCTGAGATTATTTATCGTTATCCTATGTATGAGCCGTTCGAAAAGCTGAACTCGTTTGAATGTGTTTTTTTCTTATTTTTTAGTCAGCTTTTCTAGGATCTCCTTCGCCCGATCCACCCTGATTCTTTTCTCTTTTACCATTTGCTCTGCCACTCGATCGGCCAAATCGGCGGTTGCTCCAGCCATGATTGCAATATTTCTAGCGTGAAGTCTCATGTGCCCGCGCTGTATTCCCTCCGCGACAATCGCACGCATCGCTGCGAAGTTGTTTGCCAAGCCGACGCAAGCCATCACCTCGCCCAACTCGCGCGCGCTTTTCACGCCGAGAATTTTCAAACAGACTTTCGCAGTCGGATTTGACGCCGTGGCGCCCCCGATGATACCGACTGGCACCGGGATTTCGATCCGGCCGAAAAGGTCACCATCCTTCGTGCGCTTCCATGTGGTGAGGGGTTGATATTTGCCCTTCATTGCCGCGAACGAGTGTGCTCCGGCTTCGAGGGCACGGCTATCATTGCCGGTTGCGAGGGCGATTGCGATGACGCCGTTCATCACCCCTTTGTTATGCGTGGCACACCGGTACGGGTCAGCCGCAGCCAGCGCGTAGGATTGAACGATGCCTTCAACGACTTCTTCGCCGCCGATTACATCCTTCGGGAAAACCGCCTCGGCACGCGCGAGCCTCAAAGCGGCGAGGTTCGAGATTATTTTCATGCGCGCCTTGCCTCTGGTTATTTGCTCGATTTTTGGAGCGATTGCCTCGCACATCGTGTTGACCGCATTGGCCCCCATCGCATCCAACACATTCACGATGAGGTGGACAACCAGCATCGGGCCAGTCGAGGTATCCAGAACCTTGACTTCGATTTCCTTCGCGCCGCCCCCCAGCTTGACCAGTACGGGGTCTTGCTGGTTCGCGAGCTGAATCAGCTCCCCCTTCTTCACCGTGATGTCCGCTTTTGCTTTCGTCGTGTTCTTCACGTCGACGATTTGGACTAGGCCAATCATGAGCGGCTCCGTGCTCTCAGCCTTGAACCCGCCTCGCTCGCGCACCATTTTCGCCGCATTCGACGCCGCGGCGACCACGCTCGGCTCCTCCAGCGCCATTGGTATTAGGTAGTCCTTGCCGTTGATTAAGAAATTCACCGCTACCCCGAGCGGCATCCCGACCGTGCCGATGACGTTTTCGATCATGTGGTCAGCCTGCTCGAGCTTCAGCGTGCCCTGTTTCTTCAACAGCCTGACCTCGTCATCGCTCAACCCTGCGAACTCCTTGACAATTTTGAGCCTCTCGTTGATCGGCAATTTGTAAAAGCCAGAAATCTGAGATGTTTTACCCACTATACCACCGCAAAAAAAATCGCTTGGGGGAGTATAAACTTTGCCCAAGTAAAATTATATATCCCACAGCCCAACGGTGAATTATGCCGAAGAAAAGCCCACAGGCAAAAAATGCTGCAACGATAAAGCGAGAACTCGCGATAGCTGAAAGGGAGCTCCGCCACATCACAGAGCTCCAGTGGACATACGCCAAGCACATGCTAAAGTTCGGGTTTGCCGCGTGGATATTCGGGATATCCTCATTTTTTGCGCTTCTGATCATTTACGACACGAAACTGCTCGGGGAAACTCCGGCCGTGACGCCCCTCCTTATCATCGCCGCAGCGGCCCCAATAGCGATAACGGCTGTGCTCGCGCGCAAGTTCAGAGCGAAGATCAAGCGACTCGAACACATGCGGAAGAGCCTGCTCACCGAATACGAGAGGGCGATCTTGAAGCGCGTGGGCGAAATCATCAAAAAATAATCACGTTATGCGTTTCATGAGCAGCTTGAATTTGTCCCCGTCGATCTCCCATTCTTTAACATGGCCCTGCGCCCCGACTTCTGCGACCGAACACAAGCGCAGGTTCCTCACCCGCACTTCCCGATTTATGTAATCCTGCTGGGTCGCAAGCAGCTTCACATATTCTCTCGTATCCGTGCCGATATCAACATCAACGCGCTCCTCCATCGCGAGGTCCTGCTCCTTGCGCATCGTCTGCAAGCGCCTCACGAGTTCCCGCGCCAAGCACTCGGCTTTGAGATCGGGCGTCAGGCGGACATCAATTGTTATTTTTCCAGCGTCCGTAGAGATCGAGACGAATCCATCTGGCAGTTTCTCCTCGAACGCGACATCATCCTGCGTGAGCTTCACCTTCTGCCCGACGACCTGCAGGCCGAAAAATCCGTAGCGGGCGAGTTCAGCGCGCAGCCTCCCTGCCTCCATGTTCTTGAGGGTTTCCTCCACGGCTGGCGCCAAGCTCTTGAATCTCTTCGTCAAATTCTCCGTGTTCGGTTTGCATACGAGCCTCATCTCAGCCGCCACCTCTCCCGGGCCGAGCAAGATGAGCTCCTTGCAGTTCAACTGGCCCTTGAGCACGGCCTCGAGTCTCAGGAGCAATGCCTTCAGATCAGCGGATGACGTTTGAATGATGACTTTTCGCACGGGCCATCTCAACTTCAGATTTGCCCCCTGCCTAATGGTTGCGGAGGCATCAACGAATGTCCTGACGACGTTCATTCCTCGCTCGAGTTTGAGATCTATAATCTGCGCCTGCGCAACGGGCCACGGCAACATGTGAACGCTATCCGGCACCCTTTCGTTGATCGCCTTCACCAATCCGTGGTACATGACATCGGTCACGTGAGGCATGAATGGGGCGAGCAACCTCATCAAGATGTGCAGCACTTGATACAGCGTGACGTAGGCCGCGAGCTTTGAAGGATCATCGCTCTCTATCCACATTCGGTTTCGGATCAGCCGCACGTACCACCTGCTGAGATCCTCCAAGATGAACGAGGAAAGTTCGCGGGTGGCGAGGTGAAGGTTGAACCCCTCGAGCGCCTGCCCGACATCGTGCGCGAGGCTGTTCACGCGAGAAAGTATCCACGTGTCCTCCTGTGTGAAGCTGTCGCGAATCCTCAGCAGATAAACTTGGTTGGGGTTGAACTTGTCGAGGGCCATGTAGGTCGTGGAGAACACATAAACATTCCATAGCACGTTCAACATGCGCGCGGCAACATCGATGCCTTTCCAGTTGAACCTTAAATCCTCCCACGGTGGGTTTGCCGAGCATGTGTAAAATCGGAGGACGTCGGCGCCGAACTTCCCAGCGACCTCCTCTGGTTCAACGACATTGCCGAGCGACTTCGACATCTTCCTGCCGTGGGCGTCAAGGGCGAAGCCGTGCATGAGGGCCTGCTTGTACGGCACATCATCGAATGCCATGATTGAGGTTGCCTGCTGGCTGTAGAACCACTTCGTCACTTGGTCCTCTCCCTCTGTAACAAAGTCGCTGGGCCAGAGCTTCTCGAAAAGTTCGCGCTGCTTCGGGTAACCCAAGCTTGCCCAAGACGCTATGCCCGAGTCGAACCAGACATCCAAGACATCTGGAACTCGTTTCATCTCGCCTTTGCATTTGGGACAGCGGAGCACGATTTTGTCCACGCTCGGCCTGTGAAGGTCAACATCTTGGAGCGGGGTCTGCGCAGCCCGTTCAAGTTCCTCCCTGTCCCCGATGACGAGAACGTTGCCGCAACCACCACAAGCCCAGATCGGCAGCGGGATACCCCAGTAGCGCTGCCTCGATATGCACCAGTCACCCACCGACTCGACGCCGTTTACGTAGCGTCCAGCCACCCAATCCGGGACCCAGCGAACGTGGGCTGTGTTTTTCTCGAGTATCTTCGGTTTGATATCTGAGATGCGGATGAACCACTGCTCGGTGGCCCTGAATATGAGCGGCGCATGGCAGCGCCAGCAGAATGGATAGGAGTGGGTAATCGAGCTAGATTTCAGGAGCGAACCCTTTTGCTTGAGATCGTTAAGAATCACGGGATCTGCATCCTTGACGAAAAGCCCGACATATTTTCCCCCATCGCTCGTAAGCTTTCCATCAGGGCCAACAGGGCTGAATATGGGCAGCCCGTATCTCGTCCCGATTGCAAAGTCCTCCTCCCCGTGGCCCGGCGCGGTGTGAACGCAGCCAGTCCCTTCCTCTAGCGTGACGTGCTCTCCACAAATCACGCGATGGTGCTGCGTGAATTCTTTTTGTTTTGGAACCTCCCCTAGTAGTGGGTGCTCGTAACGCAGGCCCTCTAGATTCACACCTTTCACAAGGTCGAGAATTTTGTAGTCTGCTATCTCGAGATCGCCCATGACTTTTTGCACCAAGGCTTCCGCCAGGATGTAGATGTCGTTACCCACCGAGACCCTCGCGTAGAAATTCTCAGGATGCACGCACACCGCCATGTCGGCCGGTAAAGTCCACGGCGTCGTCGTCCACACCAGCACATACTCATTCGGTTTGTCTACGAGTTTGAACCGCACGAAAAGTGATGGGTCTTCCACGTCGAGATACTCGCCGCGCACCTCGTGCTCGGCCAGCGCCGTCTCGCAGCGGGGGCACCAGTGAATGACGCGGAGATCCTTCTGCATCAGCCCCTTCTCATATGCTCGCTTAATTGTCCACCACGCTGATTCTATGTAGTCATTTGTGATTGTGATGTAAGGCGCGTCCCAGTCCATCCATACCCCGAGGCGCTTGAACTGCTTGGTCATCATATCGACGTGCTCGAGCGCCCAGCGCTTGCACTCCTCGATAAACTTTTCAACACCGATGATCTGCTCGATGTCTTTCTTCGATTTCACCCCGAGTTTTTCCTCCACCTTTACCTCGATTGGCAGCCCGTGGCAGTCCCACCCTGGCTGGCGCCGAACGTTGAAGCCGCGCATGGTTTTGTAGCGTATGATGATGTCTTTGATGATCTTGTTCCAAGCGGTACCTAGATGGATGGCTCCGCTCGCGTACGGCGGCCCATCGAGGAAAAACCAAATCGGATCGCCAGCGTGCGCTTGCTTCATTTTTTCATAAACATTGTTCGATTGCCACTTTGCTTGAATATCGGCTTCGAACTTTTTTGCATCATAAACTTTTGGCGCTGGCTGGATCATCGTTACGACCACACCCTATCATTAATCCAAGCCTATAAAATTCGTTCCCCAAAGTTTTTAATACGGCTCGACCATCTCTTGATTGATTTTCGGTGGTGAATTTGTTCCGCTGGACCGAGTATAGGCCATTCAAGCAGGGCGCGCAGACCGTGCTCAGTCCCCTCGAGTCCGAGGTAATGGAAGTAATGTGGAAGGAAAAAAAGGCCACCGCGCGCTTCATGTACAACCGTTTGAAGCTCAAGCATAGCATCAACCGCTCGACGGTGAATGCGACGATGAATGCCCTCTGCAAGCGTGGTTTGCTCAACACCAAACTCAGCAAAGGAAAGGGTGGGCTGAAGTACATTTATCGCATTCGTTGCTCGCGCGGCAAATTCGAGCGCCAAGTTGTCGACAAGGTGCTCGATAGCCTTTTCGAGTCCTACAAGCGGACGGCACAAAAGCGCGTGCGAGAGAAGCTCAAGCAGGTGTAGGGCTTGGTCGACGCAGAAGAGATCTGGGTGGAGAAGTACCGCCCGGAGAAGCTTTCTGAAATCATCGGGCAGGACGAGGTTGTGAGCCGGCTGCAGAGCTTCGTGGACAAAAAATCGCTGCCTCATCTCTTGTTCGCCGGGCCAGCGGGCACTGGAAAGACATCGGCGGCGCTGTGCATCGCCCGCGAGCTTTTCGGGGATGGGTGGAGGCAAAACTTACTCGAACTCAATGCTAGCGATGAAAGAGGCATCGACACGATCCGCACGAAGGTAAAGGACTACGCCCGTACACGCCCGATAGGAGACGTTCCCTACAAGCTCATATTGCTAGACGAAAGCGATGCCTTGACCCATGACGCACAGCATGCCCTCCGGCGCACGATGGAGATGTACACACACACCGCGCGCTTCATTTTAGATTGCAACTACTCGAGCCGCATAATCGAACCCATTCAATCTCGCTGCGCGGTCTTCAGGTTTAGGAAGCTCGCCGAAAAGGACGTGGCGCAGATGCTAAAGCGGATCGCTCGGACGGAGAAACTCGCCTTGGACGAGGACGGCATCAAAGCCATAATCTACGTTAGCGAGGGGGACATGCGCAGGGCGATCAACGTTCTCCAAGCAGCCGCGACGCTGAAGCGCAGGGTTGATGAAAAAGTGATATACGGTGTAAGCGCCGCCGCCCGCCCGGAAGAAGTGAAGGAGATGCTGACGCTTGCGTTGGCGGGAAAATTTGAGGAGGCGCGCTCAAAGCTTTTTAGCATGCTGATAAACCAGGGGCTCGCCGGCGAGGACATCCTGCAGCAGGTGCATCGGGAAGTCATGGGGTTGGGCCTTCCCGAGCCTGTAAAAGTAAAGCTGATAGACAAGGTGGGGGAGGTCGACTTCAGGCTGACGGAGGGCGCGAACGAGCGCATACAGCTCGAAGCTCTCCTCGCTCACTTCTGTTTGATTGGCGACAGATTGAGAACATAACCTGCTAGTGGTGATTAGGTGTCAGAACTCTGGGCGGACAAATACCGGCCTCAAGAACTCCGTGAACTCGTGGGGCAGCCTCAAGCGGTGGGGGCGATGCTTGGCTGGGCGGAGAGCTGGCGCAAGGGAAAGCCCAGCAAGCCAGCGCTGCTGTTGTACGGTCCAGCTGGGACGGGCAAGACCGCCGCAGCTCAGGTGCTCGCGGGGCAGATGGGTTGGGATCTAGTCGAGCTGAACGCAAGCGACGAGAGAACTTTCAATGTGATTAACAAAGTGGCGGGCACGGCTGCGGCAACCGGAACGCTTTTCGCTGGCACGGGGGGCAAGCGCTTGGTGGTGCTCGATGAGGCCGACAACGTCTATGGCGTCGCCGACCGCGGCGGCTACCGCGCGATAGAAAAACTCCTCGAGCGGCCCCAAAATCCGATCGTGCTGATAGCCAACGACCAGTACGAAATACCTTGGCAGATCCGCGCGGCCTGTCTAATGATAAATTTCAGACGCATTCAGCATGACGCGATCATCGGCGCCCTCCAGCGGATTTGCCGGGCCGAAAAAATAGAGGCTGAGCCCTTGGCGCTTAAAGTCATCGCCGAAACCGCACACGGCGATTTGCGCTCTGCCATCAACGATCTCCAAGCGCTGGCCGAGGGTAAGAAGCACCTCACGGTAAAAGACGTGACACTCTATCATAGGGATCGGGAAGCCAACATTTTTGACGTTATATCGCAGCTCTTGCGCGCCACCACGGTGAAACAGGCGAGGGGGCTTCTATGGTCGCTCGACATGCCGCCTGAGGATGTCTTGGCCTGGATAGATGAGAACGTTCCTCGGGTGCTTGCCGACCCCGCCGACCTAGAGCGCGTTTACGAGGCCCTCGCCCGAGCCGATATATTCCTAGGCAGGACCAAGCGGAGGCAGGC
>Ga0209610_1001251_pt1 | contig 13117 bp, 9 predicted proteins | sample LakKivw275mmetaG_FD_184137 | JGI IMG/M metagenome (GOLD analysis project Ga0209610, IMG submission 184137) | Anoxic lake water microbial communities from Lake Kivu, Rwanda to study Microbial Dark Matter (Phase II) - Lake Kivu water 275m metaG... | ecosystem: Environmental > Aquatic > Freshwater >...
TCTTACCTTCTTTATCGACATAAGGATACCCTATGATGTCTGATACGATCCTTTGACCTTCTCTGTCCAGACTGACATTCTGTCCCAGATAATTGGTCAGGGTTTCTGCTGATGCCACGCTTGTGGTCAGTTCTCCTAAGATGTTGTAAACAGCTTCAGCTGCATTGATCTTCTCAAACGGAATATCTGCCAGGATGGCGTCTTTTTCGACCAGTGTCCAGTTCTGGAAATCTCTGATGTTCCATTTTTCATCTGGATTGTAAGAGTACTTGCGGTTGAAATGGGTTTCGATGATGTCAATGCTGGCAGGAGCTTTGCAGATGGCAACGGGGAAAGGCTTTTCATAATCCTTGTTGTAACCGTTTTCCGCCATCCATTGAATCGCTTCTTCAAAGCCGTTGGTGACGCCGGCTTCCATGATCAGATCAAGGATCTCCTGTTCATCAATTATCTTGTCGGACTTGTGAACATACATCCAGGCGGACATCTTGTCATCGTTGATGCGGATCGAAATGTTGCCTGAAGGGCTATAGATCGTGTTTTCCATACCTCATCCCTATGATGTTTATTTGTCGGTTACGGGTACCGTCTCTCCGGTAGGAGAAATGGTCCTTTGACTCATAAGTGCAGATTATGTTTCTGCTGATATTGTCAAGTTTTATACCTTCGTTTCTTAATTGCTGCAGAATAATATGCTGAATGTCCAGGTACGGGAAGTCGGGGATATTCAGCAGTATATTCTGTTCTTTGAATGACTCAAACATATGCTGCCAGGTTGTTTCGTCAATCTGATAATGGCGTTTGCAGATGCCTGCTCCGATTTGGACGCGGATGTTTTCTGGCTGCGTCGAAAAATGTTCTTTCATGGCTCGAACAGTTGCTCCAATGACGTTTTTCCGAGTTCCCTCCCTGCCGCTGTGCACTGCAGCTATGGATTGGGATTTTTCATCCCATAGCAGAATTGGAGTGCAGTCAGCAGTTCTAATTACAAGATACTGCTCAGTCAGATTGGAGATAAGCGCATCACAATCAGGAATTTGCGGATGATCGTCAAATCCTGCACCGCAATCATCTTCACGGCAGACGTGCACATAGCTGCTGTGAGTCTGTTCTGCAATTACAATCCGGTTTTTGGGGATCAGGAGATTACCAACCTGAAAGTCTGTGTGCTCTGCCATGATCTTTCTATATGACAGAGAAGCGTCACCAAGATATAAAAATAACGCACTCATTTTTACTTTGTCACCGCCAGAGCCAGTTCCGTGATGTCAGTGGCTGCTGATGGTTCCGGCTCATGTTTTTGCATCAGGGTATCTACATCTCCAACAAATCTGTCCTGCAGGGTAAATCCGCAGGCAGACCAGCCCAGGCAGATCATTGCACTGATTGCCAGAGTCATTGGCGCTCCGATGTGTTTGGATAAAAAACCTGCCAGCAGACTGCCGAAGGGCGCCACAGACATAAAAGCCATTGCATGCAGGCTCATAACTCTGCCGCGCATATCATCAGCCACAACGGATTGCAGGATTGTGTTGCTGGCAGACATCTGAAACATCATTCCGAAACCCAGAAACAGCATCAGTCCCATGCTCAATGCCAGGTTTCTTGAGAGTGAAAAAAATATCATTGCCAGACTGAGCATTGACAGGCCATAGACCATCATTCTGCTCAGGCCTTTGATGGACTTGCGTGAAGCAAGATATATTGCCCCGGCCAGAGCTCCCACTCCGACCATTGACATCAGGTAGCCCAGAGTTCTGGAAGTCCCGCTCAGGATGTCCCGCGCAAAGATCGGCATTAGAACATTGTAGGACATACCAAACATCGTGATGATGGAAACGTTTGCCAGTAAGTACTTTATTGGCATATGGCTAAATGAATAACTCCAACCCTGTTTGATCTTTTTCAGCATTGTTAGCTGAGACTCGACAAAATGGCGGGCCGGGACTTTGATGATAAACAATGAAATAATAACTGCAATATAGCTCAATCCGTTGATCAGAAAGCAGTAACCTTCATTGGAAACAGCGATAAGGAATCCCGCCAGGGAGGGTCCTATTAGCCTGGCACCGTTGAACATGGCAGAATTCAGAGCAATGGCATTTGGCAATAAAGAGCGCTTTTGAACCAGTTCTATTACAAAAGACTGTCTGGCAGGAGCATCCACTGCTTCCACCACACCAGATATCAGGCTTAAGGTTATCACATGCCAGATCTGGACAGTGTTGGTCAAGACCAATGTTGCTAATACCAAAGCCTGAATAAGTGCAAGCGATTGTGTAAGCTTGATGATACTGAGCCGGCTCCATTTGTCAGCCCAGACGCCGGCAAAGGGACCTATAAATACTGATGGAATTTGACTGAAGAACATTATCAAACCGAGCAGGAACGGAGAATCAGTCAGGCGATAGACAAACCAGCCCATAGTTGTTCTCTGCATCCAGGTCCCGATCAGAGACACACCCTGCCCTGCAAAGTAAAGCCTGTAGTTCTTTACTGTCAGAGACTGGAACAGGTCAACTACCTTGATTTTCATATCACAAAATGAATCTGGACAAGTCTTCACTTTCAATCAGCGGTTTCAGTTTACCAACAACAAGTTTGTCATCAATTGCGACAACTTTCATTTTTCGGTTCGGCATATCGAACATAAAACTGTCCAGCAATGCATTCAGTATAGTATGCAGCCTGCGAGCTCCGATGTCTTCCATCTTATCATTGGCCAATGCTGCATATCGCGCTATCGCTGATACCGCGCCCGGAGTGAATTCCAGTCTGGTTTTTTCTGCTTTGAATAGTGCCATATACTGCTTTGTGAGAGCGTTTTCTGGTTCAGTGAGTATTTTTTCAAAATCCTCTTTGCTCAAGCTGTTCAGCTCTACCCGGATGGGGAAACGTCCCTGCAGTTCAGGAATCAGGTCAGAAGGTTTGGCAGTGTGAAAAGCACCGGCTGCAATAAAAAGGATGTGCGCTGTGTCTATCATGCCATATTTGGTGGGGACATTGCTGCCTTCCACGATAGGTAGCAAATCACGCTGCACACCTGAACGTGAGACATCAATGCCTGTATGCTTCTCTGCTGTTGCAATTTTATCAAGTTCATCGATAAAGATAATGCCGTTATTCTCAACCAGGAATCTGGCTCGTTCCACCACTTTTTCCTTATTGACCAGACGGTTGGCTTCACTTTCCCGCAAATGCTTCAGAGCGTCAGGGACCTTCATTCTTCGGCTCTGCTCTTTGTGTTTGCCAGGCATAATATTGGAAAACATCTCGCCCAGATTGATATCCAGCATCTCAAGATTGAGATTGGATAGGACTTCAATGCTGGGAGCGTGGTCATCTCCGTTTTTGATCTCCACTTCCCGGTCATCAAGTTTGCCCTCTTGCAGCATTTGTTTCATCTTGTCACGGGTGCGTTGAAATCGCTGCTGTTGTGTGAGTTCCTCTTCCAGTTCGAGTTTGCTGTTTTTGTCAGGTTTGGCAGGCAGCATCAGATCAAGCAATCTCTCCACTGCATTGTGCTCTGATTGTTCTGCAACTTCATCCAGCATCTGACTGCGCACCTGACTGACCGCCACATTCATCAGCTCGCGCACCATGGATTCAACATCTCTGCCCACGTAGCCCACTTCTGTGAATTTGGAAGCTTCCACTTTAACAAAAGGAGCATTGGCCAGGCGGGAAAGCCTTCTGGCGATCTCTGTTTTTCCCACTCCGGTCGGTCCGATCAGAATGATGTTATTGGGAATTATCTCCTGCTGCAGATCGCCCTGGACCTGCTGTCGACGCCACCGATTGCGTAAAGCTATGGCAACTGCTCGTTTGGCATCATCCTGACCGATGACATATTTATCAAGTTCCTCGACAATCTTTTTAGGGGTCAGAGCATCCATCACCTGCATCATAGCTCCTCGATCACAAAGTTATGATTTGTATAAATGCAGATCTCGGAAGCTATCTGAAGGCTTTCTTTGATGATTTCCAGGTTGGAAAGCTTGGAATTCCTTGCCAGAGCCCGGGCTGCAGAAAGTGCATACTGACCACCTGAACCAATGGCTATTATACCGTCGTCCGGCTCCAGAACATCGCCCTGGCCGCTGATCAGCAGTATTCCAGTCTTGTCGCCAGTTATGATCATGGCTTCCAGACGGCGCAGGATGCGGTCTGAACGCCAGTCTTTGGCAAGTTCGACGGCTGCTTTTTTAAGATTGCCTTTGTACTCTTTGAGCTTGGCTTCAAATTTGTCAAATAGGGAAAAAGCATCAGCCGTAGCTCCTGCAAAGCCAGCTATCACATTGTCATTATATAGTTTGCGGATCTTGATGGCAGTCGCTTTGACCACCGTATTGCCCAAAGTTACCTGTCCGTCTCCGCCAATGGTGATCCGCCCTTTGCGAAAGATCCCTATGATCGTTGTTCCGTGTAATGTATCCATTGTATCCCTGCGTTTTTCTAGATATTATACCTGAGTATCGGTATTATCATGTTCTTGTTTAGGATCGTCAGACTCATCAGGTGTGTCTGATTGAGCCTGTTCTGACACACTTCCTTCAGCAATGACGGGTTCGGTGTCAGGATGCTTTGCCGCATACTCAAACCGCATTTCCATTGCCTGCTGAAACTTCTTATCAACCAGAGGCTTTAACTCATCAGAGATGTTGTTCAGGATGGTCTCGAAGATCTCTTCAGTATTCAAAGTTTCCTTTTCCAGCAGTAAGTTTGCCAGTTTATCCATCAGACCTTTGTGGCCGTTCAGAATATCCAGAGCCCGCTGATGTGATGTGTGGATGAGATTGCGGATTTCAGAATCGACCAATTTGGCGGTGTCGTCGCTGTAGATATCTCTGGAAAGTATCTCCTTGCCAAGATATACCTCACCCTGGTCCTTGCCAATGGTCATGGGTCCGATCTTGTCGCTCATACCCCAGACGCAGATCATCTTTTTGGCGATTTCAGTGCAGCGCTCGATATCATTGCCAGCACCGGTTGTAAGGTCGTTAAAAACAAGCTCTTCCGCTGCCCTGCCGCCCATGAAACTAACCAGGATCTGCTCCAGATAGGTTTTGGAGTAATTGCTTTTATCAGATAGAAGATAGTGTGTGGCACCGCCGCTGAAACCTCTCGGAATAATTGAAACCTTGTGTACCGTTTCAGTTTTTTCAAGTAAAATTGAGGTCATGACATGGCCTATCTCGTGATAGGCGGTGATGCGTTTTTCCTCTTCAGGAATGACTCTGCTTTTCTTTTCCTTACCCAGGATGAGTTTATCCTTGGCAGATTCAAAATCTTCCATATCAAGCTGTTTCTTATTCTTTCCGGCAGCAATGAGTGCTGCTTCATTCACTATGTTGGCAAGATCGGCACCGCTGAATCCGGGTGTTCCTCTGGCAATCAGTTCCAGATTGACGTCTTTGCTTAATGGGACTTTCTGACTGTGCACACGCAGGATTTCTGTCCTGCCTTTTATGTCAGGAAGATCAACAACCACCTGCCGGTCGAAGCGTCCAGGTCTCAAAAGTGCGGGATCCAAAATATCAGGGCGGTTGGTGGCTGCAATAATGATGACACTGTCGTTGGGCTCAAAGCCGTCCATTTCGACCAGCATTTGATTCAAGGTTTGTTCCCGTTCGTCATGGCCTCCGCCCAGACCGGCTCCACGATGGCGTCCGACTGCATCGATCTCGTCAATAAAAGTGATACAGGGCGCATTCTTCTTGGCCTGGTCAAACAAGTCACGCACTCTGGCAGCACCGACGCCGACAAACATTTCCACAAAGTCACTGCCGCTGATGCTGAAGAACGGAACTCCTGCCTCGCCGGAAACCGCTTTTGCCAAAAGGGTCTTGCCGGTTCCGGGTCTGCCAACCAAAAGCACTCCGCGTGGAATCCTTCCACCCAGTCTTTGAAACTTTTTCGGATCTTTGAGAAACTCCACTATCTCCTGCAGTTCCTCTTTGGCTTCATCCACTCCTGCTACATCCTTGAAAGTTATCTTGTATTTGCTGCCTTCATACAAACGGGCACGGCTTTTCCCAAAGCTGAAAGCCTTGTTCTGGCCTGAGTTCATGCCTCTGAAGAAAAACAGCCAAAAACCAATTATCAAGAGTGTAGGGAAGAGGAAAGTGAGAATTCCCACCCAACGGGAAGGCTTTTGGGTGCTGACTTTGATGCCTTTGCTGACGATGTAGTTCACAACGTCAGGATCGTCAAACGGCATCAGTGTATGGCTTTTGACATCTTCATGCTCAAAATAAATATCGCGTTCCAGAAAAGTTACTTTCTCCACCTGTCCCGTTTCCACACGGGTCAGAAATTCTCCATACTGCACCTCTTCCAGCTTTTTCTGATTACTGGACCAGACCTGATAGAGCAAGGCAGCCAAAAGCAGCATCATCAGCCAGAAAGTGATTGACTGATGAGGTTTTCTGGGTTTTATGGTGGGCAGCATGGGACGTCTGCTCTTATCGCCGGATTCAGGCGGCGATTTTTTATCGTTCATGAATAGATCTCCTTTTTGAGGATGCCGATATAGGGCAGGTTGCGGTATTTCTCATTGTAATCAAGTCCGAACCCGACCACAAATTCCGTTCCGATATTGAATCCGACATACTCGAAATTCACATCGACCTTATGGGCATCCGGTTTGTCCAGCAGAACGCAGACCTTTATGGAAGCGGGTTTGTGCTTGCTGATGTAGTCTCTGATGTATTGCAGTGAAAGTCCTGAATCCACAATATCCTCAATGATGATCACATCTTTAGCCGTAATGTCAATGTCTATGTCCTTGCGGATCTTGACGACGCCAGAACTGGAAGCTCCGCTGCCATAACTCGAGATGGCAAGAAAATCAATCTCAACAGGGATGGTAATGCTTCGAATCAGATCAGCCATGAAGATGAATCCGCCTTTCAGAATGCTGATCAGAACAGGATTTTTGCCCTGATAGTCGGTCGTGATTTGCAAGGCCAGTTCTCTGATGCGGTCCTGGATTTTATGTTCATTAAACAGAACTTCTGATATATCACAATTCATAGATGTCATAACGACCTCCGCTGTTATTGAAAGCCCGGCTGGCAGCACGTTTGCGTCCCGTGGTCACTGGCTCGACTGAGATGTGCAAAATCCTGTGCGTTTCATCAGTGCAAAGGACCCTGTTATCCAGCCTGTAGCCAACTATCCAGACGATCTTATCATTGTCTGTCAGAATAGGCACTTTATCCCTTTCCAGTTTTGGGACTTTTTCGTCAATGAAAAACTCTTTCAGTTTCTTTTCTGAAGTCATTCCGGCAGGGATGAATCTGTCACCGGGCAGCCGACCTCTTAGTTTCAAGGGCAGAGTGACCTTGTTGAGATCGATCAGGACATTATGCAACATCTTTGTATTAGTCAGGTTTTTAGGCATGTTTTTCAAGTATTTCAGAGTGAAACGCCAGTTTGAATAGACAAAATGAGTGCGTTCCTCATCTATGACAAGTTCTTTGATCTCTGAATTTTCAGACTGCGGATCAATAGTAGTCAGAATTAGTTCTCCATATTGCTTGATGACCCAAATACCATGTGCCAGCCTGGTTTGTTTGCTGCCTTCGGATGTAAAGATGGCTTTGATTTCTTCGAAACTGTGCATGAAAAACTCGTGATCTGTCTTGCTGAGAGAACTGTAGCAAGTCCTGAGCGTGTAGAACTGCTCGATCTCAGAGAGCTGTTTCAAAAAATCCAGATCAAGTCTCAGACTGTCTCCCATGTCTTCGATCACTGCTTTTTTTAGCAGGCGAAGCGTGTGGTTTTTAAAATATTCATCCGTCTGCTGAAAGGTCCTGGATTGCAGCAACAGCCTGTCTGTAATGGATTGATTGAGCTTGGTTTCCAGCCAGGGAATGAGTTCATGCCGGATGAGATTTCTGGTGAAGCGTGTATCCTGATTGGATTTGTCCTCGCGCCAGGCATGCTTATTAACTTTCAGCCAGGTTTCAATTTCTGCCCTCGAGAAAGGTAATAAGGGTCTGATCACAGTTTCGGTAACCGGTTTTATGCCTCCCATGCCTGTGATTCCCGTGCCCCGCACCAGATTCATCAGAATGGTTTCTGATTGGTCGTTCTTCTGATGCGCCAGAGCTATACGGTCGAATTTGTAAGACTTCAGAACATTGTGTAAAATTGCGTTGCGCCTGATCCTTGCCTGATTTTCCAGATCCTTGTCTGTCGCCAGTTTCACATGCTTGACGATCATTTGCACATTGAGCCGGTCACAGAGCTTCCTGACAAATTGCTCATCAGCTTCGGATTCCTCACCTCTCAGGTGATGATTCACATGCACGGCCAATAGTGACAGATGAAGATCAGTCCTGATCTGATGCAGCAAATGCAGTAACGCAACAGAATCAGCACCTCCGGATACAGCCACTACCAGTTTCATCGAAGGCGTGATCAGGTTTTCACTAACTACATGTCTCTCAAACCGTTGGGACAGTGTGAGGGGGACAGGCATAACCACCTCGTTCATTCATATAATTTTAGAAATCAATAATATAGAGTGCCTGTCTTATTGTCAATTGTAAAATTTGGACAGCATATCCAGACGACGGGATTTGCTCAGAGCTTCTTTGACCAAAGGCCTGTTATGAGGTTCGTGCCACATGACCAATGCTTTTTGCAGGCGGACATCTCGACCTTTTGGCACGAAGATGGGATTGCCTGACTCAAAATCCAGCCCGGTGTAGTACATGCAAGTGCTAACAGTCATGGGAGTTGGTGTGAATTCCTGAACCTGCTTAAGCCGCAGATTCTGCTTTTTCAGCCAGAGGCCGAGTTTGATGGCGTCACCCATGGTGGACCCGGGATGTCCTGCAATGATATATGGAACGATACCATTGTTCTTTTTAGCTTTCTGACTGGCCTGATAAAACAGCTCGCAGAAATCCAGATAAAGCTTGATGGATGGTTTGCCCATAGCTTTGAGGACTTCGGGCTCCGTATGCTCCGGTGCGACTTTGAGCAGCCCGGAAGTGTGAAAAGCTGCGATTTGACGGATGTAGTTTTCATCTTTCAGAGCCAGGTCAAACCTGATCCCCGAGGAGACAAAGACATGCCTGACACCTTTTACTTTGAGTGCTTTATTGAGCAGGTCAATGATCTGCTGATGCGAAGTTTCCAGTTGGTTGCAGATCTGGGGATAGAGGCAGGAATTCCTTTTACAGCTTGTCGGAAAGCCCAGTTTGCATTTGATCTTGTACATGTTTGCACTGGGACCGCCTATGTCGGAAACCGTTCCTTTGAATGTTTTGGATCTGGCCAGAGTGTCCAGTTCATTTAAAATAGACTGCTCTGACCTGCTTTGGATGGCTCTGCCCTGATGGTAACCAATAGTGCAGAAATTGCACCCGCCCAGGCAGCCGCGATGGGATGTGATACTGTCTTTGATCTGGATAAAAGCAGGGATGTTTTTCCCTTCGTACCGGGGATGGGGCAGACGCATAAAAGGCAAGCTGTAAACTGCATCCAGCTCTTTCTCTTTCATTGGTTCAGGGGGTGGATTATGTCTGATATAGCGTCCCGCCACTTTTTGCCAGATGATCTTGTCATGGAAGTTGTGATGAAAGAGCTGGGACATTCTGTGGAAAGTTTCTTTATCAGAGCAGGTTTCAGCATCAGGCAGCAGGATGAAATCATTGTGGCTCGGACAACTTCTCTCGCGCTCTTTTGCGCAATCTTGTCCGTGAAAGTTATGTAAGATTCCAGCTTTCGCAGGAATGACAGATTCCGGTGAGTCGAAAACCACTGTGCCGGGGATGTCTATGATCTCTTTGACGGGTATGCCTTGTTGCAGTCTGGCAGCGATTTCCAGGATCGCTTTTTCGCCCATGCCATAGACCAGGATATCAGCTTTGGCATCTGCCAGAATGGGATTGCGCACTTTATCCTGCCAGAAGTCATAATGCGCGATGCGGCGCATGGAAGCTTCCACGCCTCCAATGATGATCGGGACATTTTTATAAAGCTGGCGCACCTTGTTGCAATAAATGATGGTGGCCCGGTCCGGACGTAGACCTGCTTTGTCATCAGGCGAGTAGGCATCGTTATGGCGAATCTTTTTCTGTGCGGTGTAATGGTTGACCATGCTGTCCAGATTGCCTGCCGTCACTCCAAAACCGTATCTCGGTGCGCCAAGCTGCAGCCAGTCGTGATCACTCTTCCAGTCCGGCTGGGCAATGATCCCGACCTTGAATCCAGCACTTTCCAGAACTCTGGCAATGATGGCTGCCCCAAAACTGGGATGGTCAACATAGGCGTCGCCTGTGACAATGATAAAATCACATTGGGTCCAGCCCAAAGCGGCCATTTCAGTTTTAGTCAGCGGTAAGAATGGCATGGATTACTATCTAAACTTCACACAGAGGCACAGAGATAAAAAATGAGTAAAAAGAGATTCTTTTTAGTGTCTATCACAGAACTTGCGCCGTCGGCAAGTTTCTTATGAATCTCATTACGAATCATTTCTTTCTTTTCTCTGTTTGGGTCTCTGCGTCTCTGTGTAAAAACCATGTTTACAAAAAAGGGTAAAAGCAGAATCGCCTTTACCCGAAGCTCTTGAAAACAAAAATATCTCTGTTACTGAGTCACCCTGATGATATTGATGGCTTGGATGCCTTTGTCGGTTTCCATCAGGTCAAAGGTCACTTCTTCATCCTGTTCCAGGACTTTAAGTTCACGGGGAGAATTGGTCACGATGGACTTCCAGTGTACGAAATACTCCTTTTCATCTTCAGTGATGATGAAGCCGTAACCTTTATTCTTGTTAAACCATTTGACTTTTCCTTTCATTAACTTACCTCTCTTCTTCTATAAATTCCATATTTAATTTACTCCAAATTCCGTCAATAACAAATTAAAAATAATGACGGTTCAGACAGATAGCGGAACAGACATCAACTTTTCCCCAAAGGCAATAAACTGTGAACAAAAGTATGACGGATAACACTGCATATATAATAGTAAGATAATCAGATATGCCAACAGCGGTAGCTCTTCAATACAGACCACGCGGGGTCCACGCGGGGTCCACGCAGGCTGAGCCCGGGTGGATCCTGCGTGGATAAAACATTAGCAAAGTTTTGAAGCTTGGAAATCAACAATGTTATCAGAAGTTTGATTATATCAATACATCGTGTTCCCGAGCAGTCATTTGACGCATTAGCTGTTGACAGAAAAGGCGGTAATCATAATTAAGGTCAGTAAATTCAGATAAGAATATGTAATTATATAAATATCAGGAGGATGGATGGATTCCATTAAACGTGTTTACCGATTCGGAAATGGCGCTGCCGAAGGCAAAGCCGATATGAAAAATCTCTTGGGTGGGAAAGGCGCAAACCTTGCAGAAATGAACCTCATTGGCATTCCCGTACCCCCGGGATTCACGATCACGACCGATGTCTGTACTGAATACAACAAATTGGGCGAAAATAAGATCAAAGAACTGCTTCTGGATGAAGTCAAAGCAGCAATCACACATTTGGAAGAACTGACCGGAACGAAATTCGGCTCTCATGATAATCCGCTGCTGCTGTCAGTGCGCTCGGGTGCCCGCGCTTCCATGCCCGGCATGATGGACACGATTTTGAACCTCGGTCTGAATCAGGACGCCGTGGCAGGGCTGATCAAGAAAACAGGCAACGACAGATTTGTCTGGGACAGCTACCGCCGTTTCGTGCAGATGTATGGAGACGTGGTTTTGGGTCTTAAACCCGAGAAAAAAGAAGACGAAGACCCCTTTGAGGTCATCATCCATAAAGTGAAAGAAGAAAAAGGCATCAAAGATGATCTGGAACTGACCACTGAAGATCTCAAAAACCTGGTGGTGATGTTCAAGAAAGCGGTCAAGGACGCTACCGGCCACGATTTTCCGGATGATCCCTGGGAACAGCTATGGGGCGCGGTTTTTGCCGTGTTCAACAGTTGGAACAATGACAGGGCTAAGTACTACAGGGCTTTGAACAACATCCCCGAGGAATGGGGCACGGCAGTGAATGTGCAGGCCATGGTTTTCGGCAATATGGGTGAAACTTCCGCCACCGGAGTGGCCTTTACCCGTGACGCCGCCACCGGCGAGAACATTTTTACGGGTGAATACCTGATCAACGCTCAGGGCGAAGATGTTGTTGCCGGAATCAGAACCCCGCAGCAGATCACCCTGGAAGGTTCACGCCGCTGGGCTGAACTGGCAGGCGTTTCAGAAGCCGACAGAAAAGCAAAATTCCCTTCCCTGGAAGAGACCATGCCTCAGGTTTACAAAGAACTCATGGTGATCCAGGCCAAGCTGGAAGATCATTACAAAGACATGCAGGACCTTGAATTCACAATTCAGGACGGTAAGCTCTGGCTGTTGCAGACCCGTAACGGCAAACGCACCGGCGCTGCCATGGTCAGAATCGCCATGGACCTGCTCAGGGAAAACAAAATTGATGAAAAGACAGCTCTGCTGCGCATGGAACCAAATAAACTTGATGAGCTTCTGCACCCCGTATTCAAAAAAGAAGCCCTGGCCAAAGCCAAAGTCATTGCCAAAGGACTTCCCGCTTCTCCAGGTGCAGCAACAGGCCAGATCGTGTTTTTTGCTGATGAAGCAGAACTTTGGGCAGCGGAAGGCAAAAAAGTCATTCTCTGCCGCATTGAAACTTCTCCTGAAGACCTGCGCGGCATGAATGTGGCGCAAGGCATTCTCACTGCCCGCGGAGGAATGACATCACACGCGGCAGTGGTGGCGCGCGGCATGGGTAAATGCTGCGTTTCCGGCGCCGGCGCTATCATGATAGATTACAAATCCAGACAGATGAACGTGGACGGCCATTCCTACAAAGAAGGCGACTGGATCTCTCTGAACGGCTCGACCGGTCAGGTTCTGGAAGGAAAGATCGAAACCCAGGATCCCGAAATGAGCGGAGACTTCGGCAAGATCATGGATCTGGCGGAAAAATACACACAGATGAGTGTGCGCACCAATGCAGACACACCCCATGATTCAGAAGTCGCCAGAAACTTCGGCGCCAAGGGCATCGGCCTCACCAGAACGGAACATATGTTCTTTGAAGGCAACAGGATCAAGGCCATGCGCGAAATG
>Ga0209610_1001254_pt1 | contig 13098 bp, 10 predicted proteins | sample LakKivw275mmetaG_FD_184137 | JGI IMG/M metagenome (GOLD analysis project Ga0209610, IMG submission 184137) | Anoxic lake water microbial communities from Lake Kivu, Rwanda to study Microbial Dark Matter (Phase II) - Lake Kivu water 275m metaG... | ecosystem: Environmental > Aquatic > Freshwater...
GATAACACATCCCCCTGTCACGGGGAAGACCAGGGGTTCAAATCCCCTTGGGTCCGCCACGTAATAAATTTTTCCCGTCAATTCCGACGGGTTTTATGTTTATTTTTTGGAGTTATCCACACTTGATTTTGAGTTCATTTTAAGGTAAAATAAATTAAATAACATGGCGAAGATTAACTTAAAATTGCTTAAAAAACAGGTCCGAAGAGAGACAGAAAAAACTCAAGATTTAAAAGAATTGGATGAAATTTTTAAGAAATATTTAGGAAAGAAAGGAGAACTGACCCGGATTTTAAGGTCCTTAGAAAAATTGCCGAAAGCCAAAAGGATAAAAGTTGGCAGGGAGGCAAACGAGTTAAAGAATTTTTTGAAAGAGAAAATAGAACGGAAGAAATCCTCCTTTGTTGAAACTGCGGAGGAAAAAGAAAAATGGCTTGATATCACGGTTCCGGGAAAGAAACCTGCTTTCGGTCATTTGCATCCTTTGACTCAAGTCAAAAGGGAAGCCGAAGAAATCTTTCAATCAATGGGATTTTCGGTTGCCGAAGGTCCGGATATTGAAACCGAATGGTACAATTTTGACGCTTTGAACATTCCCAAAGACCATCCGGCAAGAGATCTTTGGGATACTCTCTGGCTGAAAAACGGCCTATTGTTAAAAACCCATACCAGCCCGGCCCAGGTTCGTTTTATGGAAAAAAATAATCCTCCTTTGAGGATTATCGTTCCCGGCAATGTTTATCGGCACGAAGCCACTGATTCCTCTCATGAGTTGCAGCATTATCAAATTGAAGGTTTAATGGTTGGCAGAGAGATTTCAGTTGCCAATTTCAAAGCCGTCATCGGAGAATTTTTCAGAAGATTTTTTAAAAAAGACGTAAAATCCAGATTAAGACCGGATTTTTTTCCTTTTGTTGAGCCCGGCTTTGATATCAGCATAAGTTGTATAATTTGCGGCGGAAAAGGCTGCTCCGTCTGTAAAAATTCGGGCTGGTTAGAAATAGCCGGAGCCGGAATGGTTCACCCCAATGTTTTCAAGAATTCCGGTTTGAATCCGAATCCGCCAGCTGGCGGATGGCAGGGATGGGCGTTTGGTTGCGGTTTGGAGAGATTGGCAATGATGAAATATAAGATTAACGATATCCGGCTGTTTCGTTCCGGCGATTTGAGATTCCTTCAACAATTCTGAAAATTATCAGCAGACTTATGATTTTTTCTTATAATTGGTTACAATCTTTTTTTGAGAAAAAATTGCCAATGCCTGAAAAGTTGGCCGAGATTTTATCATTACATCTTGCCGAGGTAGAGGAAGTTAAAGAGGAACGACCCGCAGGCGGGTACCCCGATTTTGTTTTAGATATTGACGTTAGGCCGAACAGGGCGTCAGATTGTTTTTCTCATATCGGAATTGCCAGAGAAATATCGGCTATTACGGGTTTAAAATTTATTGAGCCGTCGCTAAAATTAAAAGAAGACCCCGAAGGAAAGCCTCCGGCTTCCTACGGGGCAGGTAAAAGTTTAAAGACCAAAAATTTCGTTGCGGTAGAGGTCAGGAATAAAACGGTTTGTCCGAGATATACTGCCAGAGTGTTCAGCGACGTTAAAATCGGACTTTCGCCGAAATGGATAAGAGACAGATTGAAAGTTTGCGGCTTGCGTCCGATAAATAATGTCGTTGATATCGCCAATTACGTAATGTTGGAAACCGGACAGCCCCTCCACGCTTTTGACTTTGAGAAGCTCGAAAGCGTAAATCCCAAATCCCAAATAAAAAAACTTATTATTAGGTTTGCGAAAAAAAATGAAAAGATAGTTACTTTAGATAATGAAAAATACGATTTAGACGATAACATCTTAATTATCGCCGACGAGGCAGAGCCCTTGGCGATCGCCGGGATAAAAGGCGGCAAAAAAGCGGAGATAGATAATGAGACAAAAATCGTCGTCTTGGAGTCGGCCAATTTCAATTCCAGAATTATCCGCAAGAGTTCAAAAACAATTGATTTAAAAACCGATGCCTCTTTAAGGTTTGAACATGGCATTGACCCGAATCTAACCGAGTTTGCCATAAACCGAGCAGCTTATTTGATTCAAAAATTGGCTAAGGGAAAAGTAGCGCAAGGAACAGCTGATTTTTATCCTCAAAAAGTTCTTCCCCAAAAAATTAGATTGGATTTGGATTATGTTGAAAAATTATTAGGAATAAAAATCCCGGAAAAAGAAATTAAAAATATTTTACAAAGATTAGGTTTGAAAATTGTAAATTGTCCGCCATCTGGCGGATTGAAAATTCTGAATGTCGTTGTACCGACATTCAGACTCGATGTCTCCATCCCGGAGGATTTAATTGAGGAAATTGGCAGAATCTATGGATATGATAAAATTAAAGCCGTTTTTCCGATTGCCTCCTTGATTCCGCCCCCAAAAAATCTTGACATTTTTTGGGAAGATTTCGCCAAGAACATTCTGAAAGAAGCCGGGTTCTGCGAGGTTTACAATTACTCGTTTATATCTCCTCAGCAACTTTCAACTTTCAATTTCCACCCTAAAACAGAAACGATAGAGGTGGAAAACCCGCTTAGTGAAGAACAGAAATATCTGAGACCGAGCTTGATTCCAAACTTATTGAAGAATGTTCGGGAAAATCAGAAAAATTTCAGAGAGATTAGAATTTTTGAATTAGGGAAAATTTTCAAAAAACCCAAAGAAGAAAAAAGACGCTTATCAGGACTGATTACCGGCGAAGAATTCTATCAATTAAAAGGAACGGTTGATTCGCTTTTAAATAAATTGGGAATAAGCAATATCTGGTACGCGGAGCCCCGTAGTGAGCTTTGCTCTACTACTGGGGATGAATATCAGCCGACGCCCGAGGAAACTAATCTCTCCGTCTGGCATCCCAAAAAATGCGCCGAGATTAAAATTGACCGTGAGGAAATCGGCTTTTTAGGAGAAATTTCTCCTCGCATTCTTGATAATTTAGAAATCCAGGGGAAAGTCGTCTTATTTGATATTGATTTTGAGAAACTCTCGAAATTAGCTTCCGAAGAACACGAATATCGTCCGATTTCTCCTTATCCGGCCGCCATCAGGGATATTGCCGTTTTAGTGCCGCCGGAAGTTAGAGTGGAAGAAGTTTTAAATAAAATTGAGGGAGAGGGAGGAAAAATAATCAGAGACGTTGACCTTTTTGACATTTATGAGGGCGAGGAACTGCCTCAAGGAAAAAAGAATTTGGCTTTCCATATAATTTATCAAGCCGAAGACAAAACTTTGTCTTCAAAAGAAATTGACGAGCTCCAGGATAAAATAATTAAAACTCTGGAAGAGAATCCGGAGTGGCAAGTCCGTAAATAAAATGAAACCAAAAAAGAAAAAAACTGAAACGGAATACACGGCCAAAGACATTTATGTCTTGAGGGGCTTGGAGCCGGTTCGAAAGAGGCCGGCGATGTACATCGGTTCAACGGGACCGGATGGTTTGCATCATCTTTTAGTCGAAGTGGTCGGCAACGCCATCGACGAGGCGATTATGGGCTATTGCACGGAAATTGAAGTTTCGCTCCTGACTGAAGAAAAGATAAAAGTCAAGGATAATGGAAGAGGAATTCCGGTAGAAGTCCATCCTCAGACAAAAAAGTCGGCCTTGGAGACGGTAATGACTTATTTGCACAAGGGAGCGAAATTCGGCGGGAAGGTTTACGTTTCCAGCGGCGGTTTGCACGGCGTGGGAGTGGCAGTAGTCTGCGCCCTTTCAAAACATTTAAGAGCCGAGGTCTGCAGGGACGGTTTCAGATATTACCAAGAGTATGAAAGAGGGAAGCCGCTCGCCAAAGTTAAAAAAGCGGGTACCTGCAAGGAAAGAGGAACAACGGTTATTTTTGAACCAGACAGAGAAATCTTTAAAGAAATAAAATTTGACTTAAAAAGAATCTTCAATTATCTTAGACAGCAGGCTTATTTAACGCCCGGGTTTAAAATAAAAGTTATTGACCAGAGAAAAAAACCCGATGAGTCCTACACCTTTTATTTTGATTCGGGATTGCCTTCTTATATTAGATATTTAACGCGGGGTATTGCTTCTCGTCATCAAAACATCTATTATGGAAAAGGAGAAAAAGACGGGATTTTAGTTGAAGTTGCTCTTTTATATACCGAAGAATACGAATGTTACGAAGAGAGTTTCGCTAACAATATTTATACTGAAGAAGGCGGAACCCACTTGACCGGCTTTAGAACGGCTTTAACTCGAGGTTTTAACAACTATTCCAGAAAAAACGGTTTTTTGAAGGAAGCAGATGAAAATCTAACCGGGGAAGATATTCGAGAAGGGTTGACGGGAGTGGTGGCTGTTAAATTGAAGGATCCCCAATTTGAAGGACAGACAAAAGCTAAATTGGGAAATCCCGAAGCTAAGGTGGCAGTTGAGGCGGTAATTTCAGAAACCCTGGCCGATTTTCTGGAAAGGAATCCCCAGGATGCCCGAGGCATTATTGAAAAATGTGTTTTGGCTCAAAAAGCCAGAAAGGCCGCCAAAGTTGCCAAGGAAACTGTTTTAAAAAAGGGCATTTTGGAAGGATTGGCTTTACCCGGGAAGTTGGCTGATTGCACTTCCAGAAAACCGGAAGAATCCGAGCTCTATATAGTGGAAGGCGAGAGCGCCGGCGGCTCGGGGAAACAAGCCAGAGACAGGCATTTTCAAGCTATTTTGCCGTTGCGAGGAAAAATCTTAAATGTTGAGAGAGCAAGACTTGATAAAATCTTAGCTTCAAAAGAAATAAAATCCCTGATTATCGCTTTAGGCACCGCCGTTGCCGAAGATTTCAACATTGAGAAGGCAAAATATCACCAAATTATCATTATGGCGGACGCAGATTGCGACGGGAATCATATCAGAACTCTTCTTTTAACTCTTTTTTACCGCCATTTCAAGCCGCTTATAGAAAAAGGCTATCTCTATATCGCCCAACCGCCGCTTTATAAAATTCAGTTCGGCAAAGGAATCAAATACGCTTATAACGAGAATCAAAAAGCCGATATTTTAAAGTCAATACCGAAAACCTCCGGGATCAGTATCCAGCGGTATAAGGGTTTGGGAGAGATGAACCCGGAAGAATTGTGGTCGACGACAATGAATCCGGAGAATCGGGTTTTGTTGCAAGTTACGATTGAAAACGCCAAGGAAGCCGATAGAATTTTTGACATTTTGATGGGCGATGAAGTTTTGCCGCGAAAAAAATTCATTCAGACTTATGCCAATAAGGTTAAAAACCTCGATATATAACATCCTACGAATTATTCGTAGAAGAAAAACTTATTATGAATTTTGGTAAATTATCTCAAAAAATTGTAGTTTTTCTAAAGGAAGTAAGGTTGGAAATGAAAAAGGTCAATTGGCCGAACAGGCAAGAGACAATGAGGTATACCCTGATTGTTGTCGGCGTTTCTTTTGCCGTCGCCATATTTTTGGGCGCCTTAGATTTTATATTTACGGCCTTGCTTAACAGGTTTGTTTTGTAGTTTTGCCATGCCCAGTAATACAACTTCGAACAGAGTTTTTTCGAAGAAAAACTCTGAAAAGGTCAAAATGTAGTTCGGAGTTATTACTGGGTAGATGGCTTTAAATTAAGTTATGATTAAATCAAACGAACTCATCAGCAAAATAATGTTTTGCTGATGAATTCGAAGTTGATATACTGGGTATGCCTAAACAACAGCTTCCCCAACAAAAAAATTGGTATGTCATTCACACCTATTCCGGCTATGAAGATGCGGTGGCTAAAGCTCTGAAACAAAGAGTGGAATCTCTTGATATGGGAGACAAAATTTTTAACGTCATTGTCCCGAAAGAAAAAAAGATTAAAATAAAAGATGGCAAGAGGAAAGTAACTGAAGAGAAAATTTATCCGGGCTATGTCTTGGTTGAAATGATCGTGACTGACGACTCTTGGTACGTCGTTCGCAATACGCCAAACGTCACCGGTTTTGTCGGGGCGGACACTACTCCCATACCGGTTTCAAAAGAAGAAATTGATAATTTAATGAAAAAAATGGGAGTAGAGGAGCCTCAATATAAAATTGAGGTTAAGGTTGGGGATCTGGTAAAAATTACCGACGGTCCGTTCAAAGATTTTGACGGCAAGATTTCGGAGATTGACGAAGAACGGGGAAAGGTCAAAGTATATATTAATATGTTCGGCAGAGATACGCCGGTTGAGTTAGATTCGCTTCAGATAAAGAAGTTATAAATTGAAGATTCATAAAAATATGGCGAAAAAAATTAAGGCAATCATAAAATTACAAATTCCGGCGGCAAAAGCTACCCCGGCGCCGCCGGTAGGTCCGGCTTTGGCTCCTCACGGTTTAAATATTTCGGAATTTTGCCAAAAGTTTAACGAGGTCACGAAAAACCAGATAGGCTGGACCCTGCCGGTGGAAATTACAGTTTACGAAAATAGAACTTACGATTTTAAAATAAAGCAACCGCCGGCTTCCGAACTTTTAAAGAAAGCGGCCGGACTTGAAAAGGGTTCCGGCGAGCCGAATAGAAAAAAAGTCGGGAAAATTACTAAAACCCAACTGAAGGAGATTGCCGAGAAAAAAATGGCTGATTTAAACTGCGAGACGGTTGAAAAAGCCGAGAAAATCATTGAAGGCACCGCCAAAAATATGGGAATTGAGATAGAAAAATAATATGATTCTATCGGACCGCGATATCAAAAAATATCTCAAAGAAGGCAGGATTAAAATCGTCCCCAAACCAAATTTTAAAGAACAGTTAGGTCCTTGCTCTTTGGATTTGCATTTGGGAAATGTTTTCAAAACTTTCAAACCTTCTCAATATCCTTATTTAGACCTTAAACGAAGAAGTAATTTTGACGAGTTAATGGAGGAAATAGAGATAGGAAACGATTCTCCTTTTATTCTTCAGCCAAAAGATTTCATTCTGGCGATAACAAAAGAAGAGTTTATCTTAAGCAATGACTTGATGGCTCGGCTTGACGGAAGGAGTTCCCTGGGAAGGCTTGGGCTGGTAGTTCATTCCACTGCCGCTCGTTTTGATCCCGGCTGGCAGGGAAAGGCGGTAATGGAACTGGGAAATATGGGAATAATGCCGGTTGTTTTATATTCCGGGATGCGAATTTGCGCTTTAACCTTTGAAACTCTCTCTTCTTCTTCCGAAACTCCTTATTCCAAGCAGAAAGACCACAAATACCTTGGCCAGCAGAAACCCGTAGCCAGTAGAGTAAATAAAGAACTAAAATGAAAGCCAGCTTAACTTCCTCTCTTAAGGTGAGATTTTTAGGAATCACCCCGCTCCTGAAATACAAGGGCGGGGTTTTAAATCCTCAAGAAATCGTTTCTCTTTCCGCTCTCTTAACTTTTAAAGGAAAATCAATAAAAAAAATTTTAAGAGAGATTAGAAAAAACAATAAAAATCTGGATGAAGAAGTCGGAAAAATTCTTCAGCTGTCTTCTTTAAAAGGTCATGCCTCCGTTGCCACCACTCCCAGTTTGTCTTTAAGCTACGAAGGCAGTAAATTTTTAGACTCGGTTTTGACCGGCATTTATTTTTCTTCTTCCCTTGTTTCCTCCGGCCGGCGGACAAAAACAATCAAGGAAGACATCGTTTTTCCCGACAAGATTTTTTTTAATAAAAAAGCAAGGGAAATTTATAAAGAAGTTTCGGAAAGAATTATTGATTTTTATAATTCTCTTTTGTCTCAAGGGATTAGAAAAGACGAGGCAAGCAAAATTTTACAATACGGAATTAGCGGCACGGGCATAATTCAACTGCCGATTGAATCAATAGTCGGGTTGAAAAGAGAGTATTTGGCCGAGAAAGAGTGGATGCCGGAAGAATTGGGACTTTTGCTCAAAAAAATTGAAACAGAATTCAAAAAATTGGGGGTAGACTTGCTTTATGCTACGAGAGAAGCCGCTCCTCGGAATATTTATCCCTATCCCAATATTTTTAAGGACCCTGAAAAATCAAATTTAGCAAGGGAACTTCGCAATAAAGAGAAATTGGTTAATGGTTCGAAATTGGTCTCAATGGATGTCTTGATTCCTCCCGAACTTAAGAAAAAATTGACCGATTTGGATAAAAAAACAAAAAAGGCATTTTCTTCTTCGAAACTGATTAAAAAAAATTGGTTCAAGCTCCTTTCTTATTGGCAGGAAATTTTCAGAGATTATAATCTGGCTCTAAAGTTGAAAGTTTTATCTTCCATTCCCTGGAGAGTATGGGGAGAAAAGAAGAGGCATCGAACTTGTCCTCAAATTATCGAATCAATTTATTTCTGTATTGAGAGGGCGGCTGGAAAATTAAATCAATTCAAGAAACAAATTGAGACGAAGAAGATTGACGATAAACTGACAGGAGAAATCGAAAAAGTTTTTTCCATTCCGCCTTCAATAAAACAAAATCAGCAATTATTAGCCGAATACCTCCTGATTGCTTTTCAAGCCTTCGACGGTTATAAAAAATTAATTAATCTGAAAATCAAACCCCGGGAAGCGATTTTTTTAATTCCCCGAGCGGTAAAAATCGATATTCTGCAGGAATACGATCTTTATAATCTTTTAACCGGTTATTATCCTTTGAGGCTTTGCTCCACTGCCGAAGAAGAAATGAGGAGGAACACTTCAAGAGAAGCGGCTGAGATTAAAAAAGCGCTGGATGAAAAAGGTTACGGCTGGCTGAATAAATTTATTGTTCCCAAATGCCAAATCCTTGGATTTTGTCCCGAAGAGAGAACCTGCGGATTGATAAAAAAAAGAGTCCGGGGTTACGACGAAAATTTCCACCGGGAAATGAAAGAAGAGTTAAAGAATAAATTTAGAGAAAATTTAAAAAATTTAGGGAAGTAGGCGCTTCGGCAATAAAAGTTTTCAGGTACCGATAGTTCCCGATTCCAGCGAATCGGGACTATCTAAATTCTCGTCCCGTCATCCCGACTTCGTCGGGAACCATGCTGACGGGACTGCGAAATTTACCGTGAAAACTTTATTGCTTCGCTTCGGATAAACATAGAGTGGAATTTTAAAAAATGATTACATTATGATTCTGGGAATAAAAAAACTTTTGGAATTGGTAAAAAGAGAAAAGTTGGTTGAGAATCTTTCCGAAAGAGAGCTGAAAAATCCGGAAGGAGCGGGTTTTGATTTAAGAATAGGGGAGTTATATCATGTTATTGGAGAAGGATTTTTAGGTGTTGAAGAAAGGGAGACGCCAGAAATAAAATTGCTAGCGAAACACAAAGGGGAAAAGAAAGTGATTCTTAAGCCAAAAACTTACTATTTAATGAAAACAGTAGAGAAGTTAAATATGCCCGAAAATTTGTTGGCCATTTTTACTCCCCGTTCTACTCTTTATAGATCTGGTATTTATATCTTTGGAGGTCAGACTGCCCCTGGATATCAAGGAGAATTGACGACGGGAATTTATAACTTTCGAGATGAGAACTTTGAATTAGAAATGGGTTCACGGGTAATCCATATTATGTTTTTTGAAGTTAAAGGAAAAACAAATCTATATCGCGGTCAATGGCAGGGAGGTCGAGTTTCCACCAAGAAAAAAGAAAAGCAGATTTAATTAAAGGAATATTATGAAAAAAATAAATGAAATTAAAAAAATTGTTGAAGACCAAAATCGCTGGAGGCGAAGCGAATGTTTGAATATGATTGCCAGCGAAAACTCACTTTCGCCTTCAGCCGAGAAATTTTTAGTTTCGGATTTTGTGGGACGTTATAACGAACACGAAGTAAAAGAAAAAGATTTTATTACCCATTATCAGGGAGTAAAATATGCTTCAGAAATAGAAAAAGTCTGCAATGAAATTTTTGCTCAGAGATTTAAAACAAAATTCGTTGATACCAGACCTATTTCCGGGGCGGTGGCGAATTTATGTGTTTATCAGGCCTTTTTGAAGCCAGGAGATTTCTTTTTAGCTCCCGGCTTAACTGCCGGCGCTCATGTTTCCTCTACTCAGTATGGCGTAGCCGGAGTAAAAGGGCTTAAAAGTATTTCTATGCCGTTTGACAAAGAAAAAATGCGATTAGATATTAACGAGACGATAAAATTGATAAAAAAAACCAATCCTAAATTGATTATGTTCGGGCGTTCAATGTTTTTATTTCCCGAACCGATAAAAGAATTAAGAAGATATACGGACGCCATTCTGGTTTATGACGCTGCTCATGTTTTTGGTTTAATTTATGGAGGGTTCTTCCAAAATCCTTTTAGAGAAGGAGCAGACATTATTACTGCCTCAACTCATAAGACATTTCCCGGTCCTCAAGGAGGGATAATTATTGCCAGGAAAGACTTTGACAGAAAGGCTTGGAAAAAAATTGAAAACGCTGTTTTCCCCGGAGTTGTGTCTAATCACCACATTTTTCGTTTGCCGTCTTTAGCTGTCACTGCTTTAGAGATGGATAAATTCGGCAAAGCTTATGCCGGACAGGTTATAAAAAACGCGAAGACCTTGGCCTGCGAACTTTTTAAGATTGGCTTAAAAGTTTTAGCCCAAAAGGAAGGTTTCACCGAATCTCATCAAGTAATTGCCGATGTTAAAAATTCGGGCGGAGGGAAATTAATAGCCGAAAAATTAGAAGAGGCAAACATTATTGTAAGCAAAACGGCTTTGCCTTGGGATACGGATAAAGATGCCACTCAAAACCCTTCCGGAATCAGAATTGGAGTTCAGGAAATGACCAGATTTGGAATGAAAGAAAAAGAAATGGCTGATATCGCCAAATTTATGAAAGAAGTGATTTTGGATAAAAAAAGACCGGAGGAAACAAAAAAGAAAGTAATAAAATTTAGAAAAAACTTCCGGAAAATAAAATATTGCTTAAATTAAAAAATATGAAAAAAGATATTGCTAAAATCATTGACCATACCAATCTGAAGCCTTCTGTCACCGAAAAAGACATTAAAAGAACTTGTCAGGAAGCCAGAGCTTATGGTTTTCGGGGAGTTTGCGTCAGGCCGGGATGGGTAAAATTGGTCAAAAAAGAATTAGAGGGGAACGATGTTAAAGTTGTAGTTTTAATCGACCCGCCAATTGGCGATAGCCTCCACTCGGAGAGGATGAACCTCTGTCAAAAAGCTAAAAGAGACGGAGCTGACGAGTTAGATGTTGTAATAAATATTCCAGCCGTAAAACATGAGAAATGGGGCGAAGTCTTAAAAGATTTAAAAGAGATTTGTAAAATTTTACCGACAAAAGTAATTATCGGCTCGGGCTATCTGACTGACGAAGAAATTAAAAAAACCTCTGAAGTTTGCAAAAAATCTGGCGCTTTTTGCGTTAAAACCGCCACCGAAAAAGACCCCTTAGAGCATCGGGAATTAAAAGAAAAATTTTATCATTTGAAAATTATGAAAAAAGCCGCCCCCGGGCTTTTAATCAAAGCTTCAGGCAATGTTAAAACCCTGAAAGATGTCAAAGAGGCGGTCAAATCTGGCGCCGATATCGTTGGAACTAGCTCGGGAGTAGAAATTATAAAAGAGAGCCAAAAATAATATTAAACATATGGTATATCAACCAATCGTCGGGCTAGAAGTGCATGTTGAATTAAAAACAAAATCAAAAATGTTTTGTTCTTGCTTCAATGACCCCGACGAACGACACCCTAACATTAACATTTGCCCGGTATGTACTGCGCAACCAGGAAGTCTTCCGGTAATTAATAAAGAAGCGGTTAAGAAGGTGATAAAAACAGGCTTGGCTTTGAATTGCCGGATTCCCGAACATTCTAAATTTGACAGAAAAAATTATTTTTATCCCGATTTGCCAAAAGGTTATCAAATATCGCAATTATATCAGCCTCTCTGCAAGGAGGGATTTTTGGAAATGGATAGAAAAAAAATCAGGATTCGAGAAGTCCATTTGGAAGAAGATACCGGAAGACTGATTCACCCCGTTAGAGGTCAACGAGCCTTAGGAGAAGCACAAAGAAAACAAACCTCTAACGGGGTTCACCCCGTTAGAGGTCAACGAGCCTTAGGAGAAGTACAAAGAAAACAAACCTCTAACGGGGTTCACCCCGAAGAAACAGATTATTCTTTGGTTGATTTTAATCGGGCAGGAATTCCTTTAATGGAATTGGTGACCGAGCCGGATTTGAGTTCCGCCAAGGAAGCGCGGCATTTTGCCGAAGAACTGCATCTCATTTTGCATTATCTCGATATATCCGATGCCGATATGGAAAAAGGTCAAATGAGAATAGAGGTTAATCTCTCATTGAGCAAGAAAGAAGGGGAATTGGGCACTAAAGTAGAAATTAAAAACCTGAATTCGTTTCGGGCTGTGGAAAGGGCAGCTGAATACGAAATTAAAAGACAGACGGAATTATTGGAAAGCGGAAAAAAAATTTCCCAAGAAACACGAGGATGGGACGATATTAAGGGAGTGACGGTGAGTCAAAGGAAAAAAGAGGAGGCAAATGATTATCGATATTTTCCCGAGCCGGATTTGCCGCCATTGCATATCGGAAAAAAAGAAATTGATGAAATTAGAGCTGAGATTCCCGAACTTCCCCGTCAAAGAAGAAAAAGATTTGAAAGAGAGTATGAATTGGACGAAAAAAGCATCAAGATTTTTGTTTATAATAAGGCGTTGGGAGAATATTTCGAAAAAGTTGTTTCAGAATTTGAATCCAATCTCCCTCGGAAAAAGCTTTTTAAATCAATAAAGTTAGCCACAAATTATCTGATTACCGATTTACAAGGGTTATTAAAAAACAAAGATTTTTTAACCCCATTAGAGAAAAAATCTCTAACGGGGCGAGTCACGGCGGAAAATTTTTCCCAATTCATTGCTTTAATCGAGGAAGGAAAAATTTCCTCAAAAATTGCCAAAATCGTTTTTCAAGAAATGTTCAAAACCGGAGCTGACCCCTCTCATATTATTGAAGAAAGGGGTCTGATTCAAATTGTTGACGAGGCAAAAATTGAAAAAATTATTGAAGAGGTGATTTTAAAAAATCGGAAAGCAGTTGAAGATTTTAAATTGGGAAAAGAAAATTCCTTCCAGTTTCTGATAGGTCAGGTGATGGCAGCTACCAAAGGCAAAGCTAATCCGGAAA
>Ga0209610_1001255_pt1 | contig 13089 bp, 12 predicted proteins | sample LakKivw275mmetaG_FD_184137 | JGI IMG/M metagenome (GOLD analysis project Ga0209610, IMG submission 184137) | Anoxic lake water microbial communities from Lake Kivu, Rwanda to study Microbial Dark Matter (Phase II) - Lake Kivu water 275m metaG... | ecosystem: Environmental > Aquatic > Freshwater...
GTTAGGTTGACAATATAGCATAGTTGCTACGTTTTGTCAAGTACTGGTCGGCTGTATTTTAGATTGTGTGGAAAAATATCCCAAAAAAAATTATGGTGGTAAGAATCCCAGAGCAAGAAATTAAACGAAAGGAGGACTTACCACCATGGCCAAGGGCCAAGATAATGGTATCACAATCCTGTTGGGGCTTGAAGATTACAAAGTGGGTGTGGTCTGGGAATGTGATGATAGGGTGATGGTAAGGACAGAGGTTAAGAGAAAACAGAAATGCCCTCATTGCGGCTCAGTAAGCCTCTATTCGCATGGTGAATGCAAGCCGAGGGAAGTGCTCCACACCTGGAGCAATGGCAGAAAGGTTTACCTTGAGCTACACCGGCGCCGGTGGCAGTGCCGTGATTGTAAACACACCTTTACTGAGGGCGGGGAATTGGTACGGACTCGCTCCAGGTTAACCAGACCGGCTGAAGCCGAGGCTTTATGGCAGCTCAAGGAGAGAAACTTCAGCCAGGTGACGAGGGAACTGGGAGTAGGCTACGGCACATTGCGCCGCCTTTTAGAGATGGAAATAGATGAGGAAGCGCTGGGCTTCATACAGGATAGGGATGAAATATATCTGGGCATCGATGAGCATAGCTTCAGGCATCATGAGTTGGTACACACCGTAACCGAGGTAAAACAGAGAAAAATGGTGGGGATCCTTAGAGATGACCGCATAGCTACCCTGAAGAAGTTCCTGGCCAAGATTCCCAGAGATAAAGTCAAAGAGGTATGCATCGACATGAAAGAGGGGTTAAGGAAAGCGGCAGAGGTAGTATTTCCTTTAGCTAAGGTAGTGGTCGACCCGTTCCATATAATCGCCGACTCCAATAGGAGGATGGACGAAGCCAGGAGAATAGAGCAAGACGTGCATCGAAAGAGGCAGGTGCAAATACCAAAGAAGATATTTCTAGTAGGTAGGGAAAAGCTCACCGAGGAGAAAAGGCAAAAGGTGGATAAACTTCTTGAGAAATACCCCGCCCTGAAAGGGTTTTATTGGGCTAAGGAGAAGATAAGGGAACTCTACCGACAGCCAAGTCGAGGAGAGGCAACCATGCTGCTGGAAAATATCATTTTCAACTTGAAATCAGCGGATGACGGCGAGCTAATCAGATGGGGGAACACATTGAAGCGCTGGCGGGAGCCAATCCTGAATCACTTCGATAATCATACTACGAATGGCTTCACTGAAGGCTGCAACACCAAGATTAAGATGCTGAAACGAATTTCCTATGGTCTGAGAAATGTGGATGTCTATTGGAGAAAGATGCTACTGGGGTTTGCACCATCTCGTAGCTATTTCCACACAACTTGACAAAGAGCCAGCGCGTCATTGACAAAGGTGAAGTTGCCGGCAAGGTCGTCCTCGTAGTAGCCCTCTTCCATGTCGTCCAGAAGGGTTCGGTATTTCTCCTCCGACTGCCTCAGGGCTTCAATCATCTGCATACGTTCGGTTAAATTACGAGCGAGTCCCCTGAATCCGATAATCTCGCCCTTATCGTTTCGCAGAGGAAAAGCCGAGATTTCAACTAATCCGGAGCTGCCATCTTTTCGAATAGTTCTGAAAGTGACAGCTCCGCTCGGCTGACCTGTAAGATAGACCTGATTAAATGTGCGGTAAATCGTTTCGGCATCCTCGGGTGGGTGCATGGTTCGGAAGCTCATGCCTATCAGCTCTTCTCTGGGATACCCCAGGTGGCGGAACATGGCTTCATTTGCGAAGGTGTAATTGCCGGAGAGGTCAACCTCGAAGTAGTCATCCTGCGTTTCCTCCAGTATAGACCGATACCTCTCCTCTGACTGTCTTAGTGCCTCCTCCATCTGCATACGCTCGGTGACGTCACACCCGATTCCCCTGAAGCCAATTATCTCGCCTTTTTCATTTCGCAAGGGGAAAGCCGAGATCTCGCCTTGCCCGAGGTTGCCGTCTTTTTGGATGATTTTGTAGGTAATAGCCTTGCTTGGCTGACCTGTGAGATAGACCTGATTGAAGGCTTTGTAAAGCTCATCCACATCTTCAGCGGCAACATAAGCCCGATAGTTCATTCCTATAAGTTCTTCTCTGGGATATCCTAAGTTGCGGCAGTTGGCTTCATTGGTAAAGGTGTAATTGCCGGCAAGGTCGACTTCAAAATAACCATCCTGCATCTCCTCCAGTATGGTTCTATATCTCTCCTCCGACCGCCTTAAAGCCTCCTCCATCTGCATACGCTGGCTGATATCGCGTCCGACACACCGGAAGCCGGTAATCTCTCCTTTTTCGTTCCGTATGAGGTTGACTGCGATTTCAACATAGCCTGTGCTGCCGTCTTTCCTGACGGTTTTATAGGCGAGGTCGTTGATTGGCATGCCTGTTCTATAGACTTGATTGAACCCCTTGTATACTTTATCTGCAGCATCAGCGGCAGTTGTAACTCGATAGTTAACTCCTATCAGCTCACCGGGGGAATATCCCAGGTAACGGTAGAATGATTCGTTGCCGAATGTAAAATTGCCGGCAATGTCAACCTCGAAGTAAGCATCCTGTATCTCTGCCAGTATAGTCCGATATCTCTCTTCTGAGCGTATTAGCGCCTCTTCCATCTGCGCACGTTCGGTGATGTCATGGGTAACTCCGCGGAATCCAACTATTTCTCCGTTGTCATTTCGCCTGGGAAAAACTGAGGTCTCGGCAAATCTTTTGCTACCGTCCTTTCGGATAATTTCGTAATGCAGGTTCCGGATTGGCTTGCCTGTACGGAAAACTCGATTAAAGGCTTTATACGCTTTATCTATGTCTTCAGCATTGGTATAGGCACGATAATTTATCCCCGTCATCTCTTTCCTGGAATAGCCCACCAGGCGGCATAACGCATCATTGAAAGAGGTGAAATTGCCAGCAAGGTCTGTTTCCCAATAACCTTCTTGCATGTCTTCTAGGATGGTCCGGTGCTTCTTCTCTGATTCTATAAGTGCTTCTTCTGCGCGCTTGCGCTCGGTGATGTCCTGTGCGAAGCCTATCAGACCAGATACGGAGCCATCTTTGTCGAGAATTGGAATCTTATCCGTCTGTACCCATCTTGTGCCACTTGCGGACTCGTATTGTTCTATTATATTAAGTTTTGGGCGTCCTGATTTGAGAACTTCCTGGTCGTCGGCTGTCATGGCTTCTGCGATCTTAGCCGAATACAAGTCAAAAACTGTTTTTCCTATAAATTCCTCTTCAGGCATTTGAAGTGCTTCAGCAAATGCCTTATTGACACGTAAAAATTTTCCATCTTTATCTTTATAGAAAATCATTATCGGAGCAGAATTTATAATGAGTCTGGATTCTTGTTCCTGCTGCTCTTCTGGTATATTACCTTTCATCTTCATATCCCCTTTTAACTACATCCCATATTGTCATATCTGCTGAGCACAGTGTATTTCAGAGATTTGTCCGTACGTATATTTAGAATGGACCTTTCTTCTCCTCCGGCTTTCTTAATTTGGGCATGAACCTGGTAGCTTTTTTACCTTTGTTTATCAGGCTCAGGAAAATATCGACTATGTTCGGGTCGAACTGCTTTCCTTTACCCCTCTCCAGTTCGGAGCAAGCGTCTTCGGTGGGCATTGCCGGCCGATAAGGGCGGTCTGAGGTCATGGCGTCATAGGCGTCAGCCACAGCTAAAGCCAGAGCTCCTTGTGACAGTATATTGTTGTAGGCTTCAGCAACTGCTATTATGCTTGCGCCTTTTGTCATCTGTTTGCCCGATAGCCCATCGGGATATCCGGTGCCATCATAGCGCTCGTGGTGATGACGGACCATCTCCAGTATTTCCTTATCTTCTACTATCGGTCTCAGGATTCGTTCTCCGACTTCGCAGTGCGACTTTACCAGTTCGAACTCTTCGCTGGTGAGCTTGCCAGGCTTGTTCAGGATTAATTCGCTTACTCCTATCTTGCCGACGTCATGGAGCAATCCAGCCATCCTTATCTTCTCGCGCGTGGCTTTTGGGACATCCAGTTCTTGAGCTACGGCGACGGCTATTTCTGTCACCCTCTCTGAATGTCCATGAGTGTATTTATCTTTGGCTTCCAGCGCGTAAGCCAGTGAGGTGGTGGAATTGAGAAACGACTGGCGTATTTTATTGGTCTGCTCTTCAACCCTCTGTTCCAGGTGAAGCTGGTAATCTCTGTTTTCAATTAGCAGCTCCCTTTTCTCCAGCGCCCTGTCCAGGCTGAGCGAGAGCACGTTTAGCTCAACCGGTTTGATGATGTAGTCGTAGGCACCCATTCTCATCAGGCTTATAGCTGTCTGGACATCGGCTATGGCGGTTATCATGATGACGGCGGTATCCGGATACATGGCTTTAATTTCTGGCAACACATCTTGCCCGGATTTACCTGGCATCATAATATCCAGTAAGACCAGGTCAACCTGGTCAGTTTTCAATATCTTCAAGGCGCTGTTGCCATCAGGTGCGGTAAGACAGTGATAGCCGTTATCGGCTAGTTTACGGGAAAGGATTTCTCTTACCCGTAACTCATCATCCACGATTAATATTTTTGCCTTGTTCTTGTTGCCAGTACTCATTTCGCTGCCAGCTCCTTTTCGACTACATCGATTATCTCGTCCGGGCTGAAGGGCTTGGCTAAATACGGCCTTCCCGATGAGGCAAGGAAGTCATTAGTTTCCTCAGTCATTGTGTCGCCGGTAATGAATACAATTCTGTTAGCTGTGTCCGGTCGTTCCTTGTTCAGGGTCTCGTAGAGCTTTATGCCGCTGAGGCCGAACATTTTGAGGTCAACAATGAGAAGGTCGTAAGCCTTTTCATCGAGTTCGGCTAAGGCGGCTTTGCCGTCGGACACGGTATGTGTTTGATGTCCCTTGCCCGATATGATTCTGGACAGGATATTGCGAATTGCTGGCTCATCATCCACAATCAATATATTCCTCTCTTTACATGAAATCATGTTTCACCTCCTATTGCCCGTTGCCGGCTTTATTATTATTGTTGAATATTGACTGCTGACTAAAGGTATGTACGGCCTGCAGTATCTCATTGTCAGTAAAAGGCTTAATAATTATCATAAACGGTCCGTGCTCCTTGGCTTTTTTGAGCAGTTCGCTGTCAGGATAGCCGGTGATGATGGCTACAGGCACCTGCTTGTCTATGCTGCGGATGCGGCGGAAAAGCTCGCTGCCGTCAAGTTCAGGCATTGACAGGTCGAGGAAAATTAAATCGAAGTGCTGTCTGGCGACAAGTTCCAGCGCCTCAAGACTGCTTAGTATTGTAGTCACGTGGTACCCCTTTTTTTCGAGGCTATCCTTGAAGAGCTGACTGATGACAGGTTCGTCGTCGACAACTAATATGTGTGCCGGTCTGCCTACTGTCTGCTGAAACAGCCATTTATCAATCTGGTCTTTGTCGAACCGGAACTGCTTGCCGATTTTAATCGCCGGTATCTCGCCCCTGTTCGCCTTCCGTATCACAGTTGTATGGTTAAGCTTGAGATACCTAGCCAGCTCGTGAGGAGTGAGCAGCTCTTGCATATTGAAATGCCTCCTTTTATGATTATGAGGGTATGATAGCTATATTATGGGTACTTGTCAATACTTTTGATGTTTCTAGTTAATAATGATGCATATGAGTATTATAAAGCATTTATAAGCATTTATAAGCATTTATGTAACAGGTGAGCGAACGTATTTATAAAGAGCAGTAAGTTACATGTTACTAATTTCCTGATACTAATGTACTGGATAAGTGCGGGTGTTTTGTTCAGGCGGATGTCATGTGGTGTTATCGAGCGAATCTAGTACTAAGTTGCGGTAATAAGCGTAATTATTTCCCGTCCATGGTGAGCTTGTCGAACCATGAGACGTTGCCCTTCGACAGGCTCAGGGTGAGTGGGGGTGAGGTAGGCTCAGGGTGAGCGTAACCGTGGCAGCCTTCATATTACGGTCTTTATTGCAATAAGTGCTAGGTACCCAGTTCGCTGCGGATGCCGATGAAGGAAAGCAGGTTATCGCGGGCGACCATGCCGATTATGTTACCGTCCTTAACTACTGGGAGTTGATTGATATTCTGTTCTGCCAATATCCGCATAACGGTGGACAGGTCTTCGTCGGGGCTGACCGACTTTAGCTTTGTGAATGGTGTCATAGTTTCCGCCGCTGTTTTTGTAGGCCATTGCTCGCGAGGAACTGCCTTGATGTCGTGTATGGTGATGATTCCCAGGATGCGGCTGTGTTGTACTACCGGGAAGCAGCGACGTCCTGAAGCCAGGATTTGCTCATTTACCAGTTGTTGTATTGTGAGTTCCGGCTGCACAATGGGGCAATCCTGTGTCATCAATTCACTCACCTTATGACCTTTGAGTATATCCTGAAGGGCTAGCTGGCGGTAGCTGCTGGCGGCGGCATTTTCCAGAAACCAGCCGATGAAAGCCAGCCACAGACCGTTTATCCAGGCACCGAAGAAAATTAGGGCTATGCCGGTTAAGATTAGCAGATAACCGATTCCCCTGCCTACGTTGGATGCTATACTGGTAGATTTACGCAGGTCTCGGTTTTGCCACCATAATAATGAGCGGAGCACACGACCGCCGTCGAGCGGGAATCCGGGGATAAGGTTGAAGACAGCTAGAAAAATGTTTATCCACCCCAGCCAGAAAGACATTGCTTTTATGAATTCAGGTATGTCTGTCAGCCAGTACCAGATAGCCAGAAATATACCTCCTAATATCAGGCTGGCCAGTGGGCCAGCTAAAGCCATGCGCAGTTCAACTTGAGGCTGTTTGGGTTCCTCAGTCATTTGAGACACACCGCCGAAGATGAAGAGGTTTATAGAGTGAATTGGGATTCCCGCCGCTTGAGCTACCAGGCTGTGCATAAGCTCATGGACCAGAACAGAGCCGAAGAACAACAGGCTGGTCAACACGCCGGCGGCTATTGAGGCAGCCAGGCCCCAGTGCGGATAAGTAGCCGAGAAATAGCCAGCAGTCAGTGACCAGACAATGAGCACGAAGATGATAAACCAGGAATAATGTAACCTGAGAGGTATGCCGAATGCCTTGCCTATGGATATCCCTTCTGTCAGCATATCAAATTTTCCTTTTTGCGATACCGATTATGATGTCCTTTGCCGGCCTTGAGTCTAAGATTTTCCCGCCTTCTGCTTTTGAGCTTCTCTTTCTCTTTCCTCCAGTATGATTTTTGTTGTCATCTTAGCTACTTCCCCGACAAGAGTTGAGCATTTTTCCGGCATACCTGCTTTTAGTGCTGCTTCCATTTCGGCTGGTTCGTAAAGATTGAAGAATCTGCCGACAAACTTTGTCTGGATGTCGGCACATCGGCAGGTACCGTATTTTTCAACAAACTGGTCATGCAGTTTCTTAGATAGCATGCATGCCTTTAGCTGTTTCATCATGTTGCTAAAATCCTCTTTTTTTCTGCCAAATAGGTAGCTTATGGCTAAAGTGCCACCAGAGAGGGCACCGCAGTGTCCGTCTCCGGTTAACCCAACACCATCGGCGAGACCGGTCGCAGCTTTGAACACGTCATCGTTTTCGATGCCGAGCGCTTCGAATATGCCGGCAAGAGTGCATTGAGGACAGCCGCCGCTTTTTAGCTCATGTTGTTTGGCACTTTCAAATGCCCTGTTTAGAATCTCATCTGTTGATGTTTTCATGTGTTTACTCCTTTTTATCTGAAAATTTGCGCCCAGAGCGATATCCTGTGTTGTTCTACAATCATACGCTGTTTCTCTACCTGGACAGGAACCTCCTGATATTTGGTAATCTCCTTATACTTCGTCACTTGCTGTGTCTCAGTCCATTGCATTGCTAAGTATATGTAGCAGTCCTGCCCCCACATTACACTCTCCTGGAATCTGGCACGATAGTGCCCCCGCGAAAGCGGCAAATCGATGCTGCCTCTGTTGCCCAGTAATTCCCAGATGATGCGATTTGCTGCATTGAAAACCACAAAGCTACCGGGGAAGGGATTCTCGAAATTGCCAACCAGCTTTGCGTCAGACCTGTCGATGGTGAATGGAATTACGATTCCACCGGGTGTCACTTTATAAAACCCGTTAGCGAAGACCTCGGTTTTTTCGTAGACCTCTTCTGTTATATACGGTTCACTCACCGAATAGGCTTCCTGCTGCATCTCGGTGACGTAGTAGGTCTCTATAGTCTCGGTGGATATAACCTTGAGTGGTAGAGCAAAGATGATAGCAATAAAGACAAGAGCGGTGATTATACCGGCGACTAATGGTCTCCAGTTGTATGTTTTATTTTCCCAGAGCTTCATATTCGTCTCCAAGAGAAAGCTTTAGTGATTACGCGGCTATTGATGAGAGGTAAATGGTATTGCCTCTGTTGATTTGCTCAGAATTATAGCTTAAATAAACCGTTTTTGGAAAATAAGTTTATCATCGCCGGGCGCATAGAAGTCGGCAATGCGGCAAGCCTGTTCGTAGCCTTGAGCTCGGTAAAAGATTCTTGTTGTCTCATATGCTGGCTTGGAGGATGTTTCGACTAGAGCCAGCCTGCCATTGCCTTTTTTAATGTTAACCTCGCCGAAATTCAGCAGGACTTTACCTATGCCCTGTTTTTGTTGTTCTGGAGCTACTGCCAGCCAGTATATATCCCAGGTGCCTTTAGTCAGTGGTGTAGGGCCGTAGCAAATGTATCCAGAAACCGATGAGTTTACTTCTGCCACGAAGACATGATAGCCCGACCGAGTCGGTTCCCTCAGGTAGCTATCGATAACTTCTTCGGCTACATCCACCTCTGCCGGCGTGAATTCCGGAATATGACGTAACACCTGGATTATTTCAGGTTTGTCGTCACTGTTCATCGACCTGACTTTTGGCTTCATTGTCATCGTTTCTCAAGCGAAAGCTGAACAATCCGTTCAATGAATTGGTTATAGGTTATCCCGGCAGCCTGCGCTTGAAGTGCTGCGCCGGCGTCGGGTGATATATCAGGATTGGGATTTACCTCTATTACTTTGAGTTGCTCTTCGGCATTGAGCCGGAAGTCGACCCTGGCGTAACCGCGAGAGCCCAGCAATCTGAAGGCGAGAAGGGCTGTCTTTGCTATGCGTTCTCGTAGCTCATTATCTATTTCGGCAGGGCAGACCGCCTTGGTATGCTTGAAATAGATGCTTTGCGGGTCCCACTTGGCGGCAAAACTGAGAATCCTGGGTATATCAGGGGGCAGGGAATAGACTATTTCAGAAACGGGCAAGGCTTTCGGTTCGCTGGTTCCGAGTACTGTGATGTTGAATTCACGGCCATCGACAAACTCCTCCACCAGTGCCCTTCTGCCGAAACGTCTGTCTAACGCTGTAACTTGCTTTTCCAGTGAAGCGAAGTCGTTTACTACGCTTTCCTGTGATATGCCGTTGCTTCCGTCCTCTGCGCATGGCTTGACCATACATGGATAGTTGAGGTGGAACAAAGATATGGTCTTTGTCCCCAGTAACTGATATCTTGGTGTGTCTATTCCGATTGCTTCCAGGCGTGATTTTGTCTTTGCTTTGTCTAGCCCTAAAGATAAGGCGCTTCCTGTACAGCCGGTGTAGTTTAGCCCCAGCTCGGAAAGAAAATTGACCACGGCTGCTTCCGTCTCGGGATAGCCGTCAAATCCTTCGAAGAGATTGAAGACTAAATCGGCATCTAAGCCTTTCAGGCTTTCTTTAGCTGAGTCGAGTGGGGGTAGCAGGGGCAGTCGAACAGTATGGTATCCGGATTCGATCAGGGCTTGGTGGATTGCCTCCACTCCATCCAGGATGGCGAGCGAAGCCTTTTTTTCTACAGGGTCTGTATACAGGTCAGGGCTCGGCGCGTTATAGATGATTGCTATCCTTTGACGCACTGTGGATACCTTTGTAAGGAGGCATTTAATATAGCTGAGATGAGAGCTTGATATGTCCAGCCCAGTTTGTTAGCCATAATAGGCAAGTCGCTGCTCTTAGGGTTGAGCCCTGCCAGCGGATTTATCTCCAAGAAGTATGGCACACCTTCTGCGCTGAGCTTATAGTCCAGCCTAGCAAAATCACGGCAGCCCAGTGTTTTGAAAACTTCAAGGCTCGAGTTTGTAATTTCCTCCAGGGTGGCTGTTTCCAGGCGAGCCGGGCACTCATAGTCTACCAGTTGCTCCCATTCCCGTTTCACTTCAAGCGAATATATAAAGTAGTCGCTACTTTGTTTGGGCAGAACACGCATTATGCCCAGCACCTTTGGCTGGGAGTTGCCGACCAGTCCAACTGTTACCTCATCGCCGGCGATAAATTCCTCCACTATAACCGGTTGCTTGTAGCGATCGAGAAGTTCTGCTGCAATTCCGGCTATTTGAGCTACAGTCTCTGCTCTGGAGCCAAGTCGAATGCCTTTGCTCGAACCTTCGTAGGCTGGCTTAATGAAAACCGGCAGTGGAAGGTCGTCATAATTTGTTTCTTTTAGCTGGCGGCGGCTTGTGATTAATCGCCATTTTGGGGTGCGGATACCTGCCGCTGCCACCAGTTTCTTGGTCAGGGATTTATCTAGGCAAATAGCCAGGCATTGCGGGTCTGAACCTGAATAAGGGATGTCGAGCATTTCCAGAATGGAGGGAACCTGAGCCTCTCTGCTTTTATAGTTGCCCAGTCCTTCGGAGATATTGAAAACAAAGTCGATGTTATTCTGGAGAATGCCAGTAATGAACTCTTTGCCGCCACCCAGTTTAACTACCGAGTGCCCCAGGCTTTCAAAGGTATTGGCAAGTGCCTCCACTGTTTCCGGAGAGTCATATTCCTCAAGCGCATCCTCGGGGTAACTTGATGCTGAGCTGACAGCCTCTTTAAGGTCGTATGCGAGACCTATTTTCATTTCTGGCTCTCACTGGTTGGAGCTGGCGCTGTGGTTCACTAAGGCTGTCAGAAAACGGACTATTAGCTAATGCTGCTTCTATAGCTGACTCAGAGCCGGATTTGTCTTTGGGGTTGCGGTACCACACAAATCGGCCCTGATAATTCCTTAATACTAGCTCTTCTTTTGTTTGCGTCAACACATAGTTTGGTTGCAGAGGAACCTTGCCGCCGCCTTCTGGCAGGTCTATAACGAAGGTAGGGATTGCCAGACCTGAGGTATGGCCGCGCATACCTTCTATTATCTTGATTCCTATTTCTACCGGGGTGCGCAGATGCTCTGTTCCCTGAACCTCGTCGCACTGGAAGAGGTAGTAAGGACGTACTTTTATCTTAAGCAGCCCATTACAAAGTTTTGTCTGTGTTGCTATGTTATCGTTTATGCCGCGGAGGAGTACAGACTGGTTGTTTACTGGAACGCCGGCCCGTAAAAGGCGCTCGCAGGCTGCTGCTGATTCAGGCGTTATCTCATGCGGATGGTTGAACTGAGTGTTTAGCCATATAGGCCCGTACTTTGATAACATGCTGCACAACTCGTCATCGATGCGATGCGGCAGAACCACCGGGTATCTAGTGCCGATACGGATTATCTCGACGTGGTCTATTTGCCTCAATTTGGAGATAACATCTTCCAACCGGCGTGTAGAAAGGGTTAACGGGTCGCCGCCGGAGAGAATGACATCTCTGATTGTCTTGTGCCTGCGGATGTAATCCAGCATAGCCTTGATTTCGCCCGGAGTGCGTACCCAGCCACCGTTGTGCCATTCCCTTTTTCGAGTGCAGTGACGACAAAGCATAGGGCAGATATCTGTGAGCACCATCAGCACCCTGTCGGGGTAGCGATGGACCAATCCCGGGACTACGGAGTCTCTTCTTTCAGCAAGCGGGTCCTCGAAGCCTATGTTGCCGAGCGCTATCTCTTCAAAAGAAGGTATTGCCTGTTTTCTGATAGGGTCATCCGGGTCGTATGTGTTGATTAGCGAGAGGTAGTAAGGTGTTACTGCGAGGGGATATTTCGTGGTTACCAGTTTAAGTTGGGTTTTTTCTTTAGCTGATAAGGGGATTAGATTTGATAGTTCTTCGACAGTGGTTATTCGGCTACGAAATTGCCACTGCCAGTCGTTCCAATTTTCCCGTGTGACCTGAGCGAGAAAGCTACTATTATTGATAACGGCCGTACCATCGGTAACGGCCGCCTTACCTGGAGGTTCTTCTTCCTCGACCACCAGTTCATTTCTCGTGGCGGCAATGCCTGGAGGTTCCTCCTCCTCAATATGGTTTTTTATCGTTTCTGGTTTTATCACTTATTGTTTCTCCTTAACGTATTGTGATTACGATGCTTATTAAATTATGAAATTACCTTCATTAACAAGCTAACATACTTTTTTTAATTTGTCAATATTTTTCGTGAGTTAATTTTAGTTTATTAAAAAGCTAGTAGTTCACAGTTTGACAAAAGCAGTCATAATCTTTAAGATTCTCCTTCTGCGCTTAGGCTTATTGGAGAAATCATTGTGGAGGGTATACATGAATAAAAAATACTGGTTGGTATTTCAAATTGTTATGGCTCTGGTTTTAATGGCTGTCCTGTTGGCAGGTTGTGGGAAAAAGGGAGTAGTCTCCACCAGTGGCATGTTGACGGAGATAACTCTGGCAGCAGCCGTGGATGAAGAAGCTCGACCGATTGGGCCCAAAACTGTCTTTACTCCCTACGATGAAGTGTTTTATTGCTCCTTCAAAGTTGCTAATGCTCCGTCTGAGACGGAAATAAAGGGGGAGTGGGTTTACGTAAGCGGGGAAGCAGAAGAGCGGATGGGGGGAAAAGACTACGTTATGGATACGATGCTTATCACTGTGGAAGGGACGCACTACGCTTGTGTATATTATTCCCGTCCTTCTTTTTTGACCGACTACACTTGGCCGGAGGGGGAATATAAAGTGGTTCTCTATGTTAATGGCAAAGAAGATGCCAGCATGCCTTTCACGGTTAAAGAAAGGGAAGCTGGTTTAGTTGAGGGAGATGTAAGCGAGGTTACAATGTCAACAGCTGTGGATGGAGATGACCGACCGCTTAATCCCACCACTGTCTTTGCTACCGATACTGAGAAATTCTACTGCTCGTTTAAGCTGTCAGATTTGCCAGTCGGCAGCAAGATGAAGGTGGAGTGGGTATA
>Ga0209610_1001257_pt1 | contig 13084 bp, 15 predicted proteins | sample LakKivw275mmetaG_FD_184137 | JGI IMG/M metagenome (GOLD analysis project Ga0209610, IMG submission 184137) | Anoxic lake water microbial communities from Lake Kivu, Rwanda to study Microbial Dark Matter (Phase II) - Lake Kivu water 275m metaG... | ecosystem: Environmental > Aquatic > Freshwater...
TTTCAAGAGTTGCTTTGCCCAGAGCGTTACCATAGCTAAAAGTCTGGGGATGGTATCTTTGAGTCATGTAAGCCTTGATGGTTCAAAGTTTTATGCCAATACTTCAAAGCATAGGGCAGCAAGCTACAAAAGATTAAAAAAAGCTGAGGCAAAACTTTCAAAAGAAATCGATGAGCTGCTTAAAAAAGCAGAAGACTGTGACAACGCTGAAGATAAAATCTATCATAATGGTAAAGGATATGATATTCCAGAGGATCTTAAAATAAAAAAAGATAGACTTGCAAAGATTAAAAAGGTAAAAAAAGAGCTTGAAGATAGGGAGAAAAAGAATAACCCTAAGCATGACATAAAAGATTCTTCACAGATAAGTTATGCTGATGTCCAGGCAAAGATTATGAAACATAAGGGTAGCTTTGATTACTGCTACAGTGGTCAGATAAGTGTAGATTCTAAAGACCATATAATAGTTGGCCAGCACTGCAAATGTATTAAGTCTGTTAATGATATAATTTTATAAGGTCAGTTTTGTGGTCATTTAAGGCAAAGGTAAATTTTAATTTAAATATTACACTTGCAAACATCAACAAAGAAATGGAGAATATAACGTAAATGTACCATATCTAATATTTACATAAATAATAATAGTAAATATAACATACCAGGCAAAAAATGAAAATATTAGTTTCGACAGATAAATATAAGGGAAGCCTTTCTGCGCTTGAAGTCTGCACTATTATAGGGAATGCTATTAGAAAAGTGGACAAAAGTATTGAAGTGGTGGTAGGCCTGATGGCAGATGGTGGGGAAGGAACCGTAGATACCTTGGTGGAGAGTGAAAAAGGTAGATATGTTAAAGTGAGGGTGAAAGATCCTCTGGGTAAGGTTATAAATTCTAAATTCGGGATAATAAAAAAAGATATAGCTGTGATTGAAATGGCTTTAGCTTCTGGTTTATGGTTGGTTCCACATGATAAGAGAAACCCTATGGAGACCACTACTTATGGGACAGGTGAGTTAATAAGAAAAGCACTGGATATGGGATGTAGGAAAGTGATTATAGGGATTGGGGGAAGTGCAACTACTGATGGTGGGATGGGAATGGCTCAAGCACTTGGAGTTAAGTTTTATGATGAAAATGAAAATCTTCTTGGCTTTGGAGGAAAAGAACTATCAAGACTTCGTAAGATAGATATAAGCGGTATTCATTCTCATGTTTACTCTACCGAATTTCTGGTGGCTTGCGATGTAGATAATCCTTTGACTGGAAGAAGAGGTGCAGTATATGTATATTCTCCCCAGAAGGGGGCTGATAAACATATGGTAGAAGAACTTGATAAAGGGCTAATAAATTTTGCAAAAGTAATAAAAAAAGATCTTGGGAATGATATAAGAAATTTAAAGGGGGCAGGAGCTGCAGGAGGATTAGGTGCTGGTTTGGTTGCTTTTTTAGATGCTAAACTAAGACGAGGAACTGATATTGTAATCGAGACTACAAACCTTCGCCAAAAAATGAGTGGAGTAGATTTGGTAATAACGGGGGAAGGGGCATTAGATAGGCAGACTTTTTTTGGTAAAAGTGCTTATGGTGTTGCTAAGCTAGCTAAAGAATATAATGTACCTGTTGTTACTATAAATGGCTCAGTGTTGGTAAGTAGAGAAAAGATGGGTCTTGAAAATTCCAAGTTGTTTAGTGGCAATTTCTCTATAATAAATAGGCCAATGGGTCTGGAAGAAGCAATTAGAGATTCCAGAAAATTATTGGAGAACATAACCAGAGAGGTAATTACTTTTTATTTAGATGCTACTAAAACTGCTAAAAAGCGTTTAATTAGATAAAAGCAAATGAAACTAAAGGAAACAAAAAATGAAACAAAATAGGAGGATTTGTTTATGAAACCAATAGGCGATGTTGAGATTGAAACATGAAAGTCGAGGTTCTACTTAGTAACAATTTTAATTTATTTTCCCTCGATGTTCTTAATATTGATTTTTCTAACTGTGTTTGCGTGGTTATTGATGTAATAAGAGCCACTTCAACAATTGCTACTCTTTTTGGAGTGGGAGCAGAGAAAATTATTATTACTAGGACAAAGAGACAGGCATTGGGGCTGAAAAAGATACTTGGTGATTATATATTATGTGGGGAAGAGCAAGGTCTACCTCCTAGAGGATTTGACTTCGGTAATTCACCCTTGGAGCTTTCCAACCTTGATTTAAGGGGTAAAAAAATAGTTTTAAAAACTACAAATGGGACCCTATCTTTTTTTAAGTCCCAAGGAGCAAGGGCTACTTTTTCACTTTCCATCTTAAATATGAAATCCACCTTGGACTGTGTAATCTCCTATGCAGAAAAGAATTTTTGCGATATTTTATTTTTATGCTCTGGTAAAGAAGGAAATATTGCTTATGATGATGTATACACTGCTGGACTTGCAGTGAAATATTTACTTACCCAGCCAATAAGAAACCTTGAGTTAATAGACAGTGCTAAATTAGTGTTAAGTGTATGTTTGAGTGAGAAAAGTATAGAGGATGCATTAGAAAAATCGTCCAGTGCTATTTCCTTAAAAAAAATCGGTTTAGGCAGAGATATAGGGTTTTGTTCTAAGCTTAATAATTATAATATAACTGGTAAGTTAAAGATAGAAAAATTTAAATGGGAAAATATATCTACAGGCACTGAGAAGGTTAGAGATTCTCAGGCTACCCAACTTTTAGTCTTAGAGCCCTTTAGCTACTCAGAGCAGGAGCCAAAATAGGAAGTTCCTTCCAACATAGGCACTCCTTTAGAGGAAAACCAGAATTTCCCTTCTACTACGGGGTCAATCTGTATTACATAAGTTCCTTTCTCTTTAATATTGTTTATCAGTATCTCAACGGTTATGGTTTCTCCTGGAGCCACATCCTGAGGAAGAGGTGTTCTTGCGGTTTTATCATATTCAGAGTATTCCACATCTTGCTCGTAGAAATGATACCCAATTCTTACCCCAACTTTCTGAAAATTTTTAAAATTCCCGATTAAAACAAGCCTTTCAGCCTATTTTTGGGACACTACAACCTTTAAAGTTTCAAGTGAATCTTACCAAGATTATCCTTTATGCCAAGCATATCATATATTTGCTGATGGTTGGTCTCAGGAGTTGAAGATAACCTTATATGATGAATTTTTCCTTCAGAGTCTACCATAATAACAGTGGTTCGCATGTGTGTTGAAAGCTCATCTCTTATGGTAGACCATTTTCTTGTATCACCTTTATCCTTTAACGCTAGCTCTATTGTATTTAGAAGATGATAGGCTAAAACTGATATAAAAAGATGGGCCCTGCACCTTTCTTCTTTGTGATGATATACAGGTCTTAGCCCAAGATCAGTTTTTAGTGAGCCAAATGCAGCCTCTACGCGGGATAGACTATGATATGATTTTAAGATATCTTTTGCACTCATATCAGAATGTGTTGTCTCTATTACATAGCAACCTGTAAGTGTGTTTCTTTCCTCTCTTTTTTTATCCTTTTTTAATATGATAAGGTCTGCTGCCTTTTTGTTATCAAAATCAGCAACAATTTTTAACTCGTAGTATTTTGCTACAGTTGGATATCTTGCCATAATGCGTCCTATCCTTGTAGCTACCTTGGACAGTAGTATTATATTCTTTTTGGCAATGGACAGTTTAAGAGCATTTGCATCTTCTAAGAATCTTTTTTCCTTAAGGGCATCCATAGCATCTTCTTTTGCCTTGCGCTCCTTGCTTGCAACAAGAAGCTTTACAAGGCTTTCCTCTTCTATCTTCTTAAAATAAATAGTCTGCTCATCCTTTTTAATACTTTCAAAGCCGGAAAGGTTTTTGAAGTGTTCTACATAATCTTTCTCATGCGAGCATCTTTTAACCACCATGTATGGATAAGCTCTCTCTTTTAGCATAGCAATATTTTTTTCTGTAGCAATTCCCTTGTCTGCAACTATTGTGGGTTTTTCAAAAAACATGGTTTTACTGCAGTCTCTCTCAAGTCTGTCAAGCTTATTTACGATACCCTTTATCATAAACAAACTTTCCTAAATTTATGAACAACAGGATATCCAATACGAAAGAATACAAATATTTTATCAGGAAATTTATGCCTGGCTTTCTGAGCAGTATCTAACTCATCTTCTCCGATAAAATAATTACCAGATTCTACTTCAATAGCTACTATCTTTCCTTTATTCTTTTTGAATTCAGGTTGGAGTTTTTTATAAATAGCTGTGAAATAACATTATTTAGCTCAAGTGTACCAGGCTTTTTAGTAGAAGCATTGTACTGCCCAAATCTTTAATAGATACTTCTATTTCTCATTTATCCTCTTTTACATAATTTTTTCTATTACTGCAAAATTCAACAATACGTAGTTAGGACGTGTTCACTGGAGTGTCTTGTTTGACTTTATAGAGCCTAAAAACTCTGGAATAGTATAATTAAAGATACATACCTTACCGGGCAAATTAAAAAAAGCAGGGGTGCAATGTTTATATCGCTTGCTAAAGACTATGCTAGAAAAAATAATATGAATCTAAATTTTAGGTAGAAATAGTGTTTTTGGTTATAACATTTATTCGGGAGAGAATTGGAAATGATTTAAGGAAATTATTATAATAAATTCTTACATCTTATTTCTTTTATAATCTAAAGAAAAGAAATATAATCAAAGTATATATATGTAGTGGAGGATAGACAATAAAATGAACGAAAAGGAATTATTATATAGGATTACTATTGATCCAAAGATAATGGTTGGAAAGCCAACTATTAGAGGATTAAGAATAACTGTGGATCAGATTCTAAAGGCACTTGCAGCAGGTATAAGCACTGATGAATTATTAGAAGATTATCCAGAATTAGAGAAAGAAGATATTGAAGCTGCTCTTCTTTATGCAGCTGAATTGGTGGAGGAAGAGAAAATATACAAAATAGGTGTTTAAGCATGTCTACTTCTGATCTAAAATTTCTTGTTGATGTTGGTGTAGGTAAAAAAGTTGAAGATTTTCTGTATAAAAGCGGTTATGATGTTTTACCTGTAAGAAAAATAAATCCTAGAATGAGTGATTCTGAGATAATTGATATTGCTGCTAAGGATAATAGGATTATTATTACAATGGATAAAGACTTTGGAGAACTTGTTTACAATTCAGGTCTAATACATAAGGGTATTTTGCTTTTAAGAACTGAAAATTGTAGTAGTGATAAAAAAGTAAAAATTCTCTCAGAAATTTTAATAAATTACTCAAGTGAATTGGAGGAAAATTTCTGCGTTTTTTCAAAAGATAGACTCAGAATTAGGAGAAAACGAAAATAGTTATTCTGGCTTCTATTTATTAGAGAGTAAAATCAAGAAAATCCATCTTTTTATTTTGCATGGATTTAAAAATAAAACAAATAAAATTCCCAAAGGGTGAATGATGTTTAAATATGAGATTATTATTTATTGGAGCAAAGAAGATGAGAAATATATTGCGGAAGTACCCGAACTGCCAGGATGTATGGCGGATGGGTCATCTGATAAAGAAATCCTTAAAAATATTACTCAAATAATTGAGGAATGGATTGAAACTGCAAAGGAATTAGGCCGTAAAATTCCAGAACCTAAGGGACATTTGATATATGTTTGATAGAATGCGCCCGATATTTAGTGCTCCTATTTTGAGTATAAAGTTTATTAAAAACTCCTTATCTCTGTTTTTTAAATCTTTATTATTTTCTGGCTTATTGAATAGTTGTTCATACACTTCAATACATTTCTTTCGTTAAAGCAAGGTAATTATGAAATTCTCAGTCCGGGTTTCTTATCCAGAAAGCGGAAAATATAACTGGTTTGAAGCTATTAAAACCTATAAAAAAATAGGCTTTGTAGAAGTTGCGTTCCTCGATCCTGAATTATTTCTAAATGTGCAATTAAAAGATATTATTATGCCTTTTGAAAAAAGCAATATTAAGGTTTCATCCATACACTTCACCCAGTTTAATCTATCCAAACTTGATTTATTTTTAAAAGTCTTTAATAAAACAGCAAGAATTGCAGGATTACTAAACTGTGACCTTATAGTAATTCATCCAAGCATGGGTAAGCATGATGAAGTAAAAAGTTTTTTAAATGAAAAAATAGATCCGGTTCTGGAAAGGGAAGGATTATATTTATGCTGGGAGACTTTTGAAAGCAAAAGAAGAATATTTGGGGGCATAGACCAGATGTTTAAATTCTGTAAAGATACCCGCTGTCACCGTATTTGCTATGATTTTTCTCATATACATAAAGAACAAGAAGAAATACTTGAAGACCTTAAAGAAAACATAGATATTATAAAAATCTTTCATTTATCAAATAGAATAATAAACAGCATAAAGCAGCATTATCCTGTATATTACTCTGAAGAAAAGATAGCTCTGGATTTTGATAAGATATTATCTTTTCTCGGGAAAATTAAATATAGAGGTCATTTAGTGTTGGAGTATTTACCTCAGTTTCATTCACAATTATTGCAGGATGGATTAAAACTAAAAAATTTATATGAGGAAAAATAATTATATTTAAAAAGGCTAAAAGTAGGCATTATCGTGGTTGGTACTAACAAAAATAAAAGGGATATCGAATGGAAAGAGGCTAAAAAGAAATGTCGTTTAAATGCAGAAACTATACAAATGGCTAAAGAGCTGGGTCTAAATCCTAAAAGTCTTATAAAAAACATTCCCAATAAGAACCAAAGTTGGAAAAAGCCTGTATATTTATGGATTCGCGAAATGTATTGGAAACGTAATTATGATAATAAAAAAATATATTCATAAGAACTTGCTTTAGCTCCCCGTAAGTATAAAGCAGGAATATATGACGGGATTTATGATCTCTATAAAAAAATAAAGGATTTTTTATAATAAGAAACACAAAGTAGCAGTAAAAGATAGTATAAGTGTGCAAAACTTAAAGGGATAAAATCTATTTTGCAGCAGGCTCTAAGGTAGGAAATCTAGTTTTCCCTAAAAATCTGTATAATCAATATCTATATAATCATCACAGGCAAAGCCATCGAATGTATCAGCTGCAGCAAGTACCCTGGGAGGGGACTTATCCCTTTTAAATTCATATATGCCCAGATAATCCAGTATTTTCTTTATCACATATAGTCTTCAATAAAGGCAATAATTCTCATATTCCCGCCACATTTTTGGGGCAGATTAGGGGATCAATTTCATATATCTTCTTTATAAGATGCGCCCAGAATTTATTGCAACCCTTTATGTACTCGTCATCTGTAATAATAAAATCTGCCCCGTCACTATTTTGCCTTTTCCTTCTGCCCCTTAAGACATTGCTATAAAAACCGAGGTACCTAACCATTTGTTCGCTCTTATTGGGAAGCTTCATCTTTGCGATTGGCTTTAATAATATGACTTACTTCAGCATGCATTGATGTCTTCATAATAATCTCCGTTTTGTTTATTCATAATTAAATCCCTCTAATATATAATAACATTCGCCTCTAAGGGCGTGCTTCAATCTTTATCATTTATGTCCATCTACATAAACACTAACCACATACCCTTCGAGAAATTCATCCTCTCCCAAACCATCTAAAATAGCTCTGCCTAGCGGGTCTTTTGTATCGGGGTCAATGCATTCAGATGAACCTTTGACTGTAATTCTTACATCCTTCAACCCGGATGCCTCAACAATCCTTTTATACTTGTCAATAATTACTGCTCCTCCAACACAACCCACATAAGCTTCAATGCTCTCCTGAATTCTCTTAGGAAGACTCTTGAGAAGGGCAATATCAGAAATTGCTATTCTGCCACCCGGCTTTAAGACTCTATAGACCTCCCGGAAGACTCTTTGTTTATCAGCCGATAGGTTGATAACACAATTACTTATGACCACATCAACAGAGTTGTCCCCCACAGGTAAATTTTCAATTTCTCCAAGCCTAAATTCAATGTTTTCATAGTTACCTTTCAGGGCATTTTCTCTTGCTTTCTCAAGCATTTCAGGGGTCATATCCACACCAATAACCTTACCTTTTACACCTACTTTATTAGCAGCTAGAAAGCAATCAAAACCGGCACCTGAACCAAGATCCAATACTGTTTCTCCTTCTTTAAGTGATGTGTAAGCAATTGGATTCCCACAACCCAGACCCAGGTTAGATCCTACCGGAACTTCTTTTATATCCTTTTCTGTATATTCAATACTTTTACTAATCTCATCAAAGTTATTATTCTCGCTACAACTGCAGGAAGTTTTATTGTCACAACAATTACTGTATTGCTTTGCAATTCTGCCGTAGCTTTCTCTAACTAGTTTTTTAATGTTTTTATCTTTCATTTTATTTACCTCCAGAAAAATACAAATATATTTGTTTAAAATTAAATTGTTTTCTATTGTAGTAAGTACTGCTGGTTAAATATATTACTTAGAGTCCTTTTATTTTATTATCGTTCCCAGCAAATCTATTACTACACCGGAAAGATTTTCAGCTTTAATTAAGGCTATGCAGCAGAATTTCCCCTCTTTCTTCAAACTTACAACAGCCAGTTTATCTCCAGCTTTAATATTAGCTTTCTCTCTTATTTCTTTTGGCAGCACCATTTGTCCTCTCTCATCAACTGTTATTACAGATTCAACATTACAGCAATTTTCTTTATTATTTTTTCCAGCCAATTTATACTCCTTTTTAGTAAGTTAGAAAATACATATAATACTGAAAATTAAGAATATTCTAAAAAATAAGTATTGTCAATATTATTTTACATTTAAAAAATAAATACAGCGGACTTTCAAATCTGGATATTGTCAATACCGGGCACACTTTAATAAATGAGTTAAGTATAATTATTCCTTTTGTTTCGAAGCTATTTCCCCGGTCATCACTAATCAGATGTACTATTATTGCTGGCCGGTTGCAGTATACTGCTTTTTTCTTAACGTAAACAATAAGATAAAAATGAGAGCCACATCTATGGCAATCAGAATGAAAGTGTTTGTTGCAATGTCAGCCCAACCTCCACCTTTCTGACTTAACTCGACAATGGGTTGGGTGACATAATAGGTTGGAAATATTTTACCAATCCACTCCGGAATCTGTGGGAACAGGTAGATGATAGCAGGGGCGAAAAGTATAATTCCGGCAGATTTCCAGATAGCAAATATGGTAGTGAAGTCTTTTGCATAGACTCCGAGCAACATTCCAAGCTCAGCTGCCATTACAGCACCGAGTGCCAGTACTATTATCAGAAGTATAGGTTCGGTACCAAAAGCCTTATTTAGTACCAGAATCAAGATGCCCATAAAGAAACTTAGAATAAAGCCAAGTATTCCTTTAGCCAGAAAAATATCTTCAATTGATGTTGGAGTTACTATCAATGCCTGTATTGTCCTCTTCTCTTTTTCTGTGGCTACCGAGGTTGACGGTAACATGAGCCCACCCAGAAATACTGCCATAAGTACGATGAAGGGAAGCAGTCGGTCATTCCACGGAATGCTCGCCTTGTCACCCAGGGTAATTGTTTCTATTTCGATAGGAGATTTTTGACCGGTCAGCTCTCTTACCGTGTTAGCTATTGTCACTCCTATTATGGTGCGGCTCTTTGCCATGCTCTCTCCCCAGATAAAAGCTTTGATTTCTGTCCTCTCTCCCCGCATAACGGAGTTGTCAAAACCGGAAGGTATAACGATACCGATATCAACAGCACCGATTTCAACTGCTCGTTTCATATCAGAAATGGTATTGTATTCAAGGTTATCTATCGAATTGAGGTCATCAAACATGGAAACTAATTGAGATCTACCCTCATCCAAAATACCCAGCCTGGGTTTCTCGGCAAGCCATGTACCAAATATAAGTGAGATGATAATTGAAATAATAATTGGTCCTACAATAGAAAAAACTAGTATGTAATTCCTGGAGCCATAGAGAAACTCCTTACTCAATAGCACGCCCATACGTCTGATACTCATTGAAATTTCCTCCTCAATATATAAATACCAGCCCAGAATATGGCTGCTGTAAAACCAAAAAGTATTAAAAGATTAACCCAAACATCTCCCCAACCAGATCCGAAGTTAGCGGCACGGTGCACTGTATCGACCAGGTAGTAGGAGGGAATAATCTTAACCCAACCGGTGATTGCACCTGGAAACATCACTGTGAACGATGGAATTATGAGGATAATGAGAATAGGAAAACTCCAGGCCAGCACTGACATAAAATCCCTTGCCCTGGCTGATATGAGAAAACTAACTCCTGTAGCAAGCGCCGCTCCCAATAACAGAGACACCAGGATAATCAACGGTTGCCTATTCATGCCGCCTATGATGGCCATGATTAGCACTGCCTGAACAAATGCCAGACCTATGCCAGAGATGCTTTTAGCTATAAAAATATCGGTAACTGTTGTAGGAGTAACCAGCAGGGCTTGAGCAGTACGCCGTTCTATTTCTTCACTTATAAGATTTGAGAGACCGAGGATTTCCATCATGATGATAAAGATAGCCAGCAGTGGGCGCAGGCGGTCGCGTGGAGGTATCAGTGTACCGGTCATATCCTGCCCCAGTATCTCCTCTGATACGTCAAAGGCCAGAGGCTGCCCCGTCTGCATATAGGCAAGTTCTCTGACGACAACCTCCATAGCGTCTTTTATTTCCTGTGGGGCGTCCGGAGTAAAATATAAGTTTACCCTGGGTTTTTGGTTTGAACTGAGCTTTTCCGCTACATCTACCGGGATTGATATACCTACCACATAGCTACCATCGAGTACTGCTTCTTTTAGCATCTCCTCAGATTCTACAGGTGAGATTTCCAGACCCTCTTCGTCTATCTGAGTAAAAACAGGGAGTGAAACCGGAGAATACAGTCCAATTTTTAGATTTTCATCAACTGAGCTCGGCATAACAAAATAGATAACAAGATAGAAAATGAGACCGACAAAAGTTAATATTATAATTGCTCTTTTCCTGAAGAAAAGGGATAAGTCCTTAGAGACCAGAATACTTATTATGTGTATGTTCATTCGACGAGGCCCCGTCCTGTAATCTTGATGAATATGTCTTCCAGAGTGGCTTCCTTGCTATGGATAGTGACTACATTCTCTTGAGAAAAAAGTTCCTTAACACTGCCCGGCGTCTCTGCTGTGTCCAGAGCAATCTCACGGTCTTCAAGTTTACCGCCTGGTGTAATTACCTTTGCTTTAAGGGCACGTTTGCCATATTGCTGCTTGAGATTAAGCGGTGTATCCAGAGCCACAATCCTGCCCTGGTTCATGAAAGAAACCCGGTCGGAAAGTTTATCGGCCTCCATCATATCATGGGTAGTAAGAAACACGGTGGCTCCTCTCTCCCGTTCCTGGATAATAATGTTATGGATAGCCTTGGACGAAGTTGGATCAAGTCCTGCGGTCGGCTCATCAAGAAATAGAATCTGAGGCTGGTTCACTATTGACCTTGCTACCATAAGACGTTGCTTCATTCCCTTAGAATAAGTCTCAACCCGGTCTTTCCCCCGTCCCTCCAGGCCGACACGATTTAATAATACATTAGCATCAAACGATTTGATGCCAAAGAGACGTGCAAACAGGTTCAGATTTTCAATAGCCGTCATCTGCTCATACAGATTAGTGGTTTCAAAACAAACACCAATATCTACTTTCACTTTTTTCACATTTTCAGCAACATCCATGCCGAGTAAAATAGCCCGGCCACTTTTGGGTTTCATCTGTCCCGTCAGTATATTAATTGTAGTTGTCTTGCCGGCGCCATTAGGACCAAGAAAGCCCAGGATTTCCCCCCTGGCTACTTTGAAGTTAATATGATCCACAGCAACCAGGTCGCCATAGCAGTAGGTCAAATCCTCGGCAACAATCGCATAGTCAGACATCTTATCTCCCTTCCCTTTAAGGTAATGGCTCTACACTTTAATATTGTCAATTAATGTATAGCAAATACATTGTACTATTTTTATGAAAACTGCGTAAGGAAAAATGTAATTTAATATGTCAATAAAAAGTTTGAATTATATACTTTTAGAAAGTTAAACTATTAAACTTCTTTATTTAGAGCGGAGATTATTTAATTAAGGTGAAGATTTAAGGTGAAGAAAAATGTTAGTAGATTTTAAAAGAAAAATTATCGCTGATGTATAGAAACCCCAGACACCCATCTTTAAGAGTTAAAAAGATTCAGGGGCAGGAAGATATCTTTGAATCCAGTATAACAATGGATATTCGAATGACCTGGCAATATATTAAAAAGGATGTGATTCTACTTAGAAAAATCGGTAGACACGATACTACTATATAATTGGCACTAGCCTTATGACAGGGGCTTAATATACTTTAAAGTCATCAAAATATACAATGTTATTACCATTAACTATTGCCCCTAAAATAATAGTGTCAAAATCTGGGTATGATGAAAGATTAAAATATATCATTAATTATTTAACAAGGCACTAGTTTCTATTTAATAAAATTATTATTTAGGTTTATATTGGTAATTTTTTATTCCACTGAAAATTCCACAGTTTCTATCAGCTCATTATTCAGGTAAACCATTGCATTATATCTTCCTGAAGGGAAACCCTGATCTATGGTTAAATTAAAGCTAACATATCCTGAGCCGGCTTCTTCAGTGGTAAAATCGGTGGTGCTGATTTCTTCTCCGGTTTCTAGATAATTCCATTTGGTGGTTATTTTGTCTTCAGGAGTAATATTGTTGATTTTAACTGACACATAAACAACCTGGGTTCCTGATGGAAAGGTATCCATAGGTTCTACAGGTTTGTAAGTGTCATCAACATTTTTACAAACGACAATTTCTTCAATCTCTACCGGGCCCAGTGTACATCCAATAAATGATGCGAAGACAAATGCTGCAATGAGAGTGGAAATTACTATTTTGGTTTTCATATTTAAGTCCTTTTTTATATAATTATTTTATTGCCTTTTTTAGCTAATAATAGAAAAAATTTCTTTTTTTGTAAATGAGAGGGCTATATAAATATTGAAGTATGCAATATTATGAGTTATAAATATGGATAAACAAATTATTATGCAGCAGATTCGGCA
>Ga0209610_1001258_pt1 | contig 13083 bp, 11 predicted proteins | sample LakKivw275mmetaG_FD_184137 | JGI IMG/M metagenome (GOLD analysis project Ga0209610, IMG submission 184137) | Anoxic lake water microbial communities from Lake Kivu, Rwanda to study Microbial Dark Matter (Phase II) - Lake Kivu water 275m metaG... | ecosystem: Environmental > Aquatic > Freshwater...
GCAATAAGGTGATGATCAGCAATGGAACAGAAGCCCGTTTCCTCCTGGTCTATTGTCTTACCCGTCCGGAAGAGCCTTCCAAAACAAAACGCCACAGCATCCTCCTGGTCGAGACGAATCGGCCGGGGTATAAGGCAGACAGGATCCATGGAAAGATGGGGCTTCGTGCAGCGGATACCGCCAATATCTATTTCAATAATGTGAGGGTCCCCGGGGAAAATTTGGTAGGGGTTGAAGGAAACGGATTCCTCCAGTTAATGAAGTTTCTTGACCACTCCCGGGTCATTATCGGAGCTCATGCCGTCGGACTCTCACAGGGCGCATTCGAACAGGCCATCCAATATGCCAAAAAGAGGAAACAGTTTGGAAGAACGATCGCCTCTTTCCAGGAAACTCAATTCAAAATAGCTGAGATGGCAACGCTCATCGAAACGGCCCGTAGCCTCACCTACAAGGCCTGCTGGTATATTGATCAGGGACACCCGGATACTCAGCTTTCAGCCATGGCCAAATGGTGGGCCTCGAGGGTGGCGGTGAGAGTGGCGGATGAAGCCCTCCAGTTACACGGGGGGTATGGTTATCTTGATGATTATCCCGTTGAACGTTACTACCGGGCAGCAAAATTGCTTGAAATTTACGAAGGGACGAAAGAGATTCAGAAGCTCACCATTGGCCGCCGGATCCTCGGCCAGACCTGAGGAAGGGTTCAGATGGAGATCAAAAGAGTGGGCGTCGTGGGAATGGGAACGATGGGAAGCCAGATCGGGATGGTCTGTGCCCAAGGTGGATACCCGACCATGATGGTCGATGTTTCTGATCACCAGATCGAAGAAGGCTTGAACCGTATCCATCTTTTTTTAGACGGTCAGGTGAAAAAAGGAAAGATGGATCTGGAAGAAAAGCAGAGGATTCTTTTCCTCATCAGGACCGGCACAGAATTGGAAGGAACCTTTTCTGATGTCGATTTGGTGATCGAAGCCGTCTTTGAGGAGATCGATATAAAAAAAGAAGTATTTAAAAAACTGGATACCCTCTGTCCTTCTCAAACTATCTTGGCCAGCAACACCTCCACCCTGAGTATTACCGAATTGGGAGCCTCTACGAAAAGACCGGGGAAATGCATAGGAACTCACTTCCTCATTCCGGCGGCACTGACCCCGCTGGTGGAGGTGGTGAGGGGTTTGGAGACCTCTGAAGATACCCACCAGGCCACCATTCACTTCCTCACCCGATGCCATAAGGAGACAGTGACCGTGGCGGATTCTCCGGGTTTTGTGATCAATCGTCTCTACCTTCCCATGGTCAATGAGGCCTTCTTTGCCCTTGAAAACTCCCTGGCAAGTCCGGAGGAGATTGACCGATGCTGTGTGAAGGGTCTGGGTTTCCCTCTGGGGCTTCTTGCCGCAGCGGATGCCTTCGGCCTTGATATCCTCCTCGCCTGTATGAGAACGTTTCAAAGGGAATTGGGCGAAAAGTTTCGGCCTGCCCCTCTTCTGGTCAAGATGGTTAGTGCCGGCCGCCTGGGTCGAAAGAGCGGGAGAGGGGTTTATGACTACCGTAAAAAAGAAGAATGAGAAACAGGATGAACCAAAATATCGGTGTCTATATCTGTCATTGCGGGACCAATATCGCAGCGACAGTGGATTGCGAAGAACTGGTTCGTTTCTCAAAAACCCTCCCCCGGGTAAAGATTGTCCGGGATTACCGTTATCTCTGCTCTGACCCAGGACAGGATCTGATCAAAAAGGATATCCGTGAGCTTTCCCTGGAGCGGGTGGTAATAGCGGCCTGCTCCCCCCGGATGCATGAGAGCACCTTCCGGAATCTCCTCTCCTCAGGGGGGCTCAACCCCTATTTTCTCCATATCGCCAATATCCGTGAACAATGCTCCTGGGTTCATAAGGAGAGAGAAAATGCGACGGAGAAAGCCAAACACCTGCTCAGGGCGGCCGTGGCAAGGGTTTTGCGTCAGGAGGCCCTCTCGGCGAAAAAGGTTGGAATCAAACCCTCTGTATTGGTGGTGGGAGCCGGGATTGCAGGAATTCAGGCTGCCCTGACCATTGCCAGCGAGGGAATACACGCCATCCTCGTCGAGAGATCCCCTTTCATCGGAGGCCATATGGCCCAATTGGACAAGACCTTCCCTACCCTTGACTGTGCCTCCTGCATCTTTACCCCCAGAACCGTGGAAGTGTCTCAGAATAAGAATATCGAGCTTCATATCTGTTCAGAGATCGTTGAAGTCAAAGGATATATCGGAAACTTCACCGTCACCCTCCGAAAAAGGCCGACCTATGTGGACACTGCCCGATGTACGGGTTGCGGGGACTGCGTGGAGGCATGCGTATTAAAAAAAGGAGTCCCTTCCGAATTTGAGGAAGGGATTGCAAAACGGAAGGCCATCTACATTGCCTTTCCGCAAGCGGTTCCGCTGAAGGCAGTTGTGGATCCCGGAACCTGCCTTCTCTTGAGGAAAGGAAAGTGTGCCAAGGCCTGTGCGGAAGCCTGCAAGGCAGGGGCCATTGACTTTGAACAAAAGGAGCAACTCATCGAGAAGGAAGTGGGTTCCATCATCCTGGCTACCGGGTATGACCTCTTCAACCCTTGCCTCCTCCCCCAATACGGATACGGGGTCTATGAAAATGTCCTCACCAATCTTCAATTTGAAAGGCTTGAAAGTCCTTCCGGACCGACCCGGGGAGAGATACAATTAATGGATGGAACCCTTCCCAAAGGAATTGCCTTTCTTCACTGTATCGGCAGTCGCGATGAAAATGCAAATCCCTACTGCTCAAGGGTCTGCTGTATGGTATCAATGAAGCAGGCCCATCTGGCAAAGGAAAAGACCGGGGCTGAGATTTACGAATTCTACATCGATATCAATGCATTTGGAAAAGGATATCAGGAATTCTACAAGAGGGTCCGTGAAGAAGGAATCTTCTTTATCAGGGGAAAGGGCTCCGAGATCTTCAAACGGGAAGGTCGCCTGGTCGTTGCGGCTGAAGATACGTTACTGGGAACCCCGGTGGAGATTTCGGTGGACATGGTGGTCCTTGGAACAGGATTAACCGCCCGCCACGATGCAGGAAAAATCGCCCAGGTATTTGGAATCAACCAGAGCCCGGATGGGTTCTTTATGGAGGCACACCCGAAGTTGAGGCCTGTGGCCACTCCGGTGGATGGAATCTTTCTTGCAGGATGCTGCCAGGGGCCAAAGGATATTCCGGATACAGTGGCCCAGGCCTCTGCGGCTGCAGCCGAAGCGATCTCTCTGGCCACACGGGGGGAGATCGAGGTCGAACCCATCACCTCATGGATCGACCCCGAACTCTGTGCAGGGTGCAAATTATGTATCGAGATCTGCCCCTGCTCTGCCATCGATTTTCTCGAGGGAAAGGGAATCTCTTCTGTCAATGAAGGGCTTTGCAAAGGTTGCGGAGCCTGCAGTGCAATCTGCCCCAATAAGGCAGCCAGACAGAATCATTTCAAACATAACCAGGTATTGGCGGAAGTGGACGGGCTGGTTACCTAATTTCGGATTGAGGATTGCGGAATTCGGATTGTCCTTTGCAAAATGGGATAAGGTCTTGGGGTTAGGGCTACGACGCCCGTTTGGTATGTAGTCAAGGGGTTACGTCTTAAAATTCTTAGCCATCTACAACTTTACCTTTTGACGAAACGGGCATCTTAACCTTTACCTTTTGACCCCTGACATTTATTTTTCAGGCAATAAACCCTATCTATGAAGATCGACCCGAAAACGTTTGTCCATGACTTTAAGCTCAATATCTGTATCCAGTGCGGAACCTGCACCGGTGGCTGTCCGGTCAGGTTTCGATCCCCGCTCAATATGAGGAGGCTGGTCAGAGAGGCCTATTTAAGATACGAGCCCTCCTTATTTAAAAGACCGGAATGGTGGGCGTGCACCACCTGCGCCACCTGCAGCCTTCGCTGCCCGGCCGGGGTGAAAAATGTCGAACTGATCATGGGGATACGAAACTTCCTTGCCAATCAGGGGGAGGTCCCTTCCACCATCCGGGATGCCCTTGAGAATACCCTCCTCCATGGAAATCCGTGGGGAAGGTTCAGGGATCGGAGGGCCGACTGGATAAAAGATCTCGGAGTGAAGACCTTTGGTGAAGAAACTTCTGAGACACTCTTTTTTGTGGGCTGCGCCCCTTCTTATGACCCGAGGGCTCAGAGTATTTCTTCTGCTCTCGTCAGGATCTTTCAGAAAACAGGACTCGATTTCGCAATCTTAGGAAAGAAGGAAACCTGCTGCGGGAACGAGATTCGAAGGATGGGGGAGCAGGCCCTCTTTAAAAAGCTGGTGAAGGATAATACCGCCCTTTTTAAAAAGTCAGGGGCAAAGAGGATCATCACCATCTCTCCCCATTGTTTCAATGCCTTTAAGAATGAATATCCGGAATTAAGTATTCCGGTCCAGCATTATACCCAGGTATTGGCTGATCTCATCGAGGCGGGCAGGCTGAACCTTTCAAAGGGGCTGGGGATATCCGCCACCTTTCATGACCCCTGTTTTCTTGGAAAGCAGAATAAGGTCTTTGATGAGCCAAGAAAGATTCTTGCCTCTATCCCCGGATGTGACTATATTGAAATGGAGCGGTCCAGGGAGAGAAGCCTCTGCTGTGAGGGAGGAGGGGGGAGGATGTGGACGGAAGGCTCTACCGAAGGACCCCGAAACGGAGAGATCCGGGTGAAAGAAGCTATCGGATTAGGGGCAAAAGTGATTGCGACAGCCTGTCCTTTCTGCCTCATAACCCTCGAGGATGCCGTAAAAATTTCGAGCCTAACAGACCAGATTGTGGTAAAAGATATTTCGGAATTGGTAGTGGAAGCAATGTAGATAAAGCTTAAATTCGAAGCACGAAATCCGAAATTCGAAACAATCACGAATGTTCAAAATATAAATGACCAAAACACGGAGTAATAGTTTTGAGTTTAGGAAATTTGAATTTTAGATTTGTTTCGAGTTTCGAAATTCGAATTTCGAATTTTTCAATGACCCAACGATGGTTTCAGGCTAACTAAAATAACGGATCGAGGACAGAGGAGGCGCTAAATGAACATCGCTGTCTGTGTCAAACGAATTCCGAAGACAGCCGAGGCGGATATCATCATTGAAAAAGAGGGTAACGATATTAAGAAGGACCACCTGGTTTTTGCCCTCAACGACTGGGATGGTTATGCCGTGAGAGAGGCTGTCCTGTTAAAAGAAAAATATGGCGGAGAGGTTACTGTCCTCACCGTTGGGCCTGAGGAATCGAGGGAGGTGTTGACAAGATGCCTGGCAATGGGTGCGGACCGGGCATTGAGAATAGAGGAACCTTCTCCCAGCGATGGACATCTCATTGCAGAAATTCTCTCCCGGGCACTCAAAGACCGATCCTTCGATCTCATTTTGAGCGGTGTTCAGGCAGAAGATGACGGACGGGGACAGGTCGGAGTGGCTTTGGCTCAACTTTTAGACCTTCCCCATGCCTCCATTGTCAACCATATTGAGATCACCGATGGAAAGGCAAAGGTAAAAAGGGAGTTGGAAGGAGGTATGGAAGAACTCTTAGAGGTGAACCTCCCTGCCCTCCTCACCATTCAGACCGGCATCAACGAACCGAAGTATGTCTCTCTTGCCGCTATCCTTGAAGCAGAGGATAAGGAGACCAGAGAGGTCGCTCTGGAGCAGATCGGATTTACCTCAAAAGACCCCCTCCGGACAACCATTGATCAGGTCTCCTTTCCGCCGACCGGTAAGATGGCAGAGATATTAAAAGGCACTCCTGAAGAGGTAGCGACACAACTGAGTGAAATTTTAAAAAAGAAAAAAGGATGACGAATAAGGAATGGTGGAACATTGGAATACTGAGTTGATGAGAGTAGTGGTTTAATGCAAGGACCCAATCTTAGCTCTGGTTTTTAACCCATTATTCCATCATTCCAATATTCCATAATTCCTGTTTGGTATGGAGGAAAAGAATGAGCGAGATTTTTATATTGGTTGAACACCGGCAGGGAAAGATCCGTGACATCACCTATGAGATGTTCGGGCTCGGAGAGATTTTAGCCGATCAGGAGGGAACCTCTTTTACGGCAGTCCTTTTAGGTCATGACATGAAAAGCTTTGCCGAAGACCTGTCCATGAGGACATCAAAGGTTTTAGTGGTCGAGGATGAGAATCTGAAGAATTTTAACTCCATCCCTTATCAAAAGGTCCTCTCCTCCCTCCTCTCCAAATATCAACCTCTTCTTTTCCTGATGGGGCATACGGCTGTTGGGATGGATCTTGCGCCAAGCCTCTCTGTGGAGATGGATTTCCCGTTAGCCACTGATTGCATCGGCCTCTCGTTTGAAGATGGCCAATTAAAAGCCATTCGCTCGATTTACGGGGGAAAGGTCAATGCCGCTGTCTCTCTGAGGAAATCCAAAGGGTACCTGGCAACCATGCGGCCGGGCGTCTTCAGCCCTAAAATGCCCGGTGAGAAAAAGGGTGGGATCGTGATGGAACCCTCTCCCCTTCAGGGGACCATCGATGTCAAGAAGTTCATCGAGTATATTGAGGCTCCTGTTACAGGCGAGGATATCACGCAGGCAGAGATTCTCGTCTCCATAGGACAGGGGATCGGAGGACCTGAGCCTATTCCGATGTTTGAAGAACTGGCAAGGAATCTGGGAGGAACGGTCTCCTGCTCGAGGCCGGTGGTGGACCGCAACTGGTTGCCCAAAGAGCGACAGGTTGGGATTTCCGGAAAGACGGTCAAGCCGAAGATCTATCTCGCCATCGGCATCAGCGGCGCCTTTCAGCATGTGACCGCCATGCAGGGCTCTGAGACCATCATCGCGATTAACAAGGATCCCCGCGCCCCCATCTTCAGCGTCGCTGATTATGGAATCGTGGATGACTTTCAGAATGTGATCCCGATTCTGAAGGAAAAAATAAAGGAGATGAGATAGAGGATTCTATTTCCCTTTATTTTACCTTTTCTATAAAAGTCCTTGCAGCTCTGATCGCATCTTTGACTATATCCACATGTCCTAAAAGACCTCTGTAATAACCAGCTATATGTAAAGTATCATAAAGCCTTTCAAATTCCCCTTGTCATTTTCCCATTATGGATAGCTACATACTTTTGTAGTGCATTTCTATATCCATCTACTGATTTAGGGAGTTCTCTTTTTGTTAACCCGGCTTTAGTAATGAGATATTCATTTATTGCCTCTAAGACCGCGAGATAAGCCGTCCCAAGGGCCTCTCTAATTGGTTTAATATCTGTATAGATATTGTCCTCTACAGGAGTAGACTTGATTATCTCTTTTGCATTGTTTAAATAACGCAATGCCTCTTTCATTTCACTAAACCCTCTTTTTCTTTAATTATTCACATTCTAAAAACAATGTCAAGGCATGTAAGACTCGAAATAAGGGGACAGAAAAAGGAGCTTGTCCCCTTATTTTATTATTTCTTTGGGGATTCTTTGGGAAGCTTGAGCTCCCGGATCATCTTTCCAAGGCGAACATAGGCCTCCTCCAGATATTTTTTCAGGTCTTCGGAATTCCGATAGTTGGCCACAATCTCCATTTTCTCCATCGTCTGGATGAACTCCGGGTCCTCCATCCCTTTGCGAAAGGCCTCATCCAATTTTTTCACAATGGACGAAGGGATCCCCTTCGGTCCGGCAAACATAAACACAGTCTCATTGATGAAGTCATACCCTGCCTCACGGAAGGTGGGCACCTCCGGAAAAGACTTAAACCGCTTTTCATGATGGATTGCCAGCAGACGGACGGTTCCTGCCTTTACATGGGGATAAGACTCCGAACTTCCGGATTGGGCGGTCACGTGCCCTCCCAGGAGGGCATGGAAGGCAGGTCCACTCCCCGGGTAGGGGACATGGGTCCATTGAATACCCTCCTTCCTGGCGATATATTCCATGGCCAGATGCATGGGGGAACCGATCCCCATGGAGCTGTAAGTCACCTTCCCGGGATTTTTTTTCGCATATTCCACAAATTCCTTCAGGGTCTTCCAGGGTGAATCCGCCCTGACGACCAATCCGGAGGGAGGTGCTCCGAAGTGCATGATGGGGACGAAATCTTCGAGCTTATAAGGGACCTCCCGAAATTGTGGAATCCTGATTAACGAGGTACTGCTGCAGCCGGCGAGGTGATAGCCATCAGGCTTTTCTTTTGAAAGGATAGCCATCGCAACAGATCCTCCCCCTCCTCCGTTATTGGTGATGATGAAAGGCTGGCCCAGGTATTTTTCTGCCTTACTTGCGAGTAAACGCATCGATGGATCTGCGGATCCACCCGGGGAGAACGTAATCACCACATTGATCGGTTTCGTGGGGAATTCCTGGGCGGATAAAAAGGCAGGGATGAAGAAAAGCAAAAACCCACCGTAAAGTATCTTCCTTCCTATTTTAAATCCTGCTCGTTTCATACGTGACCTCCTTCCCGACTCATTCGCCCTTGGGTTTTAGAGACGCAACAACTTCCTGGCGTTGTCTTCATAGATCTTCCTCTTGCTCGATTCAGATAAATTCATACCCTCTATCGCCTCTATGGTTTGCCGGATAGAAATCGCCCCGTTGCCCACATCGTAAGGCATATCCGAACCGAAAAGCAGGCGGTCCTCACCGAAAAAGTCGAAACCGCACCGGAGCGCTGAGGGATTCCCATTTAATGCGGTATCGTTGTAAAACATCTTGAAATATTCAATGGGATGTTTGGTGAGCCCCGGGAAAAATCTTTGCCCGAGACGTTCTAAACCATTGTTGTAATGGACAACGATTCTGTCCGCAAAGTAGGGGATCATCCCCCCGCAATGGTGGGTGATAAACTTGATCCCCGGAAATTTCTCAAAGATACCTGAAAAAACAAGCCGCGTCATTGCCGTGGTGGTATCATAGGGCCAGCCGAAGATGGAGAAGGTCTGATGATAGGAGACCGTCTCTGTGGCATAATCCGGCTGACTGGAGCTGCGCATCGGATGGATCCAGATCGGAAGATCAAAACCTTTCATCAGTGAGTAAAGGGGCATCAATTCATCCGAACTCAAGGGTTTGCCATTGACACGCGTGTAAATCTGAATACCTTTAAAACCGAGCTTCTGGATCGCCCTCTCGGTCTCTTTCAATGCCGCATCCATATTGTTCAGGGGGAGATTGGCGATCGCCGTGATATATCTCCGGGGATATCTGGAGACCATCTCAGCCATTTCGTCATTGGAGATCTTCGCCAATTCTGCCGCCTCCCCCGGGCCCACCACCTCCTCCACCGGAGGCATGGTCACGGACAACACCTGGACCAAACCTTCATGCTCTTCGAGGATTCGCAATCTGGCTTCGTTGTCGGTCAGCGTAGGCCGCTTGTCCTGAACCTTCTTCTCGGTCGCGAACTTCTCCGCATGCCTGTAAAGGGCCTTCTTATACCGCTCGGGCATCACATGGGTAAAGATATCGATCTTCATGAATTCCTCCTTTTCGAGTGATCACCGAAGGTGATCCGACTTTGTGAGTCGTTCCGATCCTGGTTCAACATACCTGTCCTGAGCGAACCGTTCAACCTCTTTGGGCCTCAGGACAAACCGTTTTTTCTTCACCTTGTTCACCCCTCATCGTTTATGATCCACTCCTTATTCTTTAAACTCCCCATATTCCCTCCGCCTCTTTCTGAAAAAAGGAAAGAGATTGGAAAGGAGGAGGAAAATGGCGAACCCCAGAGCCACAGCGGAGATGGGACGGGTCATAAAGATCCAAAAACTCCCCTGCGAAATCAGGAGGGATTGGCGAAGGGCATTTTCAAGCATGGGGCCCAAAACATAGGCAAGGATGAGAGGGGCCCCCTCGTATCCGAATTTCCTCATCCCCCAGCCCAGGACCCCAAAGAAGATCATGACGTAGAGATCGAAGTTGACATTATTCATGCTGTAGGCCCCGATGAGACAGAAGAGAAGGATCAAGGGAAAGAGGATCTTGTAAGGAATTTTGAGCACCTTCACCCATATCCCGATCAGGGGAAGGTTGAGAACGATGAGAAGGGCATTGCCCAGATAGAGGCTGGCCACCAGACCCCAGAAGAGGTCGGGATGTTGCTTGATGAGAAGGGGTCCCGGTTGAATCCCATGAATGATCAGTGCCGAAAAGAAGATTGCCATGATGGGATTGGGAGGGATTCCGAGGGAGAGAAGGGGGATGAGCGACGCCCCGGCCGCTGCATTATTGGCAGATTCCGGAGAGGCCACTCCTTCGATCGCCCCTTTACCGAACTTCTCAGGATTTTTTGAAATCTTTTTTTCAACCGCATAGGATACAAAGGGCGAGATCACCGCTCCGCCTCCGGGAAGTATCCCCAGGAGAAACCCGATGATCGATCCTCTCACGATGGCCCATTTGGCCTGTGCCCAATCTTTCAGCGAAGGCCATAGATTTTTAATGGGAGCTTTGAAGACATCCCTCTCCAGACTCTCCTCAAGATTCTCAAGGATTTCAGATATTCCAAAAAGGCCCATGACAAGAGGGATAATACCCACTCCATCGGTCAATTCATTGATCCCGAAGGTGAAGCGAGGAAGACCGGTGATGAGATCGAGGCCGATGCTTCCGAGGATAATCCCGACCAGCGCCATCATGATCGCCTTCAGGACAGAGCGCTGGGCGAGATAGGTTACAATGACCAGTCCCATGCACATCAGAGAAAAATATTCGGGAGGGCCAAGACTCAAGGCGGCATAAGCGAGAGGAACAGCCACGAACATCAGCCCGAGGTTTGCAATGGTTCCTGCAATGAAGGACCCCCATGCGGCAATCCCGAGGGCAGGACCGGCCCGGCCTTGACGGGCCATCTGGTAGCCATCGAGGCAGGTAATGACAGAGGAGGCCTCGCCCGGAATATTGACCAGGATGGAAGTCGTGGAACCTCCGTATTGAACCCCGTAATCAGGATAGGGGAAGATCTCACGACCTTCGCCCTCCTACACCACCGTGCGTACGGGTCCGTACACGGCGGTTCATGTAGCCTTACCTAACTGTTCCATACTGATGGTCTGCAAAGAATTGGTTCGGCATCGCTACTTTTAACGGTTTCGCATTGGACAAGGCCCATGGCCCTTTCCGTGACGCTGCCATGGCAAGAGCATCTTTCACGTTGACTCCCATCACCACGAGCCTCTTGTACCGGGTGTGACAGTTATTGATCCAGCGCTTTACCATGAAACACCGTAACCGCCTTCGTATCCAACTGTCTAAATCTCTTACCGCCGTATGAGTCTCTACCAAACGGTAATACCCGATCCAGCCTCTTAAGAACGTGTTGAGTTCCTCAATCACCTGACCAAATGAAACCCCTCGGGACCGTCTCGTAATAGATTTCACTTGCCCTTTCACCCGTCGGAGTGATTTGGCAGAGAATCGAATCTTCAACTCCCGCCCCTGCGTAAAGCTGAATCCCAAGAAGCTTCGCTCTGGATAATGTGCCACCGCGCTCTTGTCTCGGTTCACCCGAAGCTTCAACCGCTTCCATAAGAACCGCTCGATTGACTCGAACACTCGCTCCCCAGCTCGCTTCGTCTTCACATAAATATTCCCATCATCAGCGTACCTGCAGAAACGGTGCCCTCGCCTCTCTAATTCCTTGTCCAACTCGTCAAGCAAGAGATTACTGAGCAGAGGGGATAAGGGACCTCCTTGCGGTGTTCCTTCCCACCTCTCCTGCACCACCCCATGAACCATAATTCCTGCCTGTAAATACCTACGGATCAGCTTCAGCACCCTCTTGTCCTCAATCCGCTTCGCCAACCTCCCCATCAGAATGTCGTGGTTGACCCGATCGAAGAACTTCTCAAGGTCTATATCCACCACCCATTCATACCCCTCGGCTATGTATTTCTTTGCCTGACGCACCGCTTCGTGTGCGTTTCGGCCAGGTCGAAATCCATAACTGTAAGGCGAGAACGTTGAATCGAAGATCGGAGTAAGTACCTGCAACAACGCCTGCTGAATAAATCGATCCAATACCGTCGGTATCCCAAGCCGCCTGATCCCTCCTTCCGGCTTCGGTATGGAGACCTCTTCCACCAGTTGGGGTTGGTAGTCTCCTCTTAACAGCTCCTCCCGTATCCGTGGCCATTGCTCCCTCAGATAGCCCCCTAATTCCTCTACAGTCATCCCATCGATCCCAGGACTACCCTTGTTCGCCCGAACTCGCTTCAGTGCAGCTATCAAGTTCTCTCTTCGAACCACCTTCTCCATCAGCGTGGTTGTTATGGGATCGGGTCTCTCAGATGCCGCCGTCACTTGACGCGCCATGGCAGCCCTTTCGGAAGCTTCACTTCCAGAGGGCTTGTCTTGGCCCTCCCTCGTCGGTTGGTATTTCTGCGCCCCCATGACCACGAATCCTTGAACCTCTCCTCCGTCTACATGTTCGGCCCTTCAGGCTGGTTCGCAGCCCTATTACGGCCTTTGCTGACTTCTGCAAGCCCTTCACGATTCCTTACGAAATCCTTAGTCTCATGGAGACGGGCTTACAGACCTCCTCGGGTAAGAATAGCTGCCTTCACCCCGCATCTGCCGCATCTACTACGTCATCCCTTGATGGCCATGGGCTTCGCTTTGACACGTAAGCTCGCCCGAATGCCGCAGCCTTCTATGCGATTCGTCTTCCTCAGATCGGGACTTTGCCTCCGGCTTCCTTCAGACCCTATCTCACGATAGGCGCCCTTGCCCTTGGCTAACAGTTTCCACCATCAAGACCTGTAGGGGACTTTCACCCCCAAGCCGCTATCCATGCCGAGCACACGTAAAGCTCCCCGCCCACAGGGCGGGGCATTCAGCCGACTTTCCCGTAAATCACCGTTCGCCCTGAGCCTGTCGCAGGGTAAACGGTGATTTGGGCAACAGGCCGTGATCATTTGACTGCCTCTAATTTTTTTGATATTGGTTTGTGCAAGACCTTATCCATGAGAGGTGGGACAGATGAAGATAAAAATAATTTTAACCATATTTCTGATCCTTGCGGACGTGACAATATCCCATTCTTTTGAAATCATTACAATGAAGGGTACGGGTA
>Ga0209610_1001264_pt1 | contig 13065 bp, 11 predicted proteins | sample LakKivw275mmetaG_FD_184137 | JGI IMG/M metagenome (GOLD analysis project Ga0209610, IMG submission 184137) | Anoxic lake water microbial communities from Lake Kivu, Rwanda to study Microbial Dark Matter (Phase II) - Lake Kivu water 275m metaG... | ecosystem: Environmental > Aquatic > Freshwater...
GTTTTTTAGGTGTTGAATAAGGGAAAACATAATGCCACTTATAAATTTCCCTCAGTTTATCAATCGAACTCTTTTTTATTTGAGTTAAGTCGCTGATGACTTTAGTTAAATAAAAATGCACGTCTTCTTGACTTTTCCATCCCTTTTTAAAATGATAAACTGAATCCATGGCAGGTGACGATTCCCAATTAAAATATTTAAAATCAAGATTTTTAAAATATTTCAAAGATTTCCAAACTAATAATACATTGCCTTGATAATCTTTATAATCACTGTCGATAGCTGGCATAAAGTCATCGACTACTTTTTTGTTCCCAACATATAGAGTTCCACAAATTAATCGGTCATTTTTAAAGGCAGTTATTAGCTGATATTTTTTGCTGTTAATTAGATTTTTTCTAATCGAGGAAAAGAACTTATAGGGAATTACATAACTATCTATTTCTGCCATCCTTTTTTGGTATATTTTATACCACTGATCAAATATATTTTGGTTATCATCAAAAAATAGTTGTAAATTTTGTTTTTCAGCTTTTTTCAGATTTCTCCTTAAATTTTCTCTTATCTTATTTCGAAAATCGTCGGGATTGTCCGAGAGTTGATTTTTTAAATCTATGTATTGATAAAAGTTTTCTCTTTCAAAATCTGGCTGAAAATACTTTTTATACAAATCTAGATTTTGCGGATCATCAAACGGAGGAGTGCAGATAGTCAGGGTAACGCACTTATTTTTTTTCGCTAAATCAATAGCATATTTGCATAGTTTTTTAAAAATTTCTTCTCTATTCTCCGGCAAGGCCAGAATACCGCCATATCCGCCCGGATAAGGGATGGACTGCAAGATATTCCCTAAGGGATTTTCATATAGGAATAAGGGTAAGACGCCCACTATTCGTTCCTTATTTTTAGCTATTAAATAATAATCTTTGTCCGTTTCTTGTTCTTTGATAATCTCTTTCCATTCGAGTGTGTGCTGGGCTAAGGCGTTATCGTAATTATCTAAAAATTTGCGAACTCTATTTTCATCTTGTGTTGTTAAAATTTTTATTCGCACCATTTTAATTGATTAATAATTTATTTTTTAAATCATGAATATATTAGCCAATTCGTCACGAGAGGGGAAATTTATCAAAACAGAACGATTTTTGTTTTGATAAACAAAAATACTCCCAGCGGCTGCAGCCGAAGCTCCTGCTTTAACCGCTGTTCCTAAGTTTTCTATCGTGCCGGCGCCGCCGCAGGCAATTAGAGGAATACTAATAGTGCCAGAAACTGTTTTAATAAGACCCGTGTCGTAACCCTCCATCATTCCATCCTTATCAATAGAGTTGAGAAATATTTCACCGGCTCCCATTTGTTCCACCTGAATGGCAAATTCAACCGGAGTTCGCTCTGTCGGCTTAGTGCCATTATTAATATAAATTTTGGATTTCCCCGAGTAATCCTTTTTGACGTCAATTGAAACGATAATACTCTGACTGCCGAATAACTTGGATATCTCTTTTATAAAAGATGGGTTTTCCACGGCGTAACTACCTATTACAATCTTTTCAACCCCTAAACTAAAAATTTTTTTCATATCTTCGATGCTTCTTACGCCGCCGCCGTATGTCAAAGGCATAAAACATTCACTGGTTACTTGCGAGATAACATCAAACGGCGGTTTTTTATTCTTTTTGGTGGCAGTAATGTCAAGGAAGATCAACTCGTCAACTTCAAGGTTATTAAAAATTCTAATAGTATTAATAGGATCGCCGATATAATTTCCATTCTTAAATTTAATAGTTTTAACCAATGCAGAATCCTTAAATAATAAACATGGTATCACTCTCGGGACTAACATAATATTTCAACAAAATTTTTTAATAATTGTTTGCCAAATTTATGACTTTTCTCCGGATGAAACTGAACGCCAAAAATATTTTCTTTCTGAATAATGGATGGGAATTCATATCCATAATCGGTCATTGCGGCGATGTCTTCCCCTCTCGTGCAAATTAGATGATAAGAATGCACAAAATAAAATCTGGCATTCTCCTCCATATCTTTAAACAGCAGGCAGTCTTTCTTAATTTTGATTGTGTTCCAGCCTATATGCGGAATTTTTAAATTAGCATGATTGTTATCAAATTTAAATTTGACCGCTTCGGCTTCAATCCAGCCTAGGCCAGGAAGTCGCCCTTCTTCGCTTCTTTTACTTATTAATTGCATGCCCAGGCAGATGCCGAGAATCAGTGTTTTATCTATTAGGACCTTCTTGTTTAAAACGGATATTAAGCTCATTTTTTGTAGGTTTCCCATACCATTATCAAAACTGCCTACGCCGGGCAAGATTAATTTATCGGCGTTTTTAATTACTGAAATATTAGAGGAGATAATACTCTTGACGCTAATTTTTTTTAACATATTTTGGATAGAGCTAAGATTGCCCATCCCGTAATCAATAATGACAATCATAGGTTTACTTTTTAGTATATTTCATATAAAAACTCTGTGGCACCAAACTCATTTTATACAGCAACCAAAAGATTGGGCGAAATCGTTCAAAAAATGGTTTATATGTTCTATAGTCCCGATAAGTTTTTTGGGGGAGATTCATAATTTTTTCAAATTCTTTATCTGTAAAACCGAGTCGTTTTTTGACTAATTCAACAATTTCTCTAGTATCAAACTCTCTCAGTTGTTCTTCACGCTTTTTAAGCGCCTCTTCTCTGGTTAGCTGGCCAGACCTTACTAAGCCAGACAATTCAATGACTGGGAAATTAATATGGAATTTGACCGGCAAAAAGTAGTTAATAACAAAAACAGTAAATCTGTTCTCCATATGTTTTCCGCCATACCACTGCCAACCAAATTCTTGATTTAAAAATTTTTTAGCTTTTTCTTTATTATAATCTATATAATACATAGGACGGACCCTTTGAATTTTTTTGATCAGCATCCACTTCAACCAGTGTGACATCAATAAATTTGGATAGGTCTTTAATTTGCGAGTCCCGAATTGTTTTTGTACGCTTTTAATATATCTACCGTCCATATAAACAAAATCTGTAGGTATGATTCCCTCGGTTCTAAAAGAAAATCCGTCTAAAATGTATTTTATCCCGAATTTTTCAGCCACCCGATAAAGAGTAGTTATAAGACCTATATCCGTCGGCACATCTACATCTTTAACACTAGCCTTAAGAAAAGAACGATAAATATCATCTATCTCTTCGTTGTCGACAACGTAAGTATATAAATCTATATTTAATTTTTTTAAAACCCGCTGAATATTTTGCGTCGCGATTTCGCTATTCCAAGTATTATCAAAATGGACAGCTAAAGGACGTAATCCTAATTTTACTGTTGTATAATACAAAAGGTACGATGAATCGCAGCCGCCGCTTACTCCAACTACGCAATCATATTTCTTGCCACGCCCATTATGCCTGATTGTTTTGGCTATTTTGGCCAATTTTTTTCTTCCCTTTTGCCCATCAGGAAATTCAATCTCTAACTTTTCGTGCGTCCGGCAATAATTGCAAATTCCTTCTGCGTCAAACGATATCCTGGGAATTGTTTCATCGCTAATGCATCTTGAACAAATTCTCATATTATTATTATTTTTATACGTATTAATTATTTATTTATCGATCTCTTCTAAAGGAATATATTTATCTATTAATCCTCTTATGGCGATACCCTTTTTAAATTGGATCGGGGTTCTAATTTTTTCTTTTAAAAATTCGTGGCGAATTAAAATATCTGGCTCATTATAGCCAGCTAAAGCCCTAATAGGAGCAGTTCCAGAAAAACGCGGATTAATTTCAAAAATAAAAATACCCCTTTCAGTTTTACGACACTGTAGATTAAGCGGACCCTTTGATTTTAATATTAAGGCAATCTTTTCGGCATATTGCTGAACTTCGGGATAATTATCAATAGTACCCTGTGAGATACCTGATGAAATAGCTAAAAATTTTTCCTTTGTTTGCTTTTTATAGCACTTAACTTTAAGTCTATTGGATAGACCCTTCAATATTTGTCTTTTGAGTGCAATTGAACCGAGTAACTCTCCTTTAAATGTCGTAAGGACCCCGACCGTATATTCCTCGTCCGGAGAACCGATATATTCTTGAACTAGAGGAATAAGATTTTGTTTGAATATATATTTAATAAAAAATTCCAATTCTTCTTTATCCTGAGCAATAAAAACATTTGAAGAGCCGCTGCCGCCGCGGACAGGTTTTACAACAACCGGAAATTTTTTTACCAGAGCTAATTGTTTTTTTTCTTTTATAAGACAGGAGAAGGGGTGGGGGAGATCATGTTTTTTTAGGAAAAGATAGGTCTGCCACTTGTCCATGCAGAGATTAATAATTTTAGTATCATTTATTAGGGGAAGAATATTTCTTTTTTCAAATAATTTCCTGTTTTCAGATATTTTTTTTAGTTCTGGCTCAGAGCCGGGAATTAATATCTGGATATTTTCTCTTTCGCAAATATCCAAGAGTGTTTTGATATAATTTTTATCAGCAGCCGTAGGTACGGTATAGTGGGCATCCGCATTATAAAAGCCCATACTTATTGATGCACTATCTGTAGCAACAATTCGATAAGGTTTTTTAGCCAGTTTGATTGTCTTTAAAATTCCTTCTCCGATACTGCCACCACCTACACCAGTAATTAAGATTGAGATTTTTTTTATTTTAATTTTATTTTTAGGCATAATGTTTTAGTTAAAATTATGATAAATGATACTTTGGTCGAGGCGGTTTTAATATTTTAATTAATTTATAATCAAGTCCTTCTTTGATCGCCTTTTTGCATACTTGATCAACATCATACTCGACTCTTTCGATCACAAATTTTTTATTATTAGTATCGAACATTCCAAAAGATGCTCTTTTGTCGTCGTCTCTGGGCTGACCGCATGAACCGGGGTTAATCACTAGTAATTTACCCACCCCTTTAATCATTGGTCGATGAGTATGTCCGAGGATAATAATGTCAGCCTCAATGTCTTCAAATTTTTCCAAATGATAATAATCAGGATAAATACCTTCTTCCACAGTATCCCATGGACTGCCATGATACATTTTGATTCTTAGTCCGTCTATAAATAAATCATCATACGATTTGACATTTCTAATTTTCAAAAGGTTTTCTTTCAAAATTTTATTTTTAGTGTATTTGACAGAGTCTTTGATTACCTGGCTACGATTGGTCGGTACGCCATGAATTAAATAATAGTCATGATTCCCAATAATAAATTTTACTTTATATTTTTTTAGTTCTTCGAACACTTCATTAACAAAAGTGTAATAGCCAGTTAAATCTCCAGCGCATAAAATAATATCTGAATCTCGTAATCTAGCTAAAACCGCCCTCAGGCCATAAAGATTGGAATGAATATCTGAAATTATGCCAATTTTCATTTTTTTGATTTATAAAGTAATTAATGTATTTTTTAATTCCATCATCAATAAAAACTTTTGGCAAAAATTTAAGATTTCGTTTGGCTTTGCTAATATCTACTTCCATTTTATAATTTTCTTGTGGATCTTCTCGTCCGCTTAAAACTATATTAGAGGTCGTATGTTTGATGTTTTTGAGTATAATTTTAGCCAAATCAAGCGTGGAGGTAGACTCACCGCTACCGATATTATATATGCCTGGACAATTGTGACGGATAGCTGCCAGAAAGGCATTGGTCACATCTGCAGTATAAATAAAATCCTGCGTTCTTTTGCCAGTGCCGTAGATCAGAATATTTCGAGAAGCCAGGGCACGTCTGATAAATAGCGGAATAACGCAATTTTCGTTTTGGCCAGGTCCATAGGGGGCCGAAATTCTCAAAATTGTAATATTTTTTTTTGTTTGCGCTTTAAATCTCTCGCAAAGAATTTCTCCTAATAATTTTCCAACTGAATAAAAATTATCTGGATTTACAGGATGTTTTTCGTCAACCGGAAGATATTCGGGACTACCAACTACAGACATACTTGAAGCATAAATAAATTTTTTGGTTTTAGTTTTGTTGAATTCTTCTAGAAGATTAAATGTGGTTTGAAAATTTTCTTTTAAAGAATTTTTTGCGTCCTGACTATTAATTGATTGTGGGATTTTAGCTGCCAAATGGATGATAACATCAAACATTTTACCTTTTAAAAGGTGTCTTAATTTATTTTTGTTTTGTAAATCTAAAACAATCATTTTTTTGCCGTCGATCACACCTTTTTCTAAAGATAAACCTTCAACTTCGTATCCAGTTTTTTTCAATTTAAGAAATAAATGGCGGCCGATAAAACCTGTTGCGCCTGTAATTAAAATCCTCATTTTATGGCCTCTATTTTAATATATTTAAATAAGTGTTTAGTAAGGGGCAGGGCGGCACGCAAGTGTTTTTCAAAGTATAAAGCATCTGCCGGGGATAAATTTTTAATTACCCTACCTTCTTGCCAAAACCAATGATATTCTAAATTGAATGTTTTAAATCCTGTTTTTAAAAAGATTTGACGCAAGTTTTCTTCTTTAAACCCCCCCTTAAATCCCTCTACGTATTCTGCTTTTTTGATCGTAGTCCGACTTAAACCGGGCGCCATCTCTGAAATATTGCGAGTCATATGGCAGATTGAATTGACATCAATTTTTAACAACCTGGAAACCTTTTTTTCTTTAGCTGCAGATTTAATGGCTTGCCAAAAATAATAATTTGGGTCTAAATCGCTGTAAAAGATGCCTCCCTTTTTTAAAACACGAAATGCTTCTTTGAGTGTAGGGCCTATTGATGATAAATGGTGCAAAAATGAATAGCTCGTTAAGACATCAAAGAGTGAATTCCTAAATGGCAAATGTTCGCTAGAAGCTTGAATTAATTTTATTTTTTTGACTTTTTTAAATTTAAATTTAGCTAAATCTAACATAGCCGGCGTGATATCAATACCATAAAGTTCGTTAAAATATGGCATGGCCAATGAGAGAATAAATCCTGTCCCGCAACCAAGATCCAATAATCGCCCAGCGCCGATTTTTAGTGAATATAATTTCATTAGTTTCTTAATCTGTTTCTGATTTTCAATTTTAAAATGCGGTTGGCTATCATCGTAAATGTTGGCCAGTTTTGTATGATATTCAATATTAGCTTTCAGGGCGTTCTTTTTTTCCATATAGTGAGTTTAAAAAAATTATTTGGTAGACGGGCACGACTTATTAGAATTTTTTACGACGATAAACATTGTTACAAGCTATAAGATATTGATTCGTGGCAAAGCATTTTTAGAAAATATAATTATCCGCTACTTTCTTCAGGAGTTCTTCTGGGATAATAAGTTGGCTTCCCGCGCTGTTTAATTTTTCGGACTTTATTTTTTAATTAGAATAAGTGAAAAATTGTTAATTAAGAGTAGTCTTGCTGCTGACAACACTATTTTTAAAATAAATAGTGTGATAAGTATCGAATTGATTAATCTCAGACGGGCGCATAGTCGACTGTATCTCCCGAATCAGCCTCTGGATCTAGATAAAAAATATGAATTATGAATTTTTTTCCTCAATTAAGGACCGGTTAACAGGAGACCTAACCCTACCTTTCGATAATCGCCGGCTACTACCATAAATTCCTCTTCCTCAGTGGGGCAAGTTTTAAAATTTCGGCGAGTATTAACCTCTACTAACTACAACCAGAATTAAATCTGGGTTTAGCTCTTAATATATGTAAAATCCAATTTTTCCTTCGATGAATAATTCTTTGGATTCTTTGGATAGTGAATTTTAATTTTATTTTGGCACGTTATTTGAGAAAGAGATTTATGCCCGCTAACATTATAAATAACAATAATATTCTTTGGTCTGTTTGTCATTAAGTGAAATGATGGCTTTGGATTTGTGACTTTTTCAATCAGCTGTTTTAAAATTTTAAAAGACACTTTGAGGCATCTAAAAAATAATATTTTTTTGATCTTTAGACATACGACAAATTATCGGATTTAATACAATAATCCCTTGCTTTTCATATATTATTTTTAAGCCACTCGGCAGTTTTAACTATTCCCTCTTCTAAATCTACCTGGGCCTTGAATCCCAAAATTTCTTCAGCCTTTTTAACGCTTGGTATTCTCAATTCTACGTCGGCAGATAAAGGTGGATCGAAGATAATCTTGGATTTGGAATTAAGAACCCGGCAGACCGTATTGGCCAGGCCTAAAATAGTAATAGCTGCCCTAGCATTGCCAATATTGAAACTTTCCCCGATGGCTTTTTTATCAACAATGCAACGTATTAGACAGTCGACAAAATCATCAATATAACACCAGGCTCGAATCTGGCTACCGTCGCCATCAATATGGATATCTTCATTTTTAAGGGCGCGCTTAATAAAAACTTGTAATGCCCCCTCTCCTGTTTGTCCAGGTCCATAAACATTAAATGGCCTAATGGTTACCATTGGTAATCTATATTTTAGATAATACGCTTTGGCTAAATGTTCCCCGGCTAATTTACTGACCGCATAAGTCCATCTGGCTTCGCCGGCTGAACCGACTATTGTATTATCGTTTTCTGAGGATCTGTAAGCCATTGGACCGAAAACTTCAGAGGTAGAAAAGTCGATTACTCTGTCTTTTATCTTATTAAGTAGAGATGCTTCCAGAACATTTGCTGTGCCGATCATATTGACTCTCATAGTTCTGACCGGATCTTTAATTACTGTATCAATACCAGCAATGGCCGCGGCGTGAATAACGATGTCACTACCTGCCATTGGCCGCCTTAAAGATTCTATATCAAGTACATCACCTTTAATAACCGTAAGGTTTGGATGTTCTATTAATCCGCTTTTAGTTAGAGTGTCTCGATGAAAATTATCATAAGCAATAATTTGATTATAATCTATTAGTTGTTTAATTAAAGCGTTGGCGATAAAACCAGCTCCTCCGGTAATAAATATTTTTTTATTTTTAATTTTTTTTGTGTTCATACTTTTTAAGGTAAGAAATTATTTTATCAATATCTTTCTTTTTGAGAGTAAAATATAATGGTAAGGCTAATGCCCGTTTAAATATGTCTAAAGAATAAGGGCATCTTTGTTTTGGATGATAAATCGGTTGAATATGCGATGCATAAGTACCAATTTGGGTCTGAATATCATGATCTTTTAGATATTTCATCAGCTTATTGCGATTAACTTTTTTATCAACGAGTGCAATGTAACTCTGATAGACATGAAAAACGTTTTTGTCAATAAAGGGTGGCTTGATAAAATCAACTTTTTGCAGATTTTTATCCCAATAATGAGCTAATTCTCGTTTTCTTTTAATAATCCGGTTAATTTTTTTTAACTGTGCTATGCCGACTGCAGCCGTGAGGTCACTCATTTTATAGTTATATCCCAATTTAATAAATTTAGGAATGACAACGCCGAAAGATTTCTTTTTAGGTTTTTCGACGATTATACCGAATACAGCCAGCATTCTGGCTTTATCAGCCAATTTTTTGTTGTTGGTTACTATCATGCCGCCTTCACCTGTAGTAATGCCCTTTCTGGCATGGAAAGAAAAGCATCCGATATTGCCAATGGTACCAACCATTCGTCCTTTATATTTGGCACCAACCGCGCAGGCCGCGTCTTCGACTACTTTAAGGTGGTATTTTTTAGCAGTTTGCATGATCGGGTCCATATCAACCGGTTGACCAAAAGTGTGAACGGGAATAATAACTCTGGTTTTTTTAGTTATTTTGCCCTCAATTAAGTTTGGGTTAATGTTATAGGTTTTTGGGTCAATATCAATAAAAATGGGTTTGGCTCCGCAATATAAAACCGCATGACCAGTAGCCGGAAAGGTGTAATCGGCCACTAGAACTTCGTCACCCGGTTTCACGTCCAAGACTAATAAAGATAGATGTAAGGCGGCAGTGCAGTTGGAAACAGCCACCGCATATTTTACGCCTAAATATTTAGCAAAATTTTCTTCAAATTCTTTGGTCTTAGGTCCTTGAGAGACCCAGCCGGAATTTAAAACTTTTTTTATTTCTTTAATTTCATCTTGGTCGAAATGTGGTTTAGTTAATGGAATCATAAAAAATATTTTATTGAATTAGGATAAATATTAAATATTTTAATTTAATTATTTTTTTATTTATTACGAATTTTAACTAAATGTTCGTAAATTTGTTGCCAATTGTTTATATTTTTATTTAAATCAAAAACTTGTACTGCCTTTATCCTGGATTCTCTGGCTATGTTCTCTCGTAATGATTGATTCTGTAGAAGATAAGTTATTTTTTTTGCTAGATCTTTATAGTCGCCTGGCCTATAGGAAATACCCCGGAACCAGTTGTTGTTAGGGTCAATAATGGTCGGAGTTTGAGGCATAATTTGTGGAAGACCTGAGGCCATGGCCTCCATAATAGCAATACCAACGCCACTGCCCCCTTGCATGTTTCTTGGGTAAAAAGTATCAACATAGATATCAGCACTAGCTAAATATGTCGGCATTTTTGCGTAAGATATTCCCCCTAAAAAAATAACATGATTTTTAATATTTAATTTTTCAGCCAATTGTTTTAATTCTTGTTTAGATGGACCGGAGGCAGTAAAAATAAATTTGACATTTTCAATATTTTTTAATACATGTGGTATTGCTTTGATAAGGACATCATGACAATATTTTTGGTTGGTTAGTGCATTAGCGTTAATAATAGCATAGCTACTCTCAATTCCTAGCTGTCTTCGCAATATCTCAGAGCGATTTTCGGGACTAAAACGACTTACGTCAATTCCCCAGAGCTGAAGAAATATTTTTCGATCTTCACAGCCTAATTTTATAGCTCTATCTTTAGCGGGTTTATCAGCTAAATGAATCAAGTCCGCTTTTTTAAAGACATATTTAATTATTAATTTTGAAAAAACTGATTGATCAGGGTCGGTGCTTAAGTCACTTCCCCAAGCACTAACTACCAACGGATGGAAAGTAGTGCAGGCAGCAAAAAATGCGTAGCAGGTTAGATAATGTCCATGGAGAATGTCTGGTTTTATTTCTTTTAGGATGCGTTTTATCTTGGGGATAAATCTTAAGTCTAATAAAGTAGGCAAGGGGGCGAATATTTTGGATAAGAGGCCCAAAGAGAATTTGGCATTAAGTGAATGAACTGTAGCGCCGTTGACTTCGGCTGGAGAAAAAGTAATTAAGTGAACTTCGTTTCCCGCTTTTTTAAGAAATTCTATCCACCGTAGAGTATGGATACTAGTAGGGCTGGCAATAAGACATATTTTCATTTGATGTTTATTTAGATTTCAGCTATTTATTTTATTGATAATAAATTATTGTTCAACATTTTTATAATTCTCTCCGCCGTATGCCCGTCCCAGTATTTTGGAATTTTTGATTTTTTCTGTTTGCCGGCGAGAATTTTATTTGTTTCTTTTATAATTTTATTTTGATTATATCCGCAGAGGACATTTGTCCCTTGGGTGATGGTAATTGGCCTTTCTGTGTTTTCGCGGATGGTTAAGCAGGGGACACCCAATGAGGTGGTTTCTTGTTGGATGCCGCCGCTGTCGGTGATAATAAGGCGGGCGTTTATCAACAAATAAACGGTTTCTGAATAAGAGAGGGGAGATGTCAGAATAATGTTTTTATTTTTTAATTTATTGTCTAAATTGAATCTTTTGATTCTGTCTTTCGTTCTTGGGTGGATAGGGAAAATAATGGGTAATTTTTGAGAAATGATATTAAGGGTTTGCAAAAGTGAGGTTAAGATTTTTTTGTTATCAACATTGCTGGGTCGGTGCATAGTGAGAAAAATGTAGTTTTTCTTTTTAAAGCCGAATTTATTTAAAATATTTATTTTTTTAATTTTCTTTTGAGCAAGTCGCAGACTGTCAACCATGATGTCGCCGACGAAAAATATTTTCTTTTTATTTATTCCTTCTTTAAGCAGATTTTTATTTGCCTCGTCTTCGGTGGTAAATAGATAATCGGAAATATGGTCGGTGAGGATGCGGTTTATTTCTTCGGGCATGGACATATCCCTGGAACGCAAGCCGGCTTCAATGTGCGCGACTTTGATGTGTAGTTTAGCGGCGACTAAGGCGCAGGCCAGAGTGGCGTTGACGTCACCGACGACAATAACTAAGTCGGGTTTTTCTTTAAGGCAGACTTTCTCGAATTCAATCATAGTTTTGCCGGTTTGTTCGCCGTGTAGTCCGGCTTTGACACCCAGATTGTAGCCCGGTTTTGGGACACCCAATTCTTTAAAGAAGACGCCGGACATTTGATAATCGTAATGTTGGCCCGTGTGGACCAGTATCGGCTTGATTTTTTTATGTTTTTTTATTTCTTTCAGCAGGGGGGCGACTTTCATGAAGTTAGGCCGGGCGGCGGCAACAATGATTATTTTTATTTTATTTTTTTTCATAATTCGATAAGCTCATTACAAATAGAACTTTTTGATTTTCCCAATAATATAATTTTGTTCTTTTCTGGTCAGCTCCGGGTAAATGGGCAGGGAAATAACTTGCTTGCAGGTCTTTTCTGTTTCCGGTAAGGAACCCCTTTTATATCTCAGATATTTGAAAGCCGGCTGGAGATGAAGAGGATAAGGATAATAAATCTGCGTCGGGATGTTGTTTTGTTTAAGATATTTTTGCAACTGATCTCTTTTTTTAACCCGAATGGTATATTGGTTAAAAACAGGAAACATAGAAGAGGGAAATAGGGGAAGGGTTATTTCTTTTATATTTTTTAATTTTTGAGTGTAATAAGAGGCGTTTTTCTGTCTGACTTTTGTCCATTTATCCAAATGTTTCAGTTTGACGTTAAGAACGGCGGATTGCAGCGCGTCCAGGCGGCTGCTGGTGCCGATAATCTGGTGATAATATTTTCTTTTCGTGCCGTGAGCTCTTAGAATCCTTATTTTTTCCGCCAGTTTTTTGTTATTGGTCACTACCATGCCTCCGTCACCGTATCCGCCCAGATTCTTGGAAGGGAAAAAGCTAAGGCAACCGCAATCTCCGAAAGAGCACACGCTTTTTTTTCTACCATGTTTGCCGGCAGGCAAATATTTCGCGCCGATGGCCTGGGC
>Ga0209610_1001267_pt1 | contig 13049 bp, 5 predicted proteins | sample LakKivw275mmetaG_FD_184137 | JGI IMG/M metagenome (GOLD analysis project Ga0209610, IMG submission 184137) | Anoxic lake water microbial communities from Lake Kivu, Rwanda to study Microbial Dark Matter (Phase II) - Lake Kivu water 275m metaG... | ecosystem: Environmental > Aquatic > Freshwater >...
CCGTTTACCCTCCCATCTTGCGCGAGGGCAGGATTCGTCCCAGGATTGACTATGACTGGTCGAGGGCTCCGACCGGAGATGATGCCGGACATGACATAGGGAAGCTCCTGTCCTGTGTACTGGCAGAGACCGTCAGGATCGAGTAGCAGATTCCGTCCTATGTTGTCTGCCACGCCCGGCGGAGGCACGACAGAGTAGTCCATGCGCCACTCGCCAAACGCTCTCCGGGTCCGACGTGACTCATAGTTCGGGCTCGACCAGAGGCAGAAGCCTCGCGATGGCGCCGACGGACGCGCTATCAAGCGCAACGAGGGGTTCCACAGGTCATCCTGCTCATCGCGTATCGACTCAAGGCCGTGCCATCGAAACCACTGCCACGCTGGCGTCTCGCCGCCGACATAGCGGCCTTGTACCTCAGCAACATAGCTGTTCTCGGTCTCGTCGTCCCAGTACTCGTAGGTCACGATAGTTCTAAACTCGCTCTCGTCCAAGAACTCGACATTCGGGGCGGCGTATTCGCCTTCGGGGAGACTCGGGAACTCACAGGGTTCGAGATCATCATGCGTCCAATTGTAACCTAGATTGTCTGACCAAGCGTAGTACAGCTCGTCGCCCTCACTCCAGCATAGAAGAACGTAGTCGCACCAAACAGCCACGCTGAGATCCTCGGCGCCATCGTAGATATCCCAAATACCCTCCCAAGTCTGGCCGTTGTTCGTCGTGTACCAGTAGTCGATGTGGTTCTCGACAAGCACGGCAAGCACGCCCGTGCCGGCGAGAGAGTACTGGTCTAGGGCCACGACGGGGTTGAACACGTCGAACGGTTCCTCCGTTGTCATGGGCCAGCGGATGCGCATCTGCTGAGTCCAGTTGTTGCCATCGTCCGTGGATACCGCCGTGTACAACGCTACATCATAGTCGTAGTCCTGGGTCTGCGAGTCCGATGAGTCGAGATATGCCACGCACACATAATGCGTGCCGAAGCTGGTTCTGGCGTCGATCGCGACCTGCCGGTGGTAGCTGTAGTGCCCGGACCCTAACAGGTCGGTCAGACTGGTCAGGATCCAGGGATCCTCTTGGGTGCTCAGATCGTGACTGGCAACCACGACGTCGCCGTCATCGGGCGGGTCGCTCCGGCCCCGGCCCCACGCCGCAAACTTCTTGTCGTTCGTGGAGGCCATGCAGAGTTCACCCGACTCGACTTCGCCTTCGTTACTGATGGTCACACCGCCAATCGGGTGACCGAAGTCGTCGTACTCGTACGCCTCCTGTAGGTAGTCATCACCTTCAACTGTGAAACCGGTGCTGGTCCAGATCTTGCCGTCGTCGTAGGGGCGCATTAGTTCGGCCTTCGCGCCGCTGTTGTTCGTCAGTAGTTGGTCGTTCTGGTATGGATCCGCTGGCCCGTTGTTGTCTATGTGCCAGAACCACCTCCAAGGCCAGTGCCAGCCGGGCGGCTCTTCGGCAACGGACATACTCGTTGCGAGTACGAGCAGGACTGCTATCAGTGTTCTTCTGTTCATACGTACCTCCTTGTGGTACTTGAACCATTTGCGGACCGAGGTATGATGGCTGGGGCGGCAATGGAGCCTCGTCTCCATAACCTGACTTTCTCGCAGAACGGCAGGCGCTGCCCCTTTCAATTCGGCCGGAGACTCGGTCAGGCCCTTCAGGTCATGAGCGAGCCCTCAGAACCGTGTTCACACTCGTTACTCCACGCAGACAAGCTTTCGGCTCGCGCCGCCGCCAACGGGCACGAGGTAGTACACGCCCGGCCCAGGCAATTGGAAGCGGCAGGCGCCTTTCTCTAGAACTCTCAACCGTCTGCCCAGAACGTCGAGCACGGTGCAGGCGGCGTTCAGTTTCAGAGTGGCGTTTGCACGGACCACCGTGGGCAGACAAGGTTCAGTCGCGTTTTCCCTCAGCTCCGTGACAGCAAGCGAAGTGTCCCGAATCACTGACACGGACGAGCTGCTTGCGTTGGCGACGAACACCCGGCTGTGCCTTGGAACCCAGACGATGTGCCACGGATGGACGCCGACCGGAATCGTTCTGATCACGCGATACGTGAGAGCATCGATGATCACGACAGAGGTGTCCTCGCTGCAATAGACCTTGTCGTGCCCGATGTCGTAGGCAATGTCGTACGAGTACAGCGGATTTGGTGTCGAGATGCGGGCCAGAACCGAGTCTCCCCGACCATCGATTACCACGACTCCGTCAGTGCCGTACATGAACACATCCGGCTTGGCCGGACTCTGACACGCGATTTCGACGGACGGAGTCTCTATCACTCCAGTGATGCTGTCAGTGCGACCGCTGACAATGGTCACGTAGTTGCAGTACATGCCGTAAGCCGTCGTGTAGAGCTTCTCGTCATTCGGATTGTAGTAGACCCGGAAGCCATTCGTAGCGTAGACCGGGATGACGCTGAGTACAGAGTCAGTGGCTGCATTGATGATCGTCAGTGCGTCGCCGACGCAGTCGGCCACGTACAGCTTGTTGTAGCTCTGATTCACGGCCATCCAGGCCGGTCGGCCAAAAGGCACTTGAATGGTCGTCAGCACGGTGTCCGCGGCTGCATCTATCACGAGTATAGACTTGACTTGCGTGCAGTATACCTTGCGACTGGGCGCGCACGTCTTGCTGTGCTCGAAGTAGCAGAGAAGAGAGGGATCTTCCCGTACTGGCACGATCGCCTCGATCGTGTCGGCACTGCAGTCGATTACTACTATCCCGGAGTCGACGCCGTGTCCGGCGCAAAGGGACACAAAGACCTTGTTGTCGGCGGAATCACATATTGCCGCCCACGGATACCCGCCGACGGGGATCGTCGTGAGCAGAGAGTTGGTCGCGGCGTCGATGACCGACACTACCCCGCAGTTGTCGTGGCTGGCTGTGTAGACCTTGTCCTCGACTGGGTTGTAGCATATCGAAACTGGATTCACGCCCGTCCTCACCGGTCCGAGCAGGGAATCACCGGCGCCATCCACGCACGCCACCGAAGGGGTGCTTGTGTAGGCGCCGTACACTCGGTTCAATCCCGCATCCACCGCGAGCCGCCGCGAGTCATCAGGAACGGAGAACATCATGAGAAGACTGTCCGTGGCGCCATCTAGAACGCCAATGCGGCCGTCATCCGTCGCAGCGTATATCCTGCCATTTGCAGGGTTGTACAATACTGACATCCATGCGTACCCCTGCGCAACGACCCTTATCACGCTGTCGCCCACCCCATCTATCACCCTGATGGCCGCCTCGTTGGCACAGTAGATGCGGTCAGTCGACGGGCTGTAGGCGATGCTGTTGGGCTGACCCGCAACTCCCAGCGTCGCCAGGACCGTGTCCACTGTGCCGTCGATAATCACAACTTTGCCGCTGGAGAGCCCTACCCCGCAGTAAACCTTGTCCTCTAGTGGATTGCAGCAGAGCGATACCGGTGCCTTCTGCATGCCCAAGGTAGCGACTACCGTGTCCGCAATCGCATCTATGACCGTGACATCCTCGGACTCGTAATTGGCGGTGTAGACCTTACGCTCAACCGGATTGAAGCAGAGCACCCTGGGCTGGATTCCGACGGGAATCGCGGCCACAACGCTGTCGACGGACACATCAATGGCGTAAACGGAGTCGGATGTGTAGTCCCCGCAGTAGACCTTGTTGTCCGGCGGGTCGTAGCAGAGAGAGTGGGGCCGCCCTCCGGCGCTGATGCGTGCGTGTACCTGGTTCGCGCCACAGTCCATGACGTAGACCGCACCGGCTGAGTCACCAAACCAGCATGCCGCATACAGCTTGTTCTTCGCCGGCACGTAGGTCAGTGCCCTGCAGCGGCTGCCGACCTGAATCCGTCTTTCGTAGGAAAGACCGGCGCCATCGATCACCGCAACCCAGCCATCGCCGCCGACGTAGACCTTATGAGCTGCGGAATTGACGGCAATGCAGTCCAGCCTCAGCACGCTGCCAACGCCACCCGGACACAAGTCTATTGTGGTCTCGAGGTACTGAGCTACTGCACCGGACGCAAGCAGCATCCCAAGCGCCACCGCGCGCAGGAGTACCTTCGACCCCACGGCCCTCTTGTGGGCGGTGAAGTTCCGGCCGGACCGACTGCGAACGTCAACACCGATTTCCAGAGGTCTACTCATTTCGTTGCGGAACCAGACCGATCGGCGTCGCGGGCACCATGCTCGGCAGATACCCATCTGCCATGTCCGTGCGTCGCCTTGCGCTACCGTACGGCTGCCAAAGATGCACGCCCGACGCCGACGGAGCCCCGGCGGCGGGCTCAGCTATAGCTTCCGGTTGTTGGCACGGTTTGCGGGAGACGTGAATTTGGCGGTCCTGACTCGCGGTTGCACTGGTCACAGGATTCCTCCAAAACACTGGTAGAGCCCAGGACGATTATTCCTTCATTCGCTTGACGGCCGCCGGTCGTATAACCACCGACCGGCGCTCAAGTGCAATTACTATAGTTTTCGGCAGTCATGGAGTCAACGATAATCTTACATTCATGTCATTTTGATGTAAGTCATTAGTTCCTCGTGCGTTACGAGAGAGAGAGAGAGAACAACACCCGCCCCGCTAGGGGTACCATTTCCTGCCCAGCCTCCTCCCTGACTCGCTCATTACCGAACTTGTGCCAAAGGCTTCTCCTTCACTTCCGTGGTCAGCAACGCCTGCGTTTGTTTTGGGCTTGTGCTGTCAGCAGGAAGAGTAATCCGGCCGACGGACCTGCACCGATGGTCGCCCATTGTCATCAAGGGCCGAACGTCAGCGTTGAACTCATGAGACCCACACATTCGTCCCTGATTCTGCATGAGTTACGGGATAGGCATCATCGAATGTTAGCAGATCTCGCTACACGTCCGACGCCGAGCCAGCGTTTCCATGTCCCATCCCTGATACATCGCATGCGGCCCGGAGGACGATTTCCAGCGGGCACTACCCTTACGCCCTACTCGGCCGGAAGTGGTAGCCGGGCGAAGAAGCGCTGGATGACCGGCCGCCCGGAGTCGAACCGCAAAGCTACGGCCCCGTCGACCCGGGTGTTGATGTAGCTGATTCCCGTTCCGCCAAACCGTCGCGCAAGCAGCGCCGGAGTCGGATACCGCCCCATGGCCACAACGTAGCTTGGCCGTACCCGCTCGTAGAGCCCGGGCAGGTTGCCTTTCACGCTGCCGTGGTGCGGCGACTTGAGCAGGTCCGACCGCAGGTCATCCCCGGGAAGCAGGTCCGGGTTCTCGAAGTCGCCGGTCAGGAGCATCCGAAATCCCGGGACTTTGACGGACGCGACCAGCGACACGTCGTTCGTACGCGCCGCGCCCTCGTGGAACTGCGCGACGGTTGAGCGGTCCGGCCAGAGGAATTCGATGTCGAACCCGAATCCCGCGAGCCGGGACCCGCGGCCGACCACAACCACGTCCGTCCCCGCTGCCCGCAGTCGCGCAAGCAGCGCCTGGTAGTCCGGGTCATGGCTCTCCGTCGTCGGCACCAGCAGGCGTTCGATTCGGAAACGCGCGGGCAGGTCCAGCAGGCCGCCATAGTGGTCATTGTCGGGGTGCGTCACCACGACCGCATCAAGACGGTGAATGCCGCGGTTGCGAAGGTAGTCACGCAGAACGCCGCTGCCGTTGACGCCGGCATCGAACAGAACCTTGCGGCCAAGGCTGTCCTCGAGCAGGACCGCGTCTCCCTGTTTCGGGTCAAGGAACGTCGCTGAATTACCGGGCCTCCGGATAGCGCCCTGCCAGGCCATTGCCCCAAGCCCGGTGAGCAGCAGCACCGCGAATCCGGTGCGAATCCGACTCCGATTCAGCCGGAACGCAAGCAGGGCGAGCGCATAGGCCCAGCCGACCCAGAGCCAGGACAGACGACCCGGTTCCCAGATTGCCCAGTCGAGACTGCCCATATAGACGGTGAGCTTGAGGAGCGCGAAGAGCACCAGCCAGAGAGACTGAGCGAAAACCGTGGCGAGCCAGTGACTCGCCAGGTTCGCGAGCAGGACCACGATGCCGAGCGGCATCGCCAGTCCTACGAGCGGCACGACCACCGAACTGGTCAGGAACGCCAGGGGCTGCAACCGGCTGAAGTGATGCAGCAGGAGCGGCGCCGTGAAGAGCGATGCGGCAATAGAGACGATAAGCGGGGCAAGCACCCAGCGGCTGAGCCAGCGCACACGAAGCCCGTGGCCGGCGAGTCGCTGGGCCGGGCCGGCCACCAGTACAATACCGAGCGTGGCGGCGAAGGAGAGTTGCGCACCGGCATCGAACAGCATCGCCGGGTCGAAGAGCAGCAACAGGACGCCGACGGCACAGAGAGAGGCGGCGGGTGATACCCGGCGCTGGGTGGGCGCGCTTAGCAGTACGGCGCAGGCCATCAGCCCCGCCCGCGCCGGCGCCGCCGACCAGCCGACGAGCAGCAGATAGAGCGCCACGCCAGTGACCCCGGCGCCGAAGCGCCACCAGCCGCGCACCCCGAGCAGCGAAAGCAGGAGCCAGATGAGCCCGACGATAATGCTGACATTCATACCCGAGACCGCCAGTATGTGCACAATGCCGGCGTCCCGGAAAGCTTCCTGGACGTCCCTGGACAGCCGCTGACTGCCGCCGAGCAATAGCCCGATGAAGAGTGCCCCCTCTTCCGCTGGAAGCTGTCCGTAGGTCACCGCGGATACGTACGTGCGGACACGGTCCACGAGACGGTCGACGACTGACAGTCCGTTGCCGCGGGCCACCACCACGACGTCGCCGGCTGAAGCGGTTGCGCTGCCGACGAAACCTCGAGCAGTCAGGAATGAGCCAAAATCGGACACGCCCGGGTTGCGAGGTGAATCCAGCGGGTCGATGCGGCTGAAGACCCGAACCCTGTCGCCGGGCGCCAGGTCAAGAGTGCTGTCTTTCAGCCAGAGCCTAACCTTCCCTTGCCACGGCCGCGAAAGCACGATGACCGCCCGGCGCGCACTTCCAGCCACCGGACCGGCCTCAACCGTCCCGTCAAATCGGGCGACCGCGTACAGCCGCGGGTCGACCGGGGCCGGCGCGCGAAGCTCCGCGCAGGCCAGAGCGGCCGCGGCCACGGCCAGGTAGAGCGACCAGCCGCGTGTCGGCCGCGCCAGGGCCAGTGCCATAACGAGAACGGCGACAATCACCCAGATCGGGGCCGGGCTCAACCGGCTCACGACGACGCCGACAGCCGCGGCAACCAGAGCCCTCGCTGCCGAGTGGCGCATTCCTGGCTCTGCGCGCATGGCGAATCCCCGAACAAGACTCACTGGACACGAGACTAAGCGCTCGACCGCGCCAGTCAAGCATCGCCGGGTGTCCGAGGACGCGGCACGTGACGCTTGTACAGCAAGTTGGCGCCGCTGTGCAAGTCCTGCATAGACGAGTAACCTGTCTTCGTATCCGCGGCCGTCATCCGCGTCGAGTGCGAGGTGACAGCGAGCATGAGCCCGCTGGCACATCAACTGCAGCGGATCAGGCCGTGCCGTCTTGGGTTACGTCCTCACCGCGGCGAAAGTTCACGTTTTCGCCCATCCCCGTTGACACCCCGGGGACTCGTGGGTAGAATTATAGGCTTGATGAGCGTGGCCCTGGGCCTTCTGCTGCTGCTCGGTGCGAGCCCGACCGGGTTCGCTGCTGAGGCAAAGCCAATCCCAACCGTGAGTCCTGCCGGACTCACGTCGTTCGAGTGGCAATCGGTTCCTTCTCCCCAATTCGTCGGTGAATCGTTTCGAGTCATAATCCTCGCCCGGGACGAGAACGGCGCGAGCTACGACTATGACGGAACCGCGTTCCTCTCGACTTCGCTCGGCGCGTACGTCGTGCCGGCAGTCGTGCAGTTCTTCAACGGCGTGTGTGATACGAGCATCACCGTGACCCTGGCCGAGAACCTGGCCCTGCGCTGTTTCAATGATTCGGCTTCCGGTCTGAGTAATGATATCGAGGTGCTGACCGGCGCTCCCGCAAGGTTGGTGACCATCCTGCCCGGCGAGCAGCTTGCGCCCGGAGTCGCCGGCGGCCGCACCGGAACCCCGGCCAGCCATACGGCCGGCGACGCTTTCTCGTTTCAGGTCTACCTGACCGACCAGTGGTTCAACCAGGTCGACATGAGCGGCGACAGCGTCTTCTTCAGTTCGGATGACCGGTTCGGAACGCTCCCGGCTGCGGGCGAGCTCCTGAACGGAGCCGGGTCTTTCAATGCCAGCCTGCGCACTAGCGGAGCGCGCCACATTTTTGGGAGCCCGGCGCCGGGCGAGTCTCTCGTGGCCGACACTTCTTCCCCGGTAGAGGTCGTTGCCGGCCCGTTCACCCAGATGCTATTGGTTGCGCCCGGCGAAACCCTGCTGCCCGGCGACACGACCGGCGGGGTCGGGAACACTCCCGGCAAGGCCGGAACGCCGGACCCGCAGTATCTGCGCACTCCCTTCGACGTGACCGTCTACGCCTGCGACGGGTGCTGGAACCCGCGGGCAGGGTCTGGCAACCCTGTCTATCTACTTTCAGGCGCCGGAGATTCGTGTTCGCCGGCCTTTGTCGAACTTCGTGACACGGCCCGCTTCACGTTCGTTTTCGGCCAGCGCGGCGACAACCGCCCGCTCTGGACCAGAGACAGCGCAACCGGGGCACAATCATACGTCACCTACATTGACGTCCGCGCGCGCGGCAAGAGAATCGAGGTCGACCCGCTGACGCCGGACACTATCCGCGCCGGTGAGACTGCCGCGGTCAAGGTACGGGTGCGTGATGCGAACGGCGACCCGGTAGTCGCGGCCCTGGTTCAATTTGCGCGGACACTGGGCAGCGGAACCGTGCTCGAACCCGCGCTGCTCAGCGACACAATCGGCTACGCCACCAGCCACTTCGTCTGTACGCCAAGCCCGGCGTCGGAACAGGATTCCATCGAGATTACTTCCGGTGACGCCGATACCACCATCGCCATCTACGTGCGCCACCTGTCCGACAGCCTTCTCGCGTTTCCCAACCCGTTCGGGTCCATCAACCGCGAGAGCACCCTGATCTTCTACAGCCTGCATCGGGCGGCCACGGTCCGGCTGACCATCTTTGACCCGTTCGGCAACGAGGTCTGGCGCCAGAAGTTCCGGCAGGGCGAACCGGGTGGCAGGTTCGGCGATAACACTGTCTACTGGAATGGAAGGAACAACAAAGGGCAGCGGGTCGCGAGCGGCGTCTATCTTGTCCAGGTGCTGGGCCTGCTCCAGACCGGCATTGACTTCAAGGGCCTCTACCGCGTCGGGGTGGTGTGGTGAGACACAGGATTCGAGGATTCAAGGATTCCAGGATTCCAGTGGGTGCCACCGGGCCGCTCGATTCCCGGTATGCTCGGTTCCTGCTTCTGGTTCTGACGGCGTGCGGCCTCGTCTTCGCTGACGGCGGCACCCCGGGCGAGTTCCTGAACTACGCCGTCGCACCGCGCAGCCTCGGCATGGGCAAGGCCTTTACGGCCCTCGCCGACGACGTGCAGGCCTGCTACTTCAACCCGGCCGGGCTCTACCAACTCGATGCACAGGAAGTGCTGATGGCGCATTCCCAGCTTTACGGGGCCCGGCTCGAATACGTCGGCTGGGCGCTGCCCACCCGGGCCGCCGGGACCTTCGGCGTGTCCATCCTCAACTTCGGCTCCGAGGGCATCGAGTCGCGGACGCCTGAGAACTTCCGGGAGCAGAGCTACTTTTTCATGGAGAATGCTTTCGTCGCCGCGTACGCCTATAACCCGTGGCAGTACCTGGGCTTCGGCGGCAGCCTGAAACTCATCACCAAAAACCTGGCCGTCTACTCCGGCGTCGGTCTCGGCGCCGACATTTCGGCGCTTCTGACACTGCCGCGCCCCTTCAGCTTCGGCCTCGTGCTTCAGAACATCATTCAGCCGTCGCTGACGCTCCTCGACAGCGCCGAGCGCTATCCGCGCAATCTGCGGGCCGGCACTGCGGTCCGGCTGGTCAATGACCGGGTGCGGCTCGACGCGGACATCGTCGTGACCGACATCACCAGCAATTCCCGCCGCAGCGTTTCGCCCCACGGCGGAATCGAATTCGAAGTGGTACCCGACGTGCTCATTCCCCGCGTCGGGCTCGACGCAAACGAAATCAGCTTCGGCCTCGGCGTGCACGAACAATGGGGCAAGATGTCGCTCGGCGCCGACTACGCGTTCCTGCTTCACCACCGGTCCGACTACACGCTTGCCCCGACCCACAAGGTCGGCGTGTTTCTGACCTTCGCCGGTTACCGCGTCTGGATTGATGCGCAGCCGGCCGTGTTCCGACCCACGCCGGAAGACAAACAGAATGTGCTCTGGATGGACGTCAGGCTGATGACGCGGGCGAGTGTCAAACGCTGGCAGGTCCTCGTCAAGAACCGGTATGGCGAAGTAGTCCGCACGCTTGCCGGCTGGGATTCGCCGCCGCTGCGGATGACCTGGGACGGCCTGGACGACGTCGGCCGGCAGGTCGCGGACGGGCACTACTACTACGACATCGTGGTCGTCGACCAGCGCGGCCGAGCACTCAAGTTCAGCGGCTCGCTGACCGACGTCCGCACCAGCGGACCAAAGGGCAGGCTCGAAATCCTGCCGCAGAACCGGTGAAGACTAGGCAACTGCGAGCGCCGAGCGCCGAGTTCCGAACTCCGAGCTTCGGCGTTCGGAGGTCGACGTTTGCACTTTCAGTGTGGCTGGCGGCCTGCGGCATCTTGTTCGCCGGCGCTCTGTCACCGCAGCAGACCCGCCAACTCGCCGAGCGCTACAACCAGGCCCAGGCCGCTATCGGCCAGCGCGACTACGCGAAGGCGGGCATGGACCTGAACGCTCTCGTCCGCGACTTCGGCTCGAGCGAGTTCGGCGACGAACTCCGCTACGCCCTGGCCGAGACCTACTTCAACCTCGGCCAGTACGACCGCGCCACTGACCTCTTTCGTCAGTTGCTCGAGAACCCGCACCATTCCTATATTCAGCCCGAGGCGATGTACGGAACCGCGATTTCCGAGATGATGCGGGGCAACTTCACTCAGGCGCAGCTTGAGCTCGAGAAACTCGCCAAGCAGCAGGGCTACGACGCGGATGAACGTACCAGCTTCGCGCTCGGGGTACTGCACTATTTCCTCAAGGACTACGAACAGGCGTCCGCCCGGCTGAGCGGCCTGGACCTGCCGGAGGCGAATTACTACCTGGGCAAAGTCTACTCCGCGACCGGCAAGCCGCTGCCGGCGCTGCTCAAGTTCAAAGCGGTCACCGATGCGGTACCGAACACGTCGCTGGCAGTGATGGCCCATTTCGCGGCCGGCCAGGCGCTATTCGTCAACCGCGACTACGATGGCGCCCAGGCCAAGTTCCAGTTCTTCGTTGACAACTTCGCCTACTCGCCGCTGGCCGACTATGCCCGGTATTTCCTCGGCTGTTCGCAGCTTGCGCAGAAGCAGTACGCGGCGGCAATCGACAACCTGACACCGCTCTTGCGTAGCTCGAACAATGTCCTGGCCGCGCATGCCACCTACTTCATCGGCTGCGCCGACCTGGCGCTCGGCCAGGCCCAGCCGGCGGTTGAACGCTTCCAGCGCGTCCGTGCCAACTACGCGCGCTCGCGGGTGACCAGCTACGCGAACCTGCAGCTTGCGCGGGCGGTGCTGGCGACGGCCGACACGGCTCAGGCGCTCGTTGCCACGAGCCAGCTTGCGACGCAGTTTAAGACCGGCGACCTCTCCGGCATCGGCAACTACATGTCGGGCGTCATCTACTACGAACTCGGCGACTATGCCGACGCGACGCCGCAGTTCGAGGCGGTGCTCGTCAGCCACGCTGCGACGTCGCTGCGCGAGCCGGCCTGCGCGATGCTGCTCCTCGCGCTGAACTCCGAGCGGCAGTACGAGAAGGGCGTGGCGCTGGGCGCCAAGTACGTCGCCGACTATCCGTCCGACACGACCGAGTGGCGCGCCAAGACGCTTTACTTCCTTGCCGACGGCTTCTACTATGACCACAAGTACGATGAGGCCGACGATTTCTACCAGCAGGCCTACGCCCACCCGGCCGGTTCCGACATCGCGGTCTACGCCCGGCTCGGCCGGTACTACAGCCTCTACCACCTCGGCCGGCTGGACGAGGCCGTGCGGGGCTTCAAGAGCTGCCTAAGCGCCCGCCTGAGCGACACCGCCTTCACCATCAGCGCCTACCTCGGCTACGGCTACTCGCTCTTTAACCAGCGAGAGTACCTGAAGGCACTCGACGTCTTCGAGCCTTTGTACAAGACCTTCCCCGACCGTGAGCTCGCCGCAGTTCCGGCCTACTTCTACGCCGGGTACAGCTACTACCAGCTCGGCTACTACGGCCAGGCCGTCGACGCCTGGGGCGCGCTCATCAACAAGTTCCCGGCCGACGGCGCCAAGGCGCCCGAAGCGGCCTTCCGCTCGGGCGACACCTACTTCAAGGCCCTGGAATACGACAAGGCCATCGGCATGTTCAACTTCGTCATCGAGCGCTACCCCTTCTCCGAGTTCGGGCCGCCGTCGCAGGCACTGATTGCGCAGTGCTTCTACAACCAGAAGCGGTATCTCGACGCGGTGCGCGAGTACCAGAAGTTCCTCGACCTCTACCCCTCCGACGCGCAGATGCCGAGCGTCCGCAAGAGCCTGGAAACCAGCTACTATCTTGCCGGCCAGGAAGACTCGGCCGCGATGGAGGACTTCCTCCGGCGCTTCCCGCAATCGGAGCTGGCGGCCACGGGCTTTTACGACAAGGGCAGGTCGTTATACGACGCGGGCAGCTTTGAACCGGCCGTGGCCGAGTTGCAGAAGGTGGTGGTCAACTTCCCCGGTCTGCCGGTGGCGGCCGATGCGCAGCTACTGACCGCCGAGGCCTACTCCGGCCTGAAGCAGTGGCCCGCGGCCGCGCAGGCGTACCAGAAGTTCCTCGATTACTTCCCGCAGCACGAACAGCGGGCCGGGGCCGTCTTCAACATGGCCACCGCCTACTTCAACGCCGGCGACTACAAACAGAGCCTCAAATACTTCCAGACCGTCGTCGACTCTTTCCCGCAGTCAGAA
>Ga0209610_1001268_pt1 | contig 13042 bp, 9 predicted proteins | sample LakKivw275mmetaG_FD_184137 | JGI IMG/M metagenome (GOLD analysis project Ga0209610, IMG submission 184137) | Anoxic lake water microbial communities from Lake Kivu, Rwanda to study Microbial Dark Matter (Phase II) - Lake Kivu water 275m metaG... | ecosystem: Environmental > Aquatic > Freshwater >...
AGCAAAGAGGAGGAACTTTCTTTTAATATATCTACATCATTATTAAATAATAATTTTAGACTGAATCTCTCATTTTTACTAACATAATCTACTATTACCACATTACCTGGGCGAGAGAAGAATTTTTCTATTTTTGATTTCTCTTCAGGAAAAGTTATTTTTGTAATTTCATTCCAAGGAATACAAAAATTAAGAGATGACTCCCCCAAATCTTCTGTCTTTGTTTGCCAAATAGCTGAAAGCCAATTTTTCTGAGTAAAATTTTGAAAATAGATTGCTTGATTAGTGAAAAAGAATATACCCCACAATGTTCCGGAAAAGTTTCTATATCCACTCAGATATTGCGCCAAACATTTGTGGATTATTTTCCCCTGAACCTCTCTTTCTTTCTCTTCCCAAAATTTATTAATCTCCATAGAATCACCCTTTTTAAATTATTTATTACATAATAGCCTTAATAGTTTTGTCTTAAAAACTTAATTAGAATAAGTAATTATCTTCACATTTGTTAAAATAATTAAAATTTGATTCATTATTCCAGATTTTTTCTATCCTATTATAATGCTATCTTGTAGCAGTAGTCAAATAAAGCAAAACCTGTTTTGTTTGAAAGCCTTTTTAGGTATAAATAAAAATAACTCCCTCACTCTTATCAGTAAGGGAGTTATTTCCTTTTGAATAAAATTAGCTACTTTATTTTGATAGTTAAGAATTTATTCGACTAATGCTGTTTTAATTCTTTCTGCAATTTCCATTATCTGATAAGGTGAAAATCTATATTCTCCTCTTAAATCATCTATGGTGTGGTTAATATTATACTCTTGAGTAAGTTTAAATTCGTTCTTGATTTCTTCTAACAGTTGACTGGCATCTACTCCCCAAAGATTAGCAATCTTTGCAACGGTCATGATCTTCATTTCCATTCCGCTTACATGAGCCAGTAATCCAGAAGTATTATCAGAAGAATTTCTTCTCCAACCATTTCCCTGAGCTACACCGTCACAGGTGCCATCACATTCTTCATCGCACTCATGTAGTAAATAATCCGAATCCTGTCCGTTGGGGATACCATCTCCGTCATCATCAGGTGCGTTTACCCTATTGCCCATTCCAGTATTTATTCCGTTATTCGGGCTACTTGCACAGTCTTCACAATTTTGGTTTTGTCCCAGGTTAGAGTTCCCTTTTCCTTTTAATCCATTACCATCCGCTAAAGCTAATGCTGTAAAAATTCCTACTGTCAATGCTATGACCAGCAGAATTACTCCTACTTTTAAATTTCTTGAACTTTTCATTTGTATTCGTTCCTCCTTAAAATTTTTGTTGACAATTTTTTTGTCATTCACTTATTTATACGTGAAACGGAGGAACTTTCTTTCAATACTAGAAAATATTTTTTAAAAAATTAATCTTTCGCTCTCAAATTGATTATAAGGTTTCCTTCCAAACTTTCTCTATTCTATTATAATACTCCCTGATAGCAGCGGTTAAATTAAGCAGAAGCTCTTTTATTTCTCGGCAATCAGGTTCAAAGACTTCGAAAATCACGGCTTCACAAAGGTCCAGCTAGCCCGGGATCCGGCCAATCCGACCAGGTTCCATGCCCCCACAGCAACATTTCCTTCCGGCCTTTGCCAGAATCCCGTAAAAGTCCTTCCATCCGTGTCTCCCTCGTACTCATACTCGTCAACCTCCATCCCCCAAGGCAGAGGGCTGGGGGGACCATCCGAAATTGTTTCGGTTCCATCCTTCAGAGGGGAAGTAAAGCTGAAGGTAAAAGTGTATTTCTTTTTTTCCGGGTCATGAAGGAGAAGACAGTGGATGTGGGAGTGCTCGAGGCTCCCGGAGTCGTGGGCCGAACGGGTAATCGTACTGTATATCGGTTCGCCATGAAACCAGTATTCCTCTTTTGAATCATAAGAATACTGGTATGTCCCCGAAGCGTCTTCGACTTTGTAATAATCCCTCCCCTGATAGGTATTCGTATATTTCAGCGTCACCTGCAGGGTAGCACTTTCCCGAAGGTACCCCACTCCCGATGCGCTTCCCGACTCATTCGACGTTTCTTTATCCCATTCGAGATTGCGGTTGAAAAAGATGGTTCCGGAAAATTTCGCCTCCTTCTGTCCCACATGAACTATCGCGGTTTCAGTGATAGTACTCTTATAAGCTTCTGCCCGGCAGCTTTCGTAAGTGGCCTTGATTTCTATCGTTCCCACATCGGTGGCATACAGCATCGCCTCGGCAATCATAAGGTTGGTCATAATAATATTTTCTGCACTTGCGGAGTATCCTAAATCACGTAACCTGTTGAGCTCATCGGAAGTCAACTCAGGCAAATCCAGCTCACCCGGACCGGAAATAATCTCCAGAATGACCGGTTGACCCTCACATATTTCATAATAGCCGCAATCCAGATACACCTTTATAGGTATCATTTCATTCACCAGCATAACCTCTTTCTCCGGTTCAATCCGTAACACTGGCTCTGTACATCTCAGGAATCCGAAAACTGAGAATACATAATCGTCCGGCAGGTCTGAATCTGACGAGCTATACGTAATTTCTTCAAGATAGGTTGTCTTATCGGTAGTCTCGCCGATGGTTCCCGTGATATTACATGTTTGCCCGGGTTCACATCCCCAGATCTGCTGACCTTCTCCAGCAGTCCAGGTAAGGGATCCGAGATACCCGACAACTTCGTTACATTCGCCCTTGTCGTTTACCCCATCGTAGGGTATTGGGTGATTCGATTTGTACCACTCAAGACGGTTTTGAAGCGTGTCAAATTTATCCGCAAAAGCCCTTATCTCGTTAATTGGCATACACAAAACAAAAAATAAAATAACCATTAAATAAGCAATTTTTTGAGATATAGGTAAATCATTCTTAATTTTACCCATTTTTCTACTCTCCTTTAACACAAAGTTACTAATAGTTTAATATGATTATAATTATTCTGCTACTTCGGGTATTAGCTGTTTATTATCTTGATACTTCTTTATGCTAATTCATTTGAGTAAGAATAAAGGTTTTTTATTGTGATATTTAAGAGATTGTGAGAAGTTTCTTGGAGTGTTTTCTGTTACTTATATTTAGTCCGTTAAAGAATATAATATTACATCGAGTCTGACTATTTTTCTATAATTTAAAATTACAGATTTTTTAGATATTGATAAAAACTATTTAGTTTATGAATGATTAATTTCTTTACATGGCTATCTTTTCTCACCATTCCATAATTTAAATTGATAATCAAAACATAATATTCTGCTATAAAATATTGAAAAATACTATTTTTTTAAATAAATTGTGGAGGGGGAGGATAGTCCCCCTTTACAGTTTATTCCAATTTAGTTCCATCAAAAAGATCATTAGAAAGACCGCTATTGACTTTCAGATCAAGAGTTTCTATGGTAGAAGTGCCACCCAAAGCAGACATCATTGACTGCATCATCTGCATCCCTTGTTCTTGTTCTTTTTTCTTTTCCTCGCTTAAACCGGAGGTATCCACTTCCATTGCCATATTCATAACTAATTGATAGGGGTGAAGCATGGTGCCAACTTGCCGATAGTCTTTTAGATCTGTAGTTACTTCAGTATTCATAGCTATTCCCTCTGCTCCTTCCCCTGGTTTTGCCTTCATTACCATAAACATCCGAACAGGCATCCAGGTCTTGCTGTTAATCCATAGCTTTCCCCAAGCTTCAGCAGACCCTCCCGATTCGCCTCCTTGTTGAGACATTGCTTGCTGGAGTCCCATCACTTGAAGAGCATTATCAATTTGTAAAATATAAGTTTTCTCTCCATCAATCTCTTCTTCTCCTAAATATTTACTCTTGCTCAGATCTATATTTTTCCACATTTGCCCTGGATTATATTCAGCTATTTTTTTCTCTACCTCCCCGGTCATCGGGTTTTTTGACCAAGTATAATTTCCATCATAAATCGAAACCATGGCCATCCCCATGACTTCTGCTTCAGTACGGGTTTTGTATATGACTTCCCCTTTAATTTCTGCTTTCTTATAATAGATAGTAGTCTCTCCTGCCATGGCAGCCATTCCTCCAGTACCCTTTTGAACGACAGTATAATCATTAATTCCTTTCATCTGTTTTTCATAAGTTTTTTGCATATTACTAATTATTTCCTGTACATTCATTCCCGCTAAACAGTAACTACTAAAGAATAATATTAAACCTACAGCTATAATCCCTATTAATATTTTTTTATTTGTTCTTAACATTGGATTCCTCCTTAGACTTTTTTTTAATTTTAATTCATACTATAAGCGCCACTCAAAAATAAATTTATTTGCCTTATCGCCTCCCTTTACAATCCTTCTACCTGCATGTCCCGGGGATGCTCAACTGTAAAGGTATAAAATATTTCCTGCTTTTGCTGAGGTTCTAATTCTAATTCCCATAACCAGATTCCTTTTCGGTCTTCCCAGTCTTTTACTCCTGGTTCGAGACTTATCTCATTTATCTTTATTTTAATACGGTCATCTTCTGAAACAGGCATGGCTTCATATAATTTTACCTTAATCTTTTTAGATTTATAGTTCTCTACCGTAAGTTTGTATTTATAAGTCGTGCGTTTGGTCCGCGAAGGAATCCCGGCAATCAAAGTTTCATCAACTTTCTTCTCCAGACATTCCCTTTTTACTTTAACGTTTTCATCGATTCCCAAATACAAATCAAACTCTTCGCTGGGAGCAATATTGCCAATACTGGAGAATCCCACAAAATCTCCTTCTAAAAATATATTCACCCGCCCGGCAAGTAATTGAAGTCCCTGGCTATTGGTTACCCGGGACCCCAGATAGGCAAATGGGCTAACTCGAGGGTAGCTTGAGTATTCAAACACCGCTGACAAAATTTGTGAAGAAATAGGAAATTTATGTTCTGATTTATCAGACTTTACTGCTACCTTAGAAGGAAGTTTATAGATTACCGCAATACCTTTTTCTTCAGCCGTGGCAAATTCAATCTCCCCTTCAACTTTTTCTTCAAAAGCTCCTGCCTCTTTTTTAAATGCTTCCGTTTGATAGGCAGGTGCTGGTACTGCTGACATTTTATCTCTTATAACTTCAGGCTGATATGGTCTTAAAAACCAGGGGGCAACATAAGGCATACTTCCTCCGATTCTTGGTTTAGCGGTTGATAAAGAACAATCTACCTCTAACCAATCCTCACCGGTAATCTGTTTAATTACCCCATAAGAAACCAATTCGACCTGAGATGTTTCGAAATTTGCCCGAGCATCATATATCGGATTCCAGGAAGCACCTCTTACCAGATAAGAGACCTTCAAATCTAGGGTCCCCTCTTTTAGAACTTCCAGCTCTACTATAATTGACCTTTTTAATTTTTCTTGTACGCCAGATATCTGGGACAATTCTCTTTGTAAAGTTTCCACCTTATTTTTTAAACCTCTAATTTCAAGTTCACAATCTAATGCCTGGGTGTAATTCTCTTTTAGTTCTATATCTAAAAAATTAAGTATATTCTCTAAATCGCTTATTGGTGGCATCTTAGTAACTAAATCTTGAGGAATTTGTTCATTAGAAAATAGAGTTATTGAGTTTAGAAATTTCTTCTTCTCCATAAGTATGGTTTCCAGGTTTTGTATTCTGGTTATCTCATCTTCTAATCTCTGAATTTCTTCCTCTAGCTGTTTTATTCTTTCCGAGGGAACTTCTTCTAAATACTCTTTCTTCACCTGTGCTCCAAAAAGTTTAATTATTGCACTACCCTCTGCAGAAACCCTTAAAGAATTTTCGTCAACCTCAGGAACGATATTAGAGAAAACTGTTTTATAGGTTCCTGTAGCAAGCTCAAGATGGGCAACCCTATTAATCAAGGCAGAATCAGTATAAACACAAATCTCACTAATCTCTGATTCCACCTCAACTTCAGCAGCATAGCTATTGATACCAACAAACAAAATCAATCCCAAAAATATTATAATTTTTATTATCTTATTCATCTTCAACTTCAACCCCCTTCATTGTTATCTATTTTTCTCTCTGGTATATAGACCAATTAATTCCGCGGTAGCTAAAATGTGCCCCTCCATAGCTTTTTCTAATTCCTTCTTTTTACAACCCTCTTCTAAATGGAGTTTTTCATCAAGAGCATATAATTTAAAGAAATAGCGGTGAGTACCCGAGGGAGGGCAGGGGCCTCCATATTCTAATTTTCTGAAATCATTAGTTCCTTGTGTCCCTGGAACCGAATTTTCTTCAATAATATCGGTAACATGGATATTAAAGACTATCCAATGCACCCAGGTTCCCATAGGAGCATCGGGATCTTCCACAATCAGGGCTAATCTTTTAGTTTCTTCTGGTACCTCCTCAATAATTAAACTAGGATTAATGTCTTCACCGTCACAGGTAAATTTTGCCGGAATAAATTGATTATTTTCAAATTCAAGACTTTCTAATTTCATTACTCTATCCTCCTTTTTATTGTGACAGGGGACAGTTTTTTGTCACAAAATCGTTATTTAATAAAATGTGACAGAGAACCTTCCTCTGTTATCTTTTTATGTTTTAAATTTTCTATCTCCTTTTCCAACCACTCGGGATATTCTGGTACTGCACCAGATTGGGAAACCACAAAATTACCCACTATTTCTGCAAACTCTGCCGCCTCATATATGCCATTTCCGCATAAATAAGAAAATAAAAAGCCTGCACTATAACTATCTCCACCTCCTACGGTATCGGCTACCGGTCCATTTAGGCCTGTTATTTTCTCCAACTTGCCCTTATGGTAAATAGATGACCCATTCTTACCGTGGGTAATACAGACAATAGAAAGGTCATATTCCTTAGCAATGGTTTCAATAAAGGTTTTTTGTTTTAATGGCTGATTGAAGAGTAGCTCAGACAGGACGAGGGACTCCCTATCATTTAGCTTAACAATTGAGCTTTGACATAATGATTTTTCAATCCATTCCTTTTCATAGTAATTTTGTCTTAAATTTACATCATAAAATACATCATCAGCATTAATCCTGGAAAGAATTTGATTGAGTATTTCTCGATTTCGTTTCGTCCGTTGAGCCAGGGTGCCAAAACAGAATACCTGCCATTCATTTTTTACTAAATTATCCATTAAATCTTGCTCTAAAATAATATTATCCCAGGCAACATTCTCCTTTATCAGATAAGTAGGATGACCCTTTTCATCAAGACTTACTTCTACAGTTCCAGTGGGTAAATAAGGATAGACTCTGATAAAGGTAGAATCAATACCTCGTTTTTCAGCTTCTTTTAGAGCTTTTCTCCCCAGATCATCCTCGCCCACAGAAGAGATGAACGTTGATTCAATTCCCATTTTCGAAAGATGGGCAGCAAGATTAAAGGGAGCACCACCGATATAAGATTTACCATTTATAATATCCCAGAGAATTTCTCCAAATAACAAAGCCTTCACTTCTTTGCCCCCTCCTTTCTTAAAGATTAAATTCTGGTTCATATTTTGTTTATATATAACTATTTCTACAAATTTTTTAAAAATCCTCTTTTTTATTAAAAATAGATGAAAATTCATTATGACAAAAATGCAAGATACGATTCACGAGAAAATTGATATCTATTGCTCTTTTCTCTCTGTCTATCTGTTTTTTAGGACCTCCGGTCTTCATTGGCTTTTTGGATCTTGCCCCAGGTGTCCCGTAAGGATACAATGAGGTTAAACACCAGCTTATCCGGCAATGAATCAGGATCCACATAGAAGTAACCCTGCCGCATAAACTGGTATCTACTTCCTTGCGCCACTCCTACTAAACTGGGTTCCACCAAGCAATCACTTAACACTTCCAGGGGGTGAGGGTTAAGTTGCTTTACAAAATCTTCATCTCCCTCATATTCTTCCCTTCCCTCGATCTGGTCGAGCAGAAGATAGTCGTACAGGCGCACCTCCGCTTGCAAAGCATGAGCTGCGGAAACCCAGTGCAAAGTTCCCTTTACTTTACGTTGACTGGCTGGTCTGCCGCTTCTGGTTTCCGGATCGTAGGTACAATGCACCTCTTTTATCTCTCCCGTTTTTTCATCCCGAACAAACCCTTCGCATTTAATAATATAGGCATTCTTTAACCTAACCTCAAAACCGGGAGACAGGCGAAAATACTTTTTTGGCGGATCTATGCAAAAATCTTCCCGTTCGATATACAGAATTCTGGAAAAAGGCACCTGGCGTGTACCGGCATCTGGATCCTCAGGGTTGTTTTCTGCTTTCATTTCTTCCACCATATCCTCGGGATAATTATTAATAACTAGTTTTAAGGGGTGCAGCACCGCCATAACCCGGGGAGCCCGTAGGTTCAGGTCCTCGCGTATACAGTGTTCCAGAAAACGGATGTCCACCACGCTGTTGGTCTTGGATATGCCGATACGGTCGCAGAAATTTCGGATAGACTCCGGAGTGTAACCCCTGCGCCGCAGACCGGATATGGTTGGCATCCGCGGGTCATCCCACCCAGCTACATAACCTTCCTCCACCAACTGGCGAAGCTTGCGTTTGCTCAGCACCGTGTTAGTAAGGTTCAGTCGGGCGAATTCGATCTGCCGGGGCGGATTGGGCAGATCCAAAGTATTGAGAACCCAGTCATACAGGGGGCGGTGGTCTTCAAATTCCAGAGTACAAATGGAGTGAGTAATTCCTTCGTAATAGTCTTCAAGAGGATGAGCATAGTCGTACAGGGGATAGATACACCATTGATCCCCCGTCCGATGATGGGTAGCCCTTAAAATGCGGTAAAGGACCGGATCCCGCATATTCAGGTTAGGAGAGGTCATGTCAATTTTAGCCCGCAATACCCGGGAACCATCGGCGAATTTACCAGCCCGCATATGTTGGAATAGATCCAGGTTTTCCTCTATCGACCGGTGGCGATATGGACTTTCTTTCCCCGGTTTCTGGAAAGTTCCCCGGTACTCCCTGATTTCTTCAGGACTCAGGTCACACACGTAAGCCTTGCCTGCTCTAATTAGACGGACGGCGTAATCATACATCTTCTCAAAATAGTCAGAAGCATAAAAAAGCCGGCCTTCCCAGTCAAATCCCAGCCACCGAACATCCTTGATTATGGAATCAATATATTCCATATCTTCCTTACTGGGATTGGTATCATCAAAGCGAAGATTGCATAAACCACCATTCTGTGCAGCTATACCGAAATTCAAGCAGATAGACTTAGCGTGGCCGATGTGCAGGTATCCATTAGGTTCCGGCGGAAACCGGAGATGAACTCTACCGCCATATTTATTCGTTTTTTTATCCTGATCAATGATCGCCTGAATAAAATTAACTGTTACTTTAGAATCTCTGGAATCCATAAACTGTCTCCCTCGCTTTCTTTCATTAACCTTTTCTTCTTCTTATTCCAAAATGCCTTTATACCCTGTCTCTGGTCATATTTATTTTTAAGCTTGGTTTTATATTTATTTTATCTTTCCTATTTTAATATAATGCCTTACCAGCCTATCAATTAACTTTTTACCCTTAGGGGTAACCCAAAATTTTTTAATCCACACAATCCCTATTCCGGGAGTTAGTTCTTTCTTTTGGGAAGCAATTACACCTAGCCATTTTAAATATAATAATAAAACCACCTCCATTATTCTAGTTAAATCACCCCTTACCTCCTCGGGAGATTCCATATTTTTTATCTTAGAACCATAGAAATGGTTTACAAGTTCTTCTGTTTCAATCTTTTTGTTTACTTCATATTTATGAAAACAATAAAGTAAGTCAATAAATATTTCTTGATATTCTTTTGCATATATTGCCGTAAAATTTCTGATCTGAAGTTTTGTCCAATTTACCTTTTCAATCCAGGTAAGGAGCAATTCAAAGACCTTTTCTCCGTAAGATTTTTTGGTAAATTTTTGAAAATGATTGAGATTTACCTTTATCCAGCCTCTTTTGTCCAGGTAGATAAATCTTGCAGCTCGAGATAATAAGTCTATAAAGTGGAAATATCTTTTGCTAGCTTCTTCTCCTCTCTTTTCTTCTTTGCCTAAGAAGTAAAAACCATCTTTATCTGGGCTGGTAAATTTTTCTTCTATTAATTTTAAGTGTGCAAAAGGAATCCATTTATTCTTTATAGTTACCTTTACCTGGTTTTTAGTAAAATAATTGACAAAAATCTCTAAATCTCTTACCAAAGGGACATCTTTCATTTCTATATTACTTAAATCAACCTGTTCTTCTATCCCATAGTAAACCGGGGTTATATTCATTGAAATAGAGAAGCCTTTTCTGGGACTGCCTAACCTTTTCCTTTCTTCCAGAATTACTTCCCAAGGAGTTTTGTTATCGAGCTCTTCCTGAGGTTGGTGAAGCCATCTTTCTTGGCATCTTTTGACTGCTTGGTTTAATTCATTCTGATGGGAAAAATTACCCGGATGAACTTCAGATTGAACATAGAGCATCAAATCCTGGGTAAGTTCTTTTTCTTTGGGACCTAGGCTTTGCTCACTAATTTCCTGAGGGGATTTTCCCTGAAACTCATCTCGAGAAGAAAGATTCCAGAAATCCATAAAGAGTTTCTGAAATTCCATTAATTCTTCAGCAGAAGGAAAATTAATCTTCTCTGACAACTCTCTCATTAGAGGGAAAGGATCGGTAATTCTATTGATCTTCTTTCTAAGATTTTTAATAGAAGGTGCTTTTTTACCCCAATACTTTTTTAATAAATGTTTTAGCTTTCTATCTACCGATTCCAGATGGTCTTCCTCTTTAGGGATATCCCTGTATTTCTGGAAAAGATCTTTCTCTATCATTAAAGGGGTAACTATACGGGTAATATCAGAAGGAGCACTTTTCCATAATCTTTTTAAAATATATGATGATTCTTTAGGATAGGTCAGGTTAACATTGGACAAGGCATAATCTGTCTCATAAGGTAAAATACGACCTACCATATAATCTCCTTCTTTAAGCTGATGGGTAGCTTTATTTTCTCTCACTTTATATTCTTTCCCAGAAGATAGGTCTTTAGCTATAAAGTAAGAACCAACTACAACTTCGGTAGTGGTAAAGGCACTGAAGACGCCATTTTTAAATCCTAATAAAATCTGTTGATCGTGTTGGTTATAATTGGAAAGCATTTTAGATAAAAATACCTCCAAAGGAGTAATTTCGTAATATTGAGAAATATAGAAAAAAATAAAATAATCTGCAAATCTTAGTTCAACCCAATTTTTTTCGTCAAAAGTTTTATAATATTTCTCCGGAGTAGTAGTAAAAAACTTTTCTCTTTCTTTATTTAATTCTTTATATAAGTAAGGATCGTTTTCGCAAAATTCAATAATGTCGAGGGTAAATTCGTTAATTCTGGTGGCTGGTTGCATAATAGTTTACCTACCTTTTATAATTTTTATTCTTTATCGATGAAGCATGGGGTTTATAATTAAAAAATAATCTATAGTTAAAGGATAATCTAAGATATTAGGATAGTCAAGTAGATTTCTTTCTGTCCTTCCTGCACCCACTTTCGTGAGCGTAAACTTCAGCAGGAATCCAGGCTAGCCTCATTTGCACCATCTTTGACGAACTGCTTCATATAGAATTATTCCAGTAGCTACTGATGCATTTAGGGATTCAGTGGACTCCAAGATCGGAATTTTTATCTGTTTACAAGCTGCCTTCCTCCAGATATCATTTGGTCCTCTATTTTCGTTTCCAATGACTAAAGCGAAAGGTTCTTTGAGGTTAACGGAATAGTAATATTCTTCACTATCTAAATCTGCTACTATAATATTTATCAAGTTACGGTTTAACCATTTAATAGCTTCCTCATCGTCAAGACCATTTACAATAGGCAGCTGAAACAGTGAACCCATGGTAGACCTAATAACTTTTGGATTATATAAATCTACCGTTCCTTCAGTTAATAATACTGCAGTAGCACCTGCTGCAGCGCTGGTTCTTATGATCGTTCCAAGATTTCCAGGATCCTGCAGGCCATTTAAAACCACTACTAAAGGATTTGCACCAAGAATTATATCGGCCAAGGGTATTTCTATTTGCTCAACTACCGCTATTATTCCTTGAGGGCTAACTGTATCTGAAACTTCCTTAAATAGATTATGGGGTAGCCTTAAAATCTGGCAACCTCGATTAATTTTTGGTACATTTTCTACGGTTTCATTAATAATAAGGTATTTTATTTTTACTCCCCTACTATTCGCTTCCTCAAGAAGCTTACTACCTTCTATGAGAAATAATCTATTGCTTTCACGAACTTTTTTTTGACTTAAGGCTTTTATTAACTTATATATTGAGTTTTCCTTGGAAGTAATATCTTTATACTGCTTCACGTATGATACTCCTCTATAGATTCTCCCTCACTCGAGAAAAACTACCTTATTCACTAATTATAGGGTTGGTATTTTATTCTACAAAAACAGTGAAAAAACCTCTTTTTTATAAAAAATCAATTAGGAACACATCGCGAAAAAACCTTCTTTTTTGCATTATTTTAAGTCGAGCTATGGTTTACCCCTCAAAAATGGCTTTTTTTAGTTAAATTCTCACCCCTCCAAAACCTGAAAGTGGCTATTTATAAGGGTTTTGTGATTTTGGGGAGGCAAAAATAGGCTAAAAAAGGGGTCGTAATTGCCCATTTTTCGAAAATTGAGACGCGAAAAAAGGCACTCTACGTGCATATTTAGGGCATTCCGGAGGGGGTCTAAACCCTTATAGATAAAGGTTTCTTGTGTCATTCCTGCGCAAGCAGGAATCCAGGTATTTCTTTAAGAATAGGTAATCCTACTAGAAGGTTCTTTCTTCTGATTAAAATCCCATTCTCTCCAACTCCTATAAATTGATTCATAGGTAAGGTAAATGGTCCTTCATCAGAAACATGGGTAAGTACTTTTTGAATAATTTCTGGAATATCCTCCTCTGTAATTCCGAGATCAGTTAAGAAGAATAATTTATAAAATGGTTGATTTGCACTCTTGTGACTATTAAGAACTGTTCCAGGCCAATCCGTTAATTCATCCAATATAGTTTTAATC
>Ga0209610_1001270_pt1 | contig 13032 bp, 13 predicted proteins | sample LakKivw275mmetaG_FD_184137 | JGI IMG/M metagenome (GOLD analysis project Ga0209610, IMG submission 184137) | Anoxic lake water microbial communities from Lake Kivu, Rwanda to study Microbial Dark Matter (Phase II) - Lake Kivu water 275m metaG... | ecosystem: Environmental > Aquatic > Freshwater...
AGCTGCAAGAGATCGCCGCGGAGGCCCAGGAGAAGATGAAAGCCGTAGCCACTGAGGAAGGGGAGAAGAAGCACATCGAGACGACCGACGTCGTAAAACCGCTCTTCTGACGGAGATGAGATCCGTGAAACGTAACTATCGTCTTTTATTGGCGTTATTCCTCATCAGTGCGTTTTCTCTCTGGGCACTTGGCACGAGCGTTTGCCTCGTCGATGGAATGCGAGAATCAACCTTTCAGAAAGCAGAGCTTAAAGATTTACGGTATGATGAGGTCTACGATACTGGATTTATACGAGGTGGTAGTGAGGTTTCTCTCAAGATAATATTGACGAACGTCAGTAAGGAAGTGAAGGACTCGACGCTCCAATTTCAGTCTGACTTGGAAGGTGCGATCGGTAGTGTCAGTGGTGAAGGGCTAGAGGAAAAAGCGCTTCAAACTGGGGGCTCGTATAAGTTAGTGCATGGAAATGTCGTCGATGAAGTGGTAATTAGCTGGTCTGGCGAAGCGCCAAAAGTGGGAATACGGTCGACGTTTACGTTGTTGAACATTACCCAAGAGACGACAGAGGGCGTATATTTGGTTTTTGAACCACTCGCAAGAGAGGTGAGCTCTGAGGTGATCGAGGACGCAATCGATGCCTTTAATAACGCTAATGCCTCGCTTATCCAAGCGAGTAAAGTGGTTGAGGCCGCGGAAGAGCAAGGACTGGACGTCTCAGACGCGCTGATCTCGCTCGAACTGGCCACTGAACACCTGGACAATTCACAGCAGCTCTACTTTGAAGGCCGAGCTGAAAATGCGACCGCGGAAGCTGGCCAGGCGATACGTGCTGCCCAAGAAGCCGAGGCGAAGGCTGCGGGCGCGGTTGGCGGGCGAACCTACCGGAACTACGCGATTATCGGCGCGATCATCGTCGTGCTTCTTGTGGTGGTGCTGGTATTTCTGCAGCAGCGGCGGCGGAAACGGGGCGTCTATTAACTGCGGCAATCCGGTGCGGCATGCACCGCGAAGAGCAGGTAGCGTGAAGTGGGCGCGGTCTAGCTAAACGGATGCGACGAAAACAGTTCCACCCCAACGCGTACTTAGAGCGGAGGAAGAACGTCCTACGCGGGCTCAAGGCGAGGACGAAGATACTCGAGGCGATCGGAAGGGCGCGCGTCGGCACCATCACGGAGCTCTCAAGATTGACGGTCTTGAGTTATGCCGCGTCGCGCCATCATCTGCGATTGCTGGAGGCTGAGGATACAGTAACCCGGGTGGGGAAGCGGCCCTATCGGTGGCGCCTCACCGGGAAGGGTCAGAAGAGCTTAAATCAAATTCCACACCGCGAAGTGAGTGCAAAGGACTGAGCAATGCACGCTTATCACCCCGACGCGCTGCGCTCATCCTGCGGGCACGCGCCAAAATTTATATACGCAAAGGCGAGATTACGTACTACACTGCTGCTGACGGTGGTCGGGATAGCCAAGAGGCCTAAGGCGGTGGGTTGCTAACCCACTTCCCCTCACGGGGAGCGAGGGTTCGAATCCCTCTCCCGGCGTTTCTGCGATGTATAATCCGGTCTTCTATCTCTATAAGGTGCTCTTAGAGCGCGAAATCGCGCAATCGCCCACGCCCGTGCATCATCTCCTCCTCGTGCTCGATGAGACCGATCTCCTGGCACAGGATGGGTTGGAGCGGCTCAGGCACTTTGTCCGCTGGTCTCACCAGCTGAAGATCGCCCAGCTCAGTGTTTACGTCAGCGTGATCCGCGAAGGAATGGAGCAACGGCTGGTGGAGCACGCGTGCTTACAGCTCGCGCGGGACCTGCGCCGGACGTTGAGTAAAGAGAACGCGTCGGTTCTTATCTATGGTACCACCCCGATCACGGAGCCGGCGTACGCACCTTCGGAAACGGCCGTCCAGAACATAACGATTTCCCTGGGGTTCAGCGGGAAGAGCGAGCTCACGCAGGTGGTCAAGGCGCTCGCACGCGAGGTGGAGGCGGGTGAGCTCGAGCCCGACGAGATCGATGAGAAGCTGATCGAATCCGAGTTGCTCTTCAGGTCAGAGCCAGACCTCGTGATCCGCTCCGGAGCCACGCGGCTCATGGATTTCCTGATCTGGCAATCAGTCTATACCGAATTTTACTTCACCGATATGAACTGGGCGAACTTCCGGAAGGTCGACCTCTTGCGTGCTCTCCGTGACTTTCAACTGCGTGAACGGCGGTTTGGGCGGTGACGTGCCGCCCACCTACTCGACGAGGTGCATCTGCCGCATCCATTCGCTCACCGCGCGCCGCGCCTGCTCGGGGCTCTCGAACTTCGATTCGAGTGCCGGATCGCGGGACCTGCCGATACATGGATTTACCGTTTGCTTCGCCAGATCGGCAACCCAGATCTGTGCGTCAGAAAGGTCATGCTCGCGAATGAAGGATATAAAGGGCGCCGGGGTCTTCTCCGTCGGCACGACGATTACCCGCTCTTCACCCTCCCGAGTCTGCTCCCAGCCCCGGGGATGCGCCTCGATGAAGCGTGGCACGAACTTGATGGAGGGTAAGAGGAAGAGGAAGAGCGGTTTATCAGGCTCGCCTTCTTTCGCCGCGCTCAGCTCGATATGCTCCAATCCACAACCGCGGGACTCCCGTAGTACCCTATACCCGCTCCGTTCCAGGAACCGTGTGAGCACTTCTTTCAGCACGCCGAGCGGACTTCGGAGCTTTGCCCAGCGTAAAAAAGCCGCCTCCAGTTCCTCTGCCAGGTAGCCATGAATGGGTAAACAGTAGAAGACCTCACCCTGGTAATTGAGCTTGGTGCGCAGATCGGGCGAGAAGAGCGAGATCTTCTCCGGGCCCGTGATGCTGGTGAAGAGCACTTCCTCCAGATCTCCGCCCAACCGGGCTTCTAATGCCGCGCGAGCCTCCGTGGTGAGCTGATCGAGTGATTCTCGTATCTTTACGCGGAGCTCGCCTTCCGCGAGTGCCTTATGCTCCGTTACACACGCGGCGAGCTCTTCAAAGATACTGAGCAATGGGTCGGGTTTCATGGTCTGATGCACTGGGTCGGGTTTCATGGTCTGATGCACTGGGTCGGGTTTCATGGTCTGGTGTGGTGAGGAGGAAGGTGAGCAAGTTCGCCTCTCTATATGCCTCTACTTACCGTAAGTAAGGATCATCGTGATAAATAAAAGCGAAGAGAATACCCTACACGTAGCCTTCTTTACGTCTTTCTACTCCTCACCGAGGGCGCGCGCGGCGCTTTATACGGGCGTCGCATCTGCTCGCCGCAGCTCAAGCAGGTCGTCGAAAGATACTCGCCCCGCAGCCGAATGCGTGCAGTCTTCCCCGGTATCAGAAGCGCGTGACACCGCCTGCATATTCGCGCCTTGAGATGCCGCGGGATACGCACCCGATAGCGCATTCCGATCGTTCGTGCAAGCTCAAGATAGCGCCGGCTCCGCAGCTCCTGCTCATTTCGCGCGGCCGCTTCGGCGAACTCGAAGAGCCGTTCGATCCGTTGCAGTGCGAGATCTTCCTGCTTCCTCTTCCGTCTCATCGAGTCGAGTCGAACCGTTTCTTAAATACGACGGGCAATTTTAAATAGCAGCGGGCAGGGAAGACACGCCCACCGTGCCCCAGCGACGATGCACGACCAAGCGAGAGGAGAGCTCATCAGAAAAGCGCGGATCATCGCAGATTATCAGTTCGGACGAGGCGCGGGTGGAGTCCTTTTTCCCGAGACCGTGGAATTCCTGCTCTCGCGAACCCGCCGGATCGCCCAGATCACGGAGGGGGGCACGCGAATCGCGACGCTCCGGAGTCTCGATGGCCTCTTCACGCTCAGTATCGAGGGTGCGAGACGGCTGCATCAGGTGCTCCCGTATCCCCGGCTCCGCGTGGTGATGAACGCGGAAAGCCGTGAGTTTGTGCGTAAGGGCGAGACGGCATTCTGTAAACACGTGCTCGACGCCGATCCGGAGCTCCGCGCATACGACGAAGTGCTCGTGGTGGACGAGCAGGATCAACTGCTGGCAACGGGTCGGGTCATGCTGGCGAGCAGAGAGCTGAAGAACTTCCAGCACGGTGTGGCGGTCAACGTGCGGCAGGGTGTGGAGTAGTGATCGCGGCAGTGGTGCCTGCCGCTTGCTTTGCCACTTCTCCGCGACTCCTTTTCTTTTTATGCCGGGTCGCAAGATTAAGTTAAGATAGGGATGAGGGCGCGCGAGGTTGGCGAGGCATTGCGGGCGCTAAGGCTTACGGTCGCGACCGCGGAGTCATGCACGGGCGGGCTGGTCGGTCATTTGATCACCAATGTCTCCGGCAGTTCTGACTACTACAAGGGTGGGGTGGTCGCCTATGCGAACGAAGTGAAGGAGCAGCTCCTGCAGGTCGCCCGGAGAACGCTGGAGGAGAAGGGTGCAGTCAGCGCGGAATGCGCAGAGGAGATGGCGCAGGGTGTGCGGGCTCTTTTGCATACCGATATCGGACTTGCTACGACCGGCATCGCCGGACCCACCGGCGGCACACCAGAGAAGCCCGTTGGATTAGTTTATATAGCGTTGGCCACAACAGAATACGTGTACTACGAGAAGCACATCTTTCCGCGCGATAGAGAGGGGAACAAGCGTGAAGCGGCCGATGCGACCATCAAGATGCTCCTCCAGTACCTCGCTACCGGGAAAGGGAAGGGCTCGTAGCTCAGAAAGGTAGAGCAGCGGGCTTTTAACCCGTCGGTCGCGGGTTCAAATCCCGTCGAGCCCGTAGCAAACCAGAGAGAGGTATGAAGAAAGGAAGGATTTCGATACTTGATCATGAGTTGGTGCCCGATCATGAGGTGCTGGACGAGGCGGAGATAGCTGAGCTCTTGAAGAGGTACAAGATCCAGAAGGAGCAACTGCCCAAGATTAACGAGGCCGATCCGGCCATCAAGGAGATCAAAGCGGAAGTGGGCGATGTCGTACGAATACGGCGGAAAAGCAAGACCGCGGGGAAATCGTTATCGTACCGACTGGTTATAGAATAGAGGAGTAACTAGTAAGGATGTTAGATCAGAGTATTCTTTCTACAGCCTATATGAAGAGGAAGAAACTTGCACAGCATCAGCTTGATTCGTTCAATTACTTCCTCAACGATGGCTTGCACCGGGTGATCGAGGAGCAGTCGTATATCGAGACCTCGATCAGTGGCGAGAACGAGAAGGGGAAGCACACCCTGGGCGTGCAATTCGGCCAGATCAGCGTTGGCCTTCCCAAGTCGCGGGAAGCGGACGGCTCGTCTGAGGAGATTTACCCCTCACAAGCTCGTTTACGGAACTTAAAGTACGCGGCACCGATCTATCTGGAGATGCAGCTCGTGCGGAAGTACGAGCATGCGGAGCAGGAGATAGCGCCTGAGGGCGAGGTGGAGAGCGTGGAGATCGGCGAGATGCCCATCATGGTGAAATCGTGCAAGTGCAACGTCTCCCGTGAGGTGCGTGAAGAGAAGCTGGGGCGGAAGTTATCCGACCAGGAGTATGAGGAATGGCTGAAGCGGGAAGCGGGCGAAGATCCGCTCGATCCCGGGGGCTACTTCATTGTGAACGGCTCGGAGCACGTCATCATCACCCTGGAGGATCTCGCACCTAATCGCATCTTCGTGAACTTCGAGGAGAAGTACGGCAGCAAAAATGTCGTTGCGAAGGTCTTCTCGCTCAAGCAGGGTTTCCGGGTCCCGATTCGGGTGGAGATCAGTAAAAAAGACATCCTGGAGGTCTCATTCCCCGCGGTGGGTAAGAAAATCGAGTTCATCACGCTGATGCGTGCCCTTGGGCTCGAGGACGATGAAGAAATACTCAAGGTCGTCTCGAACGATCCGAAGATCAAGGAGCACGTGCGGGGTAATCTCGAAGAGAGCAAGATACCGACGCAGCAGGAAGCGATCGATAACCTGGGCCGAAAGATCGCACCCACCCAGGCGAAGGAGTATCGAGAGAAGCGGGTCAACTACATCCTCGATCGCTATTTCCTCCCGCATCTGGACGATAAGATGGCGAAGGCACATTTCCTTGGCCGGATGGCAGAAGCTTGCTATGAGCTCGCCCTGGGCAAGCGTGGCGAAGACGATAAGGACCATTACGCGAATAAGCGCTTGAAGCTTGCTGGCGATCTCATGGAGGATCTCTTCCGCGTCTCCTTTACCAAACTCACCCGTGACATGCGGTACCAGCTGGAACGCGCGCATATGCGCAGTCGCGAGCTGAAGATAGCCACGGCCATTCGGTCCGATGTGCTCACCGAACGGATCACGCACGCGCTCGCCACGGGTAACTGGGTGGGCGGCAGAGCGGGCGTCTCGCAGCTCCTGGAACGGAGCAACGGTGTCGCCACGGCGAGCCACCTGCGACGGATCATCTCACCACTCTCACGATCACAGCCGCACTTTGAGGCTCGTGATCTGCATCCGACGCAATGGGGTAAGATCTGCCCCAGTGAGACCCCGGAAGGGCCTAACTGCGGCCTGGTCAAGAACTTCACCCAGATGGTGGAGATCTCAGTCGGTGAAGAGGAGAGCAAGTTCAAGAGTATACTCTACGAGCTGGGCATCGTGCCTCCTGCTCGAGCCTCAACCCTCAGCGTGGAGAGCAGGACACGCCTCTTCGTGAACGGCGATCTCATCGGCTTCGTCACCGATCCGAAGGGCTTCGTCGCGGAGATACGGCGGAAGCGACGCGCGAATCAGATCTCCGAGCAGGTGAATATCGCTCACTATGCGGATCGGCGCGATATCCTCATCAACTCCGACCGCGGTCGAGCGCGGAGACCGGTGATTGCTGTGGAGCAGAGGAGGCCACTCGTCACAGAATCTCACCTCGCGCGGCTCAGGACCGGCGAGATCGATTTTGATCATTTGGTGCAGGAAGGCGTGATCGAGTATCTTGACGCAGAAGAGGAGGAGAACGCTCTAATCGCCCTGTACGAATCCGATTTGGCAAAGCCGGAGGGTGCGGAGTACACCCACCTGGAGATCGACCCCTCGCTGATCCTGGGTGTGGTGGCTGGACTGATCCCGTATCCTGACCACAATTCCTCGCCTCGGAATACGATGGGCGCGGCCATGCTGAAACAATCGCTCGGCATTATAGCCGCGAATTTCAAAACACGGACTGACACGCGGGCACATGTGCTGCACTATCCGCAGAAGCCGCTGGTGAAGACGCGGACCGCGGACCTCATCATGTACGATAAACGGCCGTCGGGCCAGAACTTCGTGATCGCCGTCTTGAGCTACGAAGGCTACAATATGGAAGATGCCCTGGTCTTGAACCGCGCGGCGATCGAGCGGGGCTTGGGACGGAGCCACTTCTTCCGCACCTATGAAGGCGAGGAGATCCGCTACCCCGGCGGTGAGGAGGATCGCTTTGAGATACCTGACATGGAGATTGCGGGCGTGCGGAGTCACGAAGCGTACCAGCAGCTTGATGAGGATGGCATCATCAATTCGGAGACCGAAGTCGCGCCCAACGACGTGCTCATCGGGAAGACCAGTCCGCCGCGGTTCTTAGAAGAGACGACGGAGCTGCTCAGCCCCCTCGAGCGGCGGGATACCTCGGTCTGCACGCGCCCCAATGAGCAGGGGGTGGTCGATTCGGTCGTGCTCATGGAGTCCAGCAGTAACCGGCGATTGGTCAAGGTCACCGTACGTGATCAGAAAATCCCGGAGATCGGTGATAAGTTCGCCTCCCGGCACGGCCAGAAGGGCGTTGTCGGCTTGATCGCGCCGCCCGAGGACCTGCCGTTCACCGCTGACGGGATCATTCCCGATATGATCATTAACCCGCACGCGATTCCCTCGCGCATGACCGTCGGACACGTCCTGGAGATGATCGGCGCGAAGGCGGGCGCTTTAGAAGGGCGGTATATCGACGGCACCGTCTTCTTCGGCGAGCCCGAGGACGCGTTACGGGCTGCACTTGTTCGCGCGGGATTCGCCGATACGGGCCGCGAGATCATGTGGGATGGCATGCGGGGCGAGCAGATAGTCGCGGAGGTCTTCATTGGTGTGGCGTATTATCAGAAGTTGTACCATCTCGTTTCCGCGAAGATGCACGCCCGTGCACGTGGCCCCGTCCAGATCTTAACCCGGCAGCCGACGGAAGGGAAAGCGCGTGAAGGCGGGCTGCGGTTCGGTGAGATGGAGCGCGATGTCCTCATCGGCTACGGTGCGGCGATCTCGCTCAAAGACCGATTACTGGACGAATCAGACAAGGTGGTCGAGATGGTTTGTGGAAGCTGTGGCATGATCGCGTGCACGGATATCAAGACTGGCGCATGGTACTGCCCGAACTGTGGTGCGGACACGGACATCTACCCCGTGGAGATGAGTTACGCCTTCAAGCTCCTGCTTGATGAGATGAAGGCGATGTGCATTGCACCACGATTAGAACTCGAAGAGGCGGTTTAAGATGGTAGAACTGAGAACAAAGCGGATCAAAGGTATTAAATTCGGCTTGCTCTCTCCGAAGGAGATCCTCAAGATGAGCGCGTCCCGGATCATTTATCCGGACACCTACGGCGAGGACGGGTTCCCGATCGAGCGCGGGTTGGTGAACCAGCATATCGGCGTGATCGATCCGGGATTACGCTGCAAGACCTGTGGCGGCCGGATGGGCGAATGTCCGGGCCATTTTGGCGATATTTATCTCGAGGCGCCGGTGATTCACGTCGGCTACGCCAAGCTGATCCACAAGATCCTCATGGCGACCTGCCGTAAATGCGGCCACATCCTGCTCGGCGCCGAGGAGCGAAATCGGTACTTAGAAGAGCTCCGCCAGGAGCGTGAGAAGCGCGGTGACCTCAGTGAGCTGGTGAAGCTGATCTTCAAGGAAGCGGCGAAGAATACCAGCTGTCCCGAGTGCGGCGAGCAGCAGCAGCGGATTAAGTTTGATAAACCAACGACGTACATCGAGATTGACGAGGAGGGTAAGGAGCGCCGATTGATGCCCTCGGACGTCCGTGAACGGCTGGAGCGCATTCCCGACGAGGATGTACGCCTCTTCGGCATGGAGCCGAAGAACGCTCGACCGGAGTGGATGATTCTCACGGTACTCCCTGTGCCGCCAGTCACCGCCAGACCGTCCATTACGCTTGAGAGCGGTCAGCGGAGCGAGGATGACCTTACCCACAAACTGGTGGACATCATCCGAATCAACCAGCGGTTCATGGAGAATCGCGATGCCGGCGCGCCGCAGTTAATCATTGAAGACCTCTGGGAACTCCTGCAGTACCACGTCAACACGTACTTTGATAACGAGATCCCCGGCGTGCCACCTGCGCGCCACCGCAGTGGCCGGCCGCTGAAGACGATCTCGCAGCGCTTGAAGGGCAAGGAGGGGCGGTTCCGGGGCTCTTTATCGGGCAAGCGCGTGAATTTCTCTGCACGCACGGTGATCTCGCCCGATCCTGACATCGAGATCGACGAGGTCGGTGTCCCGGAAGCAGTAGCCAAGGAGCTGACCGTCACCGTGAACGTGACGGACCGGAACATCGAGCTGATGCGCGAAGCCCTCAAGCACGGGAAGAGCCATCCCGGTGTGAACTACGTGCGACGCGCGGACGGCCGTAAGGTGAAGGTAACGGAGAGCAATTTTGAGTCGCTTGCGGAAGAGCTGGATATCGGCTGGAAGGTGGAGCGGCACCTCAAGAATGGCGACATCGTCCTCTTCAATCGCCAACCCTCGCTGCACCGGTTGAGCATCATGGCGCACTATGTCAGGGTCATGCCCGGTCGGACGTTCCGGCTCAATCCGACGGTCTGCCCGCCGTACAACGCGGACTTTGATGGCGACGAGATGAACCTGCACGTCTTACAGACTGAGGAGGCCCGAGCGGAGGCGAAGATCCTCATGGCGGTGCAGCGCAACATCATCTCTCCCCGATTCGGCCGGCCGATCATCGGGAGTATCCATGATTACATCACCGGATTATTCCTGCTCACGCGGGGCGAGCGACGGTTCACGAAGGAACGGGTGCTGGACATCCTGTATAACCTGGAGTTTGCCGATTTATGTGCCCCTGCGGGGGTTCTCGGGCCGGATCAGACGCCCTACTGGACGGGAAAGCAGATCTTCAGTATGATCCTGCCCCGTGGCTTGAATCTTGAGTTCACGGGAAAGACGTGCGAGAAGTGCGCCGAGTGCCAGAAGGCAGCATGCCCCTACGATGCGTACGTGCTGATCGAGGACGGTGTGCTCGTGCGCGGTATCATCGATGAGAAGGCCCTCGGCTCGTTCAAAGGGATCATTATCGAGCGGATATTCCGGCAGTTCGGCGAGCACGTGACGAAGGACTTTATCAAAGATGTCGCCCGGCTCGCCATCAACTATATCAAGCTGACGGGATTCAGCTTCGGAATCAGCGACGAGGATATCCCGCAGGAAGGGAAGGTGGAGATTCGCCTCGAAGCGGTGCAGGAGGCGGAGAAGAAGGTGGAGGCGCTGATCAGAGCGTATGCTGGCGGTGAGCTGGACGCTCTGCCTGGGCGGACGCTGGAGGAAACGCTGGAGCTTTTAGTCATGCAGGAACTCGGTCGCGCACGTGACGATTCCGGTGTTATTGCTGAGCGGTACCTCGGGATCGAGAACTCCGGCGTGCTCATGGCGAAGTCCGGTGCCCGAGGATCCATGCTTAACCTGACGCAGATGGCAGCATGTGTCGGGCAGCAATCAGTTCGCGGCGAGCGTATCAAACGTGGCTACCAGGGAAGGACCTTACCACACTTCAAACCAGGCGACCGCAGTGCCGATGCACACGGCTTCGTTCGAGCCTCCTTCAAGGATGGGCTCTCACCCACGGAGTACTTCTTCCATGCGATCGGTGGGCGAGAGGCGCTGGTGGATACCGCGGTTCGGACCTCCCAAAGTGGCTACTTCCAGCGGCGACTCATCAATGCACTTCAGGATCTCGAGGTGAAGAATGACGAGACGGTGCGCGAGACGCGAGGAACCATCGTCCAATTCAAATACGGAGACGATGGTATCGATCCGTCCCAGGGCGAGCTGAGCAAAGTGATTGATATCGATGAGGTAATCAATGAATCGTTACAAGCAGAGACGTGAGGTGGCTGGGGGCTGATCGAGTATGGACTTGCAGAATCTCGCGAGAGGTAAGGATGCAATGGCGGCTGACCTGAAGGCACAGGGTGTGGAGGGCGAAGTAGCGGAGCTCATAACGGATGATTTTCAGCTCGCGGAGCTCACCGCTACGTTTGAAGACCTGCTTGAGCTCCGGGATGAAGCGCCCTATGCTGAGGAGCTCATCACGATGCTGAACCGGCGAGCTGCGGGAGCAATTAAGCCTGGCGATATTGAGCTTGCCGTCACGAAAACCGAGTTGCCGGAGAACGTCAAGCTCGAATTAAAGTCGAAATTAAAGGCGGTGCGGGCTAAACTCAGCGAGAAGCGTTTGGCTGAGATCATCCGGAAGGTCCTGGACGGCTACGAGCGGGCGAAGATCGAGCCGCGGGAGGCCGTGGGGATCGTCGCCGCGCAGTCAATTGGCGAGCCGGGCACGCAGATGACGATGCGTACCTTTCACTACGCGGGTGTCGGTGCTATCTATATCACCCTTGGTCTCCCGCGCATCATTGAGATCGTGGATGCACGGAAGAAGCTCTCAACGCCGACCATGACCATCAGGCTTGAGGACGAGCACGCGTCGGATCGTTCGAAGGCCGAGCGGCTGGCGATGGAGATCCAGGAGACGCATGTTACTGATATTTGCACCGTGCGTGCGTCCCTTGAGGATATGTCAATCTGGCTAACCCCGAACGAGCGCGAAATGGCGAAGCGGTACATCACCTTGAAGGACGTGGAAGCGAAGCTCAAAGAGGTCGCGAAAGAGGTGCTCGTTGAGCTGAGCGAGGACGGCCAAATCAGGATCTGCGGCGGCAGTACCACCTTCCATGAGCTGGCGAAGCTGGAGAGCACCATTGCGGGTACGCTCGTGAAAGGTATCGAGGGCATACGAAGGGTGCTAGCGCGCCGCGAACCGCGTGGCGAGTATGTGCTCTACACGGTGGGTTCTGAATTGAAGAAGCTGAAGAATCAGAAGATCGAGGGTGTCGATTTTAACCGAACGGTCACGAACAATATCGCCGAGATTGCAGAGATCCTCGGTATCGAGGCTGCTCGCAATGCGATCATCGAAGAGATGCTGGGTACCCTGAAAGAGCAGGGGCTGGATGTCGATCCACGCCATATCACCCTGATCGCCGATGCCATGACCATGGATGGCGAGGTGAAGCAAATTGGACGGCACGGTATAGCGGGCGAGAAGGCTTCGGTCCTCTCCCGGGCCGCCTTCGAGGTCACGGTGGATAACCTCCTGGACGCCGCGGTCTATGGCGAGCGGGACGAACTGAAAGGCGTGACCGAGAACGTGATTGTGGGACAGCCGATAAAGTTGGGCACGGGCGCTGTGGAGCTGATCGCAGGGGTGCCGCAGAAGCTTAAACACTCAGAGGCATAGAGAGAGGTAGGGTAGGAACGAGAAGAGGGAGGTAGAGAAGATGGAAAAGGCGACGAAGGGTTCAGCTGCGCTCGCAGAGGTGAATCGTGAACTCTTTAAGGCACTTAGCACGGGAACGGTACTGATCGGCTCCAAGGAGACAATCAAGGCCTGCAAGGCGAGAGCGGCGAAGGTGATCATCCACGCCTCCAACTGCCCTCTCGCGATTCGACGTGAGGTTGAAGCGCTTGGTGGTACGGGCGGTGCGGAACCCCGCATCTACGACTATCCGGCGAACAGCCTTGAGCTCGGGCTCGCGTGCGGCAAGCCGTACGCAGTGGCTTCGGCATGCATCACCGAGCCGGGTGATTCGGAGATTGTTCGGCTCCTCTCGCCCAATCCCCACGCGAAAGAGAAAAGCTTGAATATCTCGCTCCGCTAGATAAAGAAAAGCGCAGGTGAGTGAAACTGACCGTAAAGCTGGATACCGAGGGGATCAGGTATATAGGGATCTTCGAGAGCTCCACGGGTGCAGGCGTGAAGGATTGTCTCGTGGATAACGAGGCGAA
>Ga0209610_1001271_pt1 | contig 13031 bp, 8 predicted proteins | sample LakKivw275mmetaG_FD_184137 | JGI IMG/M metagenome (GOLD analysis project Ga0209610, IMG submission 184137) | Anoxic lake water microbial communities from Lake Kivu, Rwanda to study Microbial Dark Matter (Phase II) - Lake Kivu water 275m metaG... | ecosystem: Environmental > Aquatic > Freshwater >...
ATGGCTGGGGCCAACCTGAGTGGGGTCAGCCTGACAGGGGCGTGGCTGAGCGGCAGCGACTTGAGCGGAGCCATCCTGACCGGCGCCGATCTGAGAGGGGCCTGGATGAACATAGTCAAACTGGTGGGGGCCGATTTGAGCGGGGCTGATCTGGGCGGGGTCAGCCTGATCGCCAGCAAGCTGAATTCAGCCAATCTGCAAAGTGCCAGACTGGTTGGCGCCACGCTGGTGGGCGCCGACCTGAGCGGGGCTGACCTGAGGGGGGCCAACCTGAGCGAGGTTCAACTGCTGGCCACCGAAGAGCTGATGGCCCAGGCCAATCAGACTGATGATGTACTGCTCGAGCTGTCTGCCACCGCCTGGAATGACTTGTCTATCGGAGATGCCAACCTGAGCGGGGCTGAGCACGACAGCCAGACACAATGGCCGGAGGGGTTTAGCCCAGGGGGGCCATAGCAAGGAACAAGGGAGCAAAGAACAAGGGAGCAAGGAGCAAAGAACAAGGGAGCAATGGAGCAAGGAGCAAGGGAGTCTGCGACCCTGCTCCATTGAAAGAGAGGGAAAAGATGCAGGCAGTGATTGATTTGATAAACAATTACTTCACGGTCTTTGGCGTGCCCGGCACAAGAGTGCTCGCCGCGGCGGCCATCCTTGGAGCGGCGCTGGTTTTCAACCGCTTGTTTGTCCTGGTCATACTGGGAGCTGTTCAGCGCCTTACGCAGCGGACACAGACGACCCTGGATGACGAGCTGATCGAGATTCTGAGGCGGCCCATAGGCTGGCTTATTATCCTGGCCGGTGTGTGGGCGGCCTACCTGGTCCTCATTGAGCATCTAAGCCCCCAACTGCGTTCAGTTCTGCCACGGGGAGTTACCCTCGGCGTTCTCCTCGTCCTGACGCTGATCGCCTATCGTGCTTCCGCGGTGCCCTCACGGATTCTGGAGAGCTTGGCGAAACGTACCAGCACCCGGATTGACGACCTGATACTTCCCTACGTGGCCGTATTCATCCGGGCGGTCATCGTTCTGGCCTCCTTTGTTATAGTCGTAATCACCCTCAGAACGCTGGCCAAATCCTGGGTAGCCCTGCCGCAAGGATGTCCCCCGGACTGCCACGGCGCCGAACTCAGGGAAAGGGACCTGACCGGGATTGATCTGAGTGGGGCCGACCTGGGTGAAGCGAACCTGACCGGGGCCCAACTGCGAGCAGCCAACCTGGCTGGTGCTGACCTGAGGGGGGCTAGCCTGGTCAGGGCCAACCTGGAACGTGCCAACCTGAGCGACGCCAACCTGATCGGAGCCGACCTGACGGGGGCCAATCTGAGCAGGGTCACCCTGAATGGCGCTGACATGAGCGGGGCCAACTTGAGCGAGGCCATCCTGACCAGGGTCATTCTCACTGACCTCCACCTGACCGCGGCCGTATTGAACAAGGCCAGATTGATCGGGGCCGACCTGCATGGCACCTCGCTAAGCGGAATCGAGCTTCAGGAGGCCGACCTGAGGGGGGCCAACCTCAGCGGGGCCATCTTGAGTGGGGGCGACCTGACGGGGGCCGACCTCAGTGGGGCCGACCTGAGTGAGGGCATCCTGATCGGGGCCTCGCTAGACTCTAATGCATCGCTAGTCGGGGCCAACCTGCATAAGGCCAACCTGAACGGCGTTTCGGCGACCTCAGCCGACATGAGCGGGGCCAATTTGACCGAAGCCAACCTCAGCGATGCTGACCTGAGCCAGGCCTACGTGAGCGGGGTTGATCTGCGCCAGGCCAGCCTGGTGCGGGCCAACCTGAGCGGAACAGACCTGAGCGGAAGCGACCTGCGAGGCACAGACCTGAGCGAGGCCAAGGCGATAGAAGAGGCCGACCTGAGGGGGGCCAAGTACGATAGTGAAACAAAGTGGCCCGAATAGCATACACTCTGGTCAAATTTGAACCCGATCAACCGAAAAAACACTGGGTAATGGATCAATCTCGGATACAAAAAGCCGCCTTGCGGTTGACGCAGGCGGCTTTTCCTGTCTATGTCTTCACTACTCTGATAGAAAGTGTCCGGTAGTGAAGTCGGTGTTTCGGATTTGCCTTTTCTGGGGTTATATTATATCATTACAGAGAACAACGGATCGGCAGGATTTACGGATCGAAGGAGGTTTACCGATCACTTGCGACTATCGAGCCGGACAAGTGCGACTGGAGCGCAGATGATGCTTTATGTACGGAGATGAACATGCTTGAGGTTTTTTCTTGTCCCAGAGCGGTAGCTGTTATCGGGGCCTCTCGCGACCAAGAGAAACTGGGCTATGGGGTACTGTCGAACATCATCCAGTGCGGCTACCCAGGCCGGGTCTACCCCATTAACCCCAAGGCCGACGAGATCCTGGGCCTCAAGTGTTATCCCCGCGTCCTGGATGTTGCGGACCCCATAGACCTGGCAATCATTGTGATCCCCAACAAATACGTTGCCTCATCCCTGGAGGAGTGCGGTCAGAAAGGGATCAAGGGGGCCGTCATCATCAGCGCGGGCTTCCGCGAGGCCGGCCTGGAGGGGGTGCGCATGGAGCGGGAGCTGGTGGCCATCGCCAAAAGCTATGGGATGCGAATCATAGGCCCCAATTGCCTGGGGGTAATAGATACTATCTGCCCGCTCGACGCTTCCTTCGCCGCCGGGATGCCTCCCCAGGGAAAGATTGCCTTCATGTCCCAGTCGGGCGCTCTGTGCACCGCCATCCTCGACTGGGCCCTGGCGGCGGAGATTGGCTTCTCCCGCTTCGTCAGCCTGGGCAACAAGGCCGACCTGGATGAGGTGGACCTGTTGGCGGCCTGGGAGAATGACCCCCATTCCAAAGTGATCCTCACCTACATCGAGGGCCTCTCCGAAGGCCGGAAGTTCATGGAGGTCGCGCGCCGGGTCACCCAGCGTATTCCGGTCATCGCTGTGAAATCCGGGTCTACCGATGCCGGCTCCCGGGCCGTCTCCTCGCACACCGGCTCCCTGGCGGGCTCGGCTCGGGCTTACGAGTCCGCTTTTCGCCAGAGCGGGGTGCTCAGGGCCGAGTCCATCGAGCATCTGTTCGACTACTCCCTGGCCTTCGCCTACCAGCCGGTGCTCCGAGGGGGCCGCATCGCCATCGTCACCAACGCCGGCGGGCCGGGGGTGATGGCTACCGACGCCCTGGAGCAGGAGGGCCTCTCGCTGGCCTCGTTGAACCGGGAGACCATTGACTTCCTGCACGACCATCTCCCCGCCGCGGCCAACATCTACAACCCGATAGATGTCCTGGGGGATGCCCCGACCGACCGCTACGTCCTGGCCCTGGAGGCTGCCCTCCAGGACGAAAACGTAGACGGCGTGATCGTCATGCTCGCCCCTCAGGTGATGACCCAGGTCGAGGAGACCGCCGAGGCGGTGGGGCGCATCGTGGCCCGCTACGACAAGCCTGTGCTGGGTTGCTTCATGGGGCAGGCCAAGATCGGCCCTGGGATCAAGGTGCTCAACCAATACAAGGTGCCCAACTATCCCTTTCCTGAGCGGGCGGTGGGGGCGCTGAAAGCGATGCTGGAGTACCGGCGCTGGCTGGATCGCCCTCCCTGGGAGACCGAACGGTTCGATGTGGATCAGGCGAGGGTGAGGCAGATCTTCGACCAGGTGAGGGCCGACGGCCGTCAAACCATCGGCGATGCCGAGGCGCGAGACATCATGAAGGCCTACGGCATCCGCATCCCCGCCTCTGAACTGGCCACTACCGCCGATGAGGCCGTGGACTTCGCCGAGGAGATTGGGTATCCGGTGGTGATGAAAATTGCCTCACCAGACATCCTCCACAAGACCGACATCGGCGGGGTCAAGCTGGGTATCTCCGATGCCAGCGAGGTCAGGGATGCCTTCGACCTGTTGGTCTACCGCGCCACCCGCTACATGCCCGACGCCGAGATCTGGGGCTGTTTGGTGCAAGAGATGGTGAGGGGTGGTAAGGAGGTCATCGTGGGCATGAACTGCGACCCCCAGTTCGGCCCCCTGATGATGTTCGGCCTGGGTGGAATCTACGTGGAGGCCCTCAAGGACGTGGCCTTCCGCATAGCCCCCTTCTCCCGGCGAGAGGCCGAGGAGATGATCACCGAGATCCGTGCCTACAGCCTGCTCAGGGGGGTGCGGGGTGAGAAGACCTCGGACATAGAGGCCATCGTGGATACCTTGCTGCGATTATCACAGTTGGTCACCGATTTTCCTGACATCATGGAGATGGACATCAACCCCCTCATGGTCTTCGAGGAGGGTCGGGGGGTGGTAGGTGTTGACATGCGACTGGTATTGGCGCAAGTCACAGGTCGCAAGTCCCAAGTTACAAGCCTCAACCGCTTGTGACCTGAGACCTGAGACTTGAGACCTGAGACCTGAGACTTGAGACCTGAGACCTGAGACCTGAAAGGAGAGAACATGAAAGTGCTATACATTACTTCAACAGCGACTTTCTCGGGCAAGACAGCGCTGTGTGTTGGCTTGGGAAGCAAGTTCAGGCGCGATGGCTTCACTATCGGCTATATGAAGCCGGTGAGCACCACGGCCAGAAAGGTGGCAGGACGGATCGTGGACGAGGACGCCGAATTCATCCGCCAGACTTTCGACCTGGCCGAACCATTGGAAGTTATCGCTCCCATTGCCCTGATGCCCAAGGCAGTAGAGGGCATCCTGACCGGCCAGGAACGGACCGACTTCGTGGCTCGGCTGAGGGAGGCCTACACCAAGGTGGCGCAGGGAAAGGATGTGGTGATCCTGGAAGGGGGAGCTCACTGCCTGGAGGGTTCCCTGGTCGGCCTGTCTGCCCCTTTGGTCGCTGACCTGCTGGGGGCTCGGGAGTTGGTGGTGATGAAATATACCAGCGATCTGGTGGTGGACGATGCCTTGGGAGCGAAGACACTGTTTGGAGATTCCATGCTCGGCATTGTCATCAACGCCGTGCCGCGCCAACGGATGCGCTTTGTTCAGGAGATGGTCAAACCCTATCTGGAGAAGCGGGGCGTCAAGGTTTTCGCTGTCTTGCCCCAGGAGAGGCTGCTCATGTCCATCAGCGTGGGCCAATTGGCCGACTGCCTGGGCGCCGAGATCGTCTGTTGCCCTGAAGCGGACGAGGAGTTGGTGGAGTACCTGATGGTGGGGGCCATGAACGTGGATTCGGCTCTGACCTACTTCCGCCGCAAGCCCAACAAGGCCGTCATCACCGGCAGCGACCGTTCCGACATCCAACTGGCCGCCCTGGAGACCTCGACCAAGTGCCTCATCCTGACGGGCGGCCTCGATCCCAGCCCCCTCATCCTTGGGCGCGCCGAAGAGGTGGCAGTGCCGGTGATCCTGACCAAGCAGGATACGCTCACCACCGTGGAGATCATCGAGCAATTCTTTGGCAGGACCCGGCTCCACCAGGAGAAAAAGGTGCAACGCTTCCATGAGATGCTCGACGAGCGGTTCCAATTCGATGAGTTGTACGCTGACTTGGATCTGAAGCCGCGCTTGTCAGGCAGTTCGTAACAGATCGCTGACGGCAGGCGACTGAGAAATGACCATTCCAGGAGGTAAGCAAGGTGAAAGATCAGGATACGACTAAAGAACAGCTTCTCAATGAGTTGGTGGAATTGCACCGACGGGTTGCCGAATTGGAATCATTGCACAGCCAGTACCAGCGGGCAGAAGAGGCGCTGCGCCACAACGAGGAGGAATTACGAACGATCTTCGACGGCGCCAGAGACGGCATCGTCGTACTGGACACGATGGGCAGGGTGGTGAGGGTCAACAAGTATGTCTTGGAGGTTGGAGGGTATTTGGAAGAAGAACTCGTTGACAGGCAGATTGATACCCTGGAGATGTTCCCCTCCGAAAGCATGGAAAGGATACTTTCTGCTTTTGCCAGGCTCGAAACGGGCGAGGATATGCCTCCCTACGAAATAGAAGTGGATCTGAAAAGCGGTGAGAGAAGATTTGCCGAGATCCACAGCTCTCTCCTCAGAAGAAACGGCAGGGTAGTGGGAATCGTGGGCCTCTTGCGAGACATCACCGAGCGCAAACAGGCGTCTGAGAAGCTACAACGCGCCATGGAGGGAACAGTCGAAGCCTTGATATCCACAACCGAAAGGAGGGACCCCTACACTGCAGGCCATCAGCAACGGGTCGCCCAACTGGCCTACGCCATAGCCGCAGAGATGGATCTTCCCGGAGAGCAAATCGAGGGAATTCGCGTGGCCGGAAGCATTCACGACGTTGGCAAGATCTACGTGCCGGCCGAGATTCTCAGCAAGCCCGGTCCGATAACTGCGATGGAATTCAGTTTGATCAAGATCCACCCCCAGGTTGGTCACGAGATCTTGAAGGTGGTGGACTTCCCCTGGCCGGTGGCCGACATCGTGCTTCAGCATCAGGAGAGGTGGGATGGGTCGGGCTATCCTGCGGGGCTAGAGGGTGAGGAGATCATGCTGGAGGCTAGAATTCTGGCCGTGGCTGATGTCGTTGAAGCTGTGTCCTCTCACCGACCCTACCGACCAAGTCACGGGGTGCCCGAGGCATTACAGGAAATCAGCCGGAATAGAGGTGTTCTGTATTACCCAGAGGCGGTAGACGCCGGCATGAGACTTTTCACTGAGAAGGGATTTACATTCCACTGAGGTATGAGTGAGATGTTGGCGCAAAACCGGCGGACACTGGTTTACCTGGTCGTTTCCAACTTCATGCTCTACTTTGGCTTCAGCGTCTGGCAGGCGATGTTCAATAACTTCGCGGTGGAGGAGTTGGGCCTTGGGCCGGCGAGCATAGGGTGGATACAGGCGGTGCGTGAGATACCGGGGCTGGTGGGATTCTTGATTGGCCTGCTGGCCCTCTGTCTGTCCGAAGTCCGCATCATGGCCTTGAGCGTCATCTTGTTGGGCATGGGGACCTTTGTGACCGGGCAGGCAGGCAATATTCCTCTCCTGCTGGTCGGCACGCTGGTGATGAGCTTTGGTTTCCATTTCTTCTATCCCAGCAACAACGCGGTGGTGTTGATGATTGTGGAGAAGCAACATGCCCCCAGGACGCTGGGAAAGTTGAGCAGCTTGGCGGCCATGGCTACCCTGGCAGCCACCGGCGCGGTCTACCTGCTGGCAGGGCCCTGGGGCTATCGGCGGCTGTTTGTGGTGGTGGGCGGCCTGGTTATGGCGGGGGGGCTGCTGCTATTGCCTCTCGGAGGCGGCAAGCAGGGCCTGCCATTGCGTCGCCAGGTCACCTTGCGGCGACGATACTGGCTTTACTATACCCTCACCTTTCTGATGGGCAGTCGTCGCCACATCCTCAGCACGTTTGCCATTTTCCTGCTGGTGCGCAAGTACGGCATCAGCGTTCAGACCACAGCCACCCTGTTCCTCATCAACAGCCTGGTCAATATCTACACTCTGCAACTGGTGGGCAAACTGATAAGCAGGCTGGGCGAGCGGCTGATGTTGACCACCGCCTGTGGTACGCTGGTCTTCGTCTTCCTGGGCTACGCCTATGTGACCTATCTGCCGCTGTTGTTTGTCCTGTATGTGATTGACAACATCCTGTTCGGTTTCAACCTGGCGGTGACGACCTATTTCCAAAAGATGGCCGTCACGCCGGAGGAGGTCACCAGCAATCTCTCGGTGGCCCAGACCATCGAGCACATCGCGGCCGTTGTGGTGCCTGTGATTGGCGGCACGGTATGGGAACTGTTCGGCTCGCAGGCGCCGTTTCTGGTGGGGGTCGGCGTCGTGCTGGTGTCGCTGGTGCTGACCCAGTTCATACGCACCCCTGCGGCGCGGGTCGCTGTGGTAGCCGTGGGAGGCGATTGAGTTCATGCTGAAAGGTGGTACAGACGATGAAAGAAGCGAAGGGGATTGGAACTCTTTCGTGATGGCGTCTACTACAGGCCATGTTCTCCAATCGAGTCAGTGGGGGCGACTGAAGGAGAACTTTGGCTGGCAGGCCACTCGCGTAGTCATTGAGGGACCAGAGCAGTGGCTGGCCGGCGCGCAGGTCCTGTTCCGCCCCCTGCCTTTAGGCTTGAGAACCATCGCCTACGTGCCCAAGGGGCCTATCACCGACTGGGCCGACGAGGAGGTAACCCAGGCTTTGTTCGCGGCCCTGCATCGCCTCTGCCGCCAGCGTCGCGCCATCTTCCTCAAGATCGAGCCCGATTGTGTTGAAGACCTGGCCCTGGCTCGACAACTCACCAGGCTGGGCTTTCGCGCCAGCCCGCAGTCCGTCCAGCCTCGCTGCACCAGCGTGTTGGATCTCAGCCCGGACCCCGACGACATCCTGGCGGGCATGAAATCCAAAACTCGCTACAACATTCGATTGGCGGGGCGCAAGGGGGTGACGGTACGCGAAGGCATGCCTGAGGACTTGCCCGTCTTCTATCGTTTGATGCAGCTCACGGGCCAGCGCGACGGTTTTGGCGTTCACAGTGAGGCCTACTACCGCCTTGCCTACCAGCTTTTCGTGCCCCACGGCCTGGCGAAGCTCTTCCTGGCCACCCTTGCAGATACAGACCAGGTTCTGGCTGGAATCATGACTTTTGCCCTCGGCCAGAGGGCATGGTACATGTATGGGGCGTCTTCCGACGAGCACCGTAACCTGATGCCCAGTTACCTCCTGCAGTGGGAGGCCGTCCGATGGGCCAGGGAGCGTGGCTGTCAGACCTATGATCTATGGGGCATCCCTGATGAGGAAGAGACGGTGCTAGAGAGGGATTTCCTCAAGCGGAGTGATGGTCTGTGGGGGGTTTATCGCTTCAAACGAGGTTTCGGTGGCCAGGTGGTGCACTATTTGGGCGCTTACGACTACGTTTATTCACCATCACTATACTGGCTCTACAGCAAAGTAGTGAGTTCAGGTGCGAGTAACTGAGGTAACAGAGCGCGATCTTTGGAACGAGGCCCTTCTCAAGTTGCCTTACTATCATGTGTTGCAATCTTACGAGTGGGGGCAGTTCAAAGCCAGATACGGATGGGCGACTCTGCGCCTCCTGTTCGAGGAGAAGGGGGCGGTGCGCGCCGCCGCCTGCATCTTGCGGCGTAAGTTCCCCTATCTCCCAGTCTGCATCATGTATGTGCCGAAAGGGCCAGCCCTTGACTACAGCGATCAGCAGTTGCTGCCTCTCGTGCTGGAGGCATTGGAGGACGTTGCCAGACGCTATCGTGCCATTTTCATCAAGATGGATCCCGATGTGGGCCTGGAAGACCCTGGCTCTCCATCCGCTCAAGTCATCAGCGCGCTGGAGAAGCGAGGCTGGCGCCTGTCCTCGGAGCAGATTCAGTTTCGCAACACCCTTCTCCTTGATTTGACGCCAGAAGAGGGAGAGTTGCTGAGGGCCATGAGGTCCAAGACGCGGTACAATGTCCGCCTGGCCGGGCGACGGGAGGTGAGGGTGCGCCTGGGCAAGGTGGCCGATTTGCCGCCGTTCTACGAAATGTATGCCGAGACCAGCGACCGCGATGACTTCATCATCCGTCCCTTTGCCTATTATCGCCATGCCTGGCAGTCCTTCATGGAGGCTGGCCTGGCCCAGCTCTTCGTGGCCGTGTACCAGGACCAGTTGCTGGCGGGCCTCATTCTGTTTCGCTTTGGCGAGAAGGTGTGGTATATGTATGGCGCATCGCGGGACATGCACCGCGACCTGATGCCCAACCACCTCTTGCAATGGGAAGCCATGCGCTGGGCCAAGGCCCAGGGCTGCACAGTGTATGACTTATGGGGGGCACCCGACGTCCTGGATGAATCGGATCCCCTGTGGGGGGTTTATCGGTTCAAAGAGGGCTTCGGGGGACAGTTCGTGCGTCACATTGGCGCCTATGATTACCCCGTATCGCGTTTTCTATATCGAATCTACACGGCAACTGTGCCGCACTATCTAGAAGTGCTAAGGATTATTCGAAGGACGCTGATGTCGGAAGCAGTGTCTGGAGGGTGGTAGAAGAATGGGGGTAACGATGTCAGGGAAGCTCGACGCATCGAGAAGCACGGGTACGGATCGGAGCAGCATCTGGCCAGGCTGTAGGACAAGAGGCCATCTTGTCCTGCTGCTATGTGTTTTCCTGAGCATCAGTACGCTAACTGTGCTCTGGGCCATGGCCCCTTCTTTCCAGCCGGCCATGGCCCAACTGGACGAGCAGGGCACTGGCAACGTCGCCGCACACCTTGCACCTGGCAAGCGCGTGCGGTTGCCGGCCATTGACAACACCAACGGCTGGCAGACCTGGGTGCAGGTGCAAAACGTGGGAAACAACGATACTGGGGCGGTGGTCTTCTTCTGGAGGGACTACTCGGCCAAGTGCCCAGATGACGACCCCGGACCTATCAACACGGCGTGCATGACAGTGGTGGAGGATGGCGTCTGGACGATGAAAACCGTAATTCCCAGTCAGGCGAAGTCAGCCATCGCCTACTCGGTGGCCACGACTGTGTTCGACCAGGCCTGTGAGGATGCCGGCGACGCCATAGGCGACACCGACGCATGGAAGGCCTGGGAGGACACGTACGCAGGCGCCGGCCAGCCTTTGGCAGTGGTGGTCCAACGCACAGGTCCCAACGATTTCGGCATTACTGTTTCCAGTGCCTATCCTGGCATCACCGAGTCTATGGAAGGGAGTGGTCCCCCCTATCAATACTTCACCCCCTACGCCATGAGGCGATATCATGACTTGTACACCCGCATGGTTATCCAGAACAGCGGCGACGAATGTACTCCTGTGTCTATCTACTACAAGGAGCAAGGGCGTTGCCCATTCCAGTTGGTGCAGCACATCGAGCAATTGGCGCCAGGGGAATCGGTTCGGATCAGGATTCCCGACCATGTCATCTGTGAGTGGCTGGGGTCAGCCTACGTTCAGGGCAACCAGCCCCTGAGTATTGTCGTGGACCAGATCAGTTTCTCCAGATATTGCCTGGATTCAAATGATCGCGGCACGTTGCTGACCTACTGGGCGCAGCCCTACAAACCTGTCACCGACACGCTGCTCTATGCTGGTCTCATGTTCAGAATGTGGGGAGGCTGGCAAACTGGTATCCAGGTCCAGAACCTGACCCAGCAATCCCGGTCCACCTTCGTCACGGTGAATTTCATGGACAACAGCGGGGGAGAGATCCTGTTCGTAGGTGATTGGATCTGCCCCAATGGCGCCAGCACCTTCTACCTGCCTGCGATCAGCGATTTGGGCCCTGAGTATGCAGGAGCGGCTGACATCCAATCCCATAGGCAGGTGGACTACCCCAGTGCCAGAGAGACCGATGGCCAACCCATCTTCGCGGTGGTGGACGTGAAGAAGGCGCTGGTCCAGTCGGATACTTTTAGCTGGATCACTGCCCCGCCGGGCGAGGCCCAGGGAGGAGCCTACAACGCCGCCCCCCTGAGTGCCCATCAGGGGTGGAGGAGCATTGCCCTTCCGCTAATCAGCAAATCCGACGAGGTGGTCTCGACCATCGCTATTCGCAACAACTCCGGCTGCAACAAAATACAAGTTCGACTAGACCTCTATGACCAGACTGGCGCCAGGCAGACCGTGGTCAGCAACCTGTGGCTGGGGCCCAAACACTCACGGCTGATAGATCTGGCCAGCGTGGGCACAGTGATCTCTGGTTTCATGGGGGCGGGAAAAGTGGAGGTGACTGGCGAGGAGCAGTTGTGCGATAGCAATAGGGATGGCCAGGTGGATGCAGAGCCTGTTAACCCCTCGGTTGTCGTGCTGAACAAGGGCCAACCTGTCGGCGACGTCACCACTACCTACGAGGGCGTTCCCTTCGAGAAGCAGGAAGCCATTTGTAGAGGTGATATCATCGGCGCAGTCCACTCCATTGACCCATGCCACGAGGCAGACGTAGATGCCGCGGCGCCCATCAAGGGCGTGAGGGTGACGTCGGACGATGGGACTGAGGCCGTCACCAGCTCCAGCGGCGGCTATGAACTGGAAGGGGTGAACTATATGACCCGCACAGTGAGCTTCGCAGGGGAAGGCTTCTTGACCTGGCAGACCCTGCCCTTTTTCTTGGACTGCGGCGAGGACAAGATGCTGAACGCCAGCTTGCTATGTCTGGGTGAGGTCGGCTTCGGGGTTATGGCGTCTATTGCCACCGACGAAGACAGCTCAAACATCGCCGGCGCGACGGTGGACTACAGCAAGCCACTCGGGCCCAAGGCTGCTCACTATGGGGACTATTACCGCACCTCTGGCAATACTGGCCCCAGTGGCGTACTGACCCTGACTGTGCCCATCCTCAACGCGACTGGCACCTTCACCGTAAGCGCGCCGGGCATCGCCGAGACCGGCGTCTTCACCTGGACGCAGATGGTCAACACGCCTACAGGTAGAACGGCCAACAGCATATTCGCTGGCAAAACCCTGAACTCCCGCATCTATAGCGATACCACACGAAGTGATGTTGGCGCGTGGTACGGCTTCGATGACGGTAGCTGCGCCAACATCGGCTCATCGAGCCGCACGCTCAAGAACCAGGATGTGAAGCTGATGCTGTGCGGTTATGGCACGGTCGCCGGCCTGGTGAAAGCTGGCGGGGTGGCTATTCCGGACCAACTGGTCGAGGTGATGGTGAATGGCGAGGTGGTCGGTTCGGCTGCCACGGGCGCGAACGGCACCTACACCATCGGCGGCATACCCAGCAGGTGCTTCTCTACGGCTGGTTGCGCAGACTTCTCCGTGCGGTGCATGGGCCACACCGAAACCGACACCTGGGAAGGCTGCGGCGACTTTGAGCGCGTGGACTTCGACTTTTGAACCACAAAGGTCACAAAGGACACAAAACGATGTTCACCAACCGCCCCGGCACGTAGATGACCTTCTTGACCTCCAGGCCCTCCAGGTAGCGCTGCGCGCCCTCGCTGGCCAGGGCCATCTCCTTCGCCTTTTCCGCGCTGATGTCCACTGGCACCTCCAGCCGGTCTCGCAGCTTGCCGTTGACCTGCACCACCAGGGTGATGACCTCCTCGGCGGCCAACTCCTCGCTCCACGTCGGCCAACTCTGCTGATGGATGCTGTAGGGC
>Ga0209610_1001272_pt1 | contig 13030 bp, 9 predicted proteins | sample LakKivw275mmetaG_FD_184137 | JGI IMG/M metagenome (GOLD analysis project Ga0209610, IMG submission 184137) | Anoxic lake water microbial communities from Lake Kivu, Rwanda to study Microbial Dark Matter (Phase II) - Lake Kivu water 275m metaG... | ecosystem: Environmental > Aquatic > Freshwater >...
CAAAGCTTCCCCAGGTTTACTGGACTTTCGGGATCACCTGATAGTTTGGTAATTTTACCTTCCTCTACATACACGAGTAAGCCACACCCTGCCTGGCACGCCACACAGGCTGTTTTAATTATATTTTTCATGCCCATTCGGCACACCTCCCCGATAATGACAGCGTTTTACCAGAAAATATTATGTGCGCCCTTGAGACCTCAAAATAAAGGGGTCCAAAAACACTACCTAAAAAAGAGCAGACACTTTGTTTCGGACCCCTTTAGATCAAACCACTGGCGCTTCACAAGCCAGAACTATATAAACTACTGTTGATTCTTTTTCAAGTAGTTCAGACAAAAGTTTAAAGCTTCCTCACCGGGCAGATTCTTCGCTTTCATGGTTTTTACATATTCCCCAATGATCGGTTTAACCCTTGCCGCCCATCGGGCGTCTTCATCTTTTGAAAGGGCTATGAACTTTATACCTTTGCCCTGCGCGTAGACTTTGCCTTCCTTGTCCACCTGATCCCATAATTGACCGGTTTTTTCTATCCACTCTGCATTAACCTTTTCGATTATACTCTGAATATCCGGAGGAAGACTATTCCATTTAGTTTTGTTCATGACACAAAAACCGGTCGTGGTGTAGGCCACACCATAGTCTTCGGTAACATATTCTATCCAGTCTGCGAACTTCCACTGCTGTAGGGCTTCAACAGGGACCGTGATACCATCGGCCACACCCGTCCGCAGGGCATCGTAGGCTTCAGCAATCGACATCCCAACCGGTGCGCCCCCAAGAACCTCGACAATTTTTGAGCTCAAGCCCGTGGCCCGTATCTTCATTCCTTTCAAGTCCTCTAATTTATAAACTGGTTTCTTCTTGGTCAAAAGAAGCCCTGGTCCATGGCCGTGAAGATACATGACCTTGACGTCATCTAACTCCTTCGGTTTGAACTTCCTGTAGTACTCATTTGCCATCTTTGTCACTACATAGCCGCTCTTGTAGCCAAGAGGGAGGTCTATCACCTCCGAAAGAGGGAACTTGCCTCTCGTATAGGCCAGGAAAGACCAGCCTATGTCTGCTATGCCTTTGACTACAGCGTCATAAACGAGTGGTGCCGTGGCTAAGATGCCTCCAGGATAGAAGGTAATCTTGACCCTGCCGTCAGTTCTCTTTTCTACCTCACGACACCATTGCTCGGCAAGCTGCGCGTGCTTTGTCATAATAGGCATGAAATGTGCGTAGTTAAGGGTAATTACTTTTTTCTCCTCTGCACACCCCCCCGTGTTTGGAACAAAAAGAGCAGTGAAAAAACAAACAAACACCAACAAAAACAATACATTAAATCGTTTCATAACCCCCTCCTTAATTGATATGTGTTTATATGTCTACTCCCACTTTTATTTACTATCGACAAATTGCTTCAGATTCTCTTTAACGAAGAGAATATCATCTCTTACAAGTTTTCCTACGGTTCCTATTTTCCTCTTTGCTATTGCCTCGATGATATTACTGTGAACCTGGAAAAGTTCTTCCTCAAATACAGGATTTAAGAAGTCATAATTCAACTCAAGGAGAATATCCATAAGGGACTTCATTACGATAGTGAGCACAGGATTTCCTGATACCTCAGCAAGGATGTAATGGAATTCCATGTTTTTTTGCTTGAGATAGGCTGCGTCATCAATATGCTCTGCGGCATCTCTTTTTAAATTCAGTAATTTTTGAATATCCTCCGGTGTTGCATTTCTGGTAGCCTCTTCGACAATGTAGGGCTCAATCTGAAACCGAACATCGAAAAGGTGTTCAACCGTAAACTGACCGTTTGTCGCAAGATTCCTAAGTGAATCACAGAAGGGCTTGTGAATGGAAGCACTTACAAAAATTCCACCCCGTGGACCTTTTTTTATCTTAACATGTCCCATAACATTGAGAATTCTCAGAGCTTCCCGGACAACAGACCGGCTTACACCCAATTCCCGTGCCAGCTGTTGTTCTGAAGGCAGCTTAAACCCTTCCCGGAGATCTTCCTGAAAAATTTTTTTCCTCATTAACTCTGCAATCTGCTCAAAATACCTTTCTTTTCCCAGTGGCTGAAACATTGGTTTTTCCATATACTTAGTCCCTCACCTTTTTTGGTACTATGTATACCCCATCCACATCTTCAAGGTCAAACCACCACTTTATTTCCGGGTGAGGTTTCCCATATCCCATCATGTCATCTCCCCATATTGCAAGACGCCTCGCCATGGAGGAGTGACGCATAAGCCACCCAACGCCGCTGTGGAAAAAAGTATAAGGTTTATTCCAGGGGCATACCTTGATGCAGACCCCGCAACCCGACCCCCTTTTGTTACCAACCCTCATTGAAGTGCATTTTTCTTTGTCAACCGCCCATTTCTCGTATCCATTAAACATCACCTTATCTCCAAAACTCAAGGCACCGGAAGGGCACTCTCGGGCACACTTTTTGCACTTGGAGCAGAAATCCTGCAGGCCGAAATCTATAGGCTTATCGGGAACAAGGGGTAAATTTGTAGTGACAACGGCTGCCTTGAATCTGGGCCCCAGGAAGGGGCTGAGCACGCAATCGCCGATCCTGCTCATCTCCCCGAGGCCCGCCCAAAGGAGGATGGGGGGGACAGCCACCTGATAATTCCTTGCATGATGTGCTCTCGCCGGGTAACCGAGCCTTCTGATATAATCCGCAATAATACAGGCGATAAACGCGGAAGTCGAATACGCTAAAAAACTCATGGAATTACTGATCCAATCATTTCCCTTTGTTGCGTGTGAAGTCCGCCAGTCCTGGTCAACAAGGACGGTAATGGCGTATGTGTGGTTAAGCTCAATGGGGTTGTCATCCGGATAGCTGTGGGAATACACCGCATAAGGCGGTAGTTTACAGATACCCACAAGGTCTACCCTGAGGAAATAGGCGAGTTCCTTTATGTGACACGACAGAAGACCGGGGTCCTCGGGAATAGGGGCCTTATGCTTCGCAACGATACCGTCTACAATCCTTCTCATATGGGTTGTCATTTGGAGGAGAGCACCGGATACCGGATGTTTTGGAACAAAACGTGCCACCTCTCTCTGTAATACGGGGCCATAATCCCCATGATGGGCTTTCATGAAGCCGCTTTCCGCTTCCCTTACCCTTTTTACCTGATCATCGAGAATAATTGTAGTTGGCTGGTCTACCCTTTTGAGGGTATGCACCGGGAAAGGTTCAAAACCGTTATATTTTCTCTTATGATAACCGCTCATTATTATCGTATCCTTTCAATCAAATCACCCTGTCCTGACGTAACCGCTGTGCCAGTACCTCTCCTTTTTCTTCCGGAGATTGTCCATTGATAAACATACAATCCCTTTTCCTTGAAGGAGGAGGGGACAAGGCAAAGATTTTCCTTATTGCTATCTGTTCCGGACTGATTCCAATATCTGTCATGCCCCATACGGTCATTGGTTTCTTGCGGGCTTCATTTATGGCTTTGAGCGGAAAGAGCCTCAAGTCACCAATTTCACTGCTCATTGTAATTAATGCAGGCATTGAGGTTTTCAGAATCTCGTACCCGTTTTTTTTCAGTTTCTCGACTATCACTGAATCCTCTTCAACCCTTACCCCTTTAGCTATCGTTATGCTTGGTATGTTAAGGATTTCAGCTATCATCGAACCGACAAGGCCTGAACTCCAATCGGCAGACTGTCTCCCTGTCAAAATCAGGTCATACCCGCTTATTTTTTGAATTGCCGTTGCGAGGACAAGGGCCGTGGAGTAACTGTCAAGGTCCTTGAAGCCCGCATCCTGCAAAACAACCAGTTCATCAGCCCCTGTTCTTACCTTGTGAAAAACTCCACCGGGTTGCTTTTCAACCATGCTAACCGCTATAACCTTTACTCCTGTAGCATCTTTTACTTTTAGGGCAGCCTCCAGGGCATTCTCGTCATAAGGGTTGATAACCGGTGGAACTCCAATGGGGAGAATTGTTTTTGTTTCCCTGTTAATCTCAAGAGAGGAGGCTGGGCATTCCGGATCGGGAACCGGTTTTAAGCATACGATTATTTTCAGATCTTTCATGGAAGCTCCTTTAACTTCCTTGCAAGAGCGGGGATAACCTTTTCGTAATCACCGACAACGCCATAGTCAGCTGATTCGAATATACTGGCCTGTTCGTCTTTGTTGATGGCAACAATCTTTTTTGATCCTGTAATACCACTTAAATGCTGTGAAGCCCCGGATATGGCGATGGCAAAGTATAATTCCGGAGCTACTTTTTCCCCCGTAAGACCTATTTGACGTGAGGGAGGAAAAAACCCGTTATCAACGAGAGGACGGCTTGCTCCCAACTCAACAGCTCCGTAGAATCTTTTCAGGGTCTGTGCAAGATCCTTCAGATATTTAATTCCTTCAACCTCTTTAATTCCCCTGCCTCCGGCAACGATTGCATCGGCCTTGTCAAGGCTCACGCTTTCTCCGGGTATTGACTCGACAAATTCCGTTTTTGCCATAGATCTGTCGAGAGCGAGAGGAAAAGGGATTATGGTGCCTTTCCCAGAGCCCTTCTCCAGTGCTGCCATGATTTTAGGCCTCAGGGTTACCATCCGGGGAGACCTGCCCATGGTGAAAGTAGCAATGGCTTTATCGCCGTATATGGGTTTTTCGCAAAGGAGTTCATTGTTATCTGTCCCCCTGTCAAGGTGAGTTATATCGGTAAGAACCTGAGCTCCTATTCTGCAGGCTACTTTGGAAGCGAGGTCGATGTTGTCAAGGGTATGTCCGAGAATGATAGTGTCAGGGTTCATACTTTTAAAACATTGAACCATAGCATTAGCATAAATGTCGGCCTGGAAGTTTTCGAGAAGAGGATGATCGAGCATATACACCTCGGCTGAGAAGTAAGCCATCTCATTCGAAATGGTACCAACATTATTGCCGGCCACCACAATACACAGTTTCGTACCCATCTTGTCTGCAAGCTCTTTCCCTGCCCGCAGAAGTTCATAAGTGAAATAGGCCGTTTTTCCATCCTCTTTTTCTGCTAATACAATAATTTTTTCCCCATTATTGTTTATTACCATTGTTGAGTATTCTCCTTAAAGGTGCTCTCTTGTTATCATCAATAGTTCCGCCCCAGAGGAACGTGCCGATCTCAGTTTTAAAAACGGGATTGCCACGCCCTTCGTGCTTGCAATAATTATTTATAAACTCGTTGCTTTTCCTGCTACTTTCCTTCAACTACAATGCCTTATCCACAAGTTCAATAATATCAGTAACCTTCAAGTCAATGTTGTTTTCTCTGATTGCATCGGTAAAGACCCTCTTGCACCATGGACACGCAGTGATTAATGCTTCTGCTCCTGTGGATTTTGCTTCTTCAATCCTTTCCATTGCAGTCCATAAAGCGAAATCGGGATCAGTATCATATACGCCTCCGCCTGCACCACAGCACCAGGCATTCTGCTTGATCCGCCGCATCTCAACGAACTTTAACCCCGGTATACTATTTAAGATATTTCTTGGGGGTTGATAGACTTCCCCTTCCTGAATATTTCCTTTCTCGCGCAGCCACGGTTCAACCTTTCTTCCGAGATGACATGGATCGTGATATGTCACAGTAAGAGGAGTATTCTTTGTAAACTTTAGTCTGCCCTCTTTCATCAACCGATCAAGGTATTCCGTGATATGAAGAACCTCTATGTCGCCCTTTTTACCAGTCATATCATAGAGTACCTTAAAGGTATAGTAGCCGTCTGAACACGAAGTGACCACCGTCTTGATGCCGGCCGTTTTCAACATTTCAATGTTGTTTTCAGCATACTTGGTGAATTCTCCCTGAAACCCCATCTCGTAAGCACGTCCACCACAGCAGGTTTCATTTTTCCCTGCTATCCCGACATCGACACCTGCCTTCTTCAGAATATTCACGGCGCTTCTTGCAGCAGGCCATAGTTCTTTATCATAACTGTACCGGCATCCGGCGTGGTAGTACACTTCCGCTTTTTCCTTAGTGACATCCTTGACATCGAGTCCTTCGGCCCACTTGCCCTGGTCAGCCTTGGGCTGCTGGAGCATGTTGTCTTCCTTCTTCAAACCTTCAACTGTTGCCATAAGTACATACGGTATTTGCCCTGCTTCGACACACCTTGCCCTGAGCTCGTGTTGAAGCTGTACGATATCGGGGAAATCCACCTCAGCACACATCTCCCCGCATGCCCCGCAGCCCGTACAGGAATATACAACATCACCCACTGACTCACTTATTCCGGCCCTTTTCTCATATAATGCCCGGGAGATCTGCAGCATACCGCCAAGGCTGTAAGTGAAAAAAAGGTGTTTTTTATGGATGGGACAGACTACTTCAAACCCCGTGTCCCTGTACCCATATGTGCATCCTGCACACCTCACACATCTGGTTGAGAATATATAAAGTCTTCTATCGAGTTTTATTCCGTTACTCATCTCTTGCCTCCTAAAATAAATTAACCCCGGGATGCATTATGTTATTCGGGTCAATAACATTTTTTATACTGCGAAGGAGATCCCCATAAGGCCCCGTCAATGGCAGAAAGGTAGGATCCTGTCTGAATCGAAACATCACCGCACCGTATTTAGCTAACAGTTCATGGTAAAGTTTTGAATAAACGCTCTTGAGATGCAGCATGTACTCCCTTTCCTCCTCAAGGCTCCCCGTGATGAGTATAACAAAGGCGAAGAAAAATTCCCTCGCATGGCTATACGGTAAAACCCTGAACATGTAAGGCGGCCTTGCTTCTTTGTGGGCGAATTCCCACATAAACTTTTCAAGGGCGAGTATCCCTGCAGGTTCTGCATTTATCAGAAAGCCCGGGAGCCACATGGCTTTTCTCATCGTTGACTCCTCGCCCGGTTTGGGGTGAATACCTTCTATAAAGTAGGAATGGAGATATTCCCAGCTACCTGGATGGAGGGCTTGAATTTCTTCTTTTGACATATACGATCCGCCAAGTTCTTCAGCTAGTCTGATACAGACCTTTTCCTGCACATCAACAACCTCTTTATAGCTGTTTAGCCTGGCAGAAGCGATTCCGAATGGTATCCCGGGAGGCGGTGTTTTTTGGTCCTCTTTCATCATATCCTGTGGCAGCTTTATAGTTTTAGAATACATTAATTCGTGAAACATGTTCCAGACCCAGTTCCAGAATGTTACGCTGTCAGCCATGTTCCCCCTGATGATACGTTTCATATACTCTAATGCCGGCGGGAAGCTGTCGAATTTTGTAAGAACCAGCCTTTCCTCTTCGTTCTTCTGAAAAAGCTTTACCGCAGCCTTCGTGATAATGCCCAGCGTGCCGTATGAACAGGCAAAAAGACCTGTAAGGTCAGGGAAAGGGCTGTACCGTGCACGCCATCCGGCAGTTCCAAAGGCAGCCGAGCCTGTCCGTACGATGTCGCCATTGGGGGTGACTACTTCAAGGGACAGAATAGGGTCGGGGTCCCATTTCGCAGATAAGTTTCCTGATGGGTGCATAAAATAATTGGCAATAGTGCTGCCCCCACCCGTGGCAGTTGGCAAATGGTTGATAAATCCGTGCTTCCGCGCTTCAGAGCTTAGCTGGTGGTGGGTTACTCCCGGCTCAACAACTGCATATGCAGCATCCGTATTCACTTCGATAATCTTATTCATCAGCCTCAAGTCGACGACAACCTCTCCTTTGTGGGGCACTGCCAGGCCGGCAATATTAGCCCCACGGCCCATTGGAACTACAGGAACCTTTAAGCGGTTGGCAGCCATGAGCAGACCGCGAACCTCCTCTACGGTTGTAGGCAATACAACCATGGCAGGAAGGACCGTTACTCCAGGTGGAGATGAAAGGTCTGTTGAATAGCTAAAAAGCGTAGCTTCATCACGGCTTACCCGTTCTTCAGGCATAAAGGTTAAGATCTCATTATACAACTGTTCAACATTGTTCATTTTAATAAACCTCCCTAAAAGATTCATTATCGCTGCTGCATATTGTTTTCATAATGTTACCGCCCCCTAACAGATTTTAATATAATCAAAAAGCATTTATCTTCTATAATAAGTCTGACTTATATTAAACTATACAAATCCTATACCTGCACATGCTTTCTGTCAAGCACAATATTATTACTTACCCCGGCACAGCAAACATTAAATTCCATGTGCTTGGCCATTTATGACAGAACGTAAATCGGCGTTACTTTTTTCACCTAACACACACAAATGGATATCTGAAAGATAAAGGATTACCAGAAGAAAGCGGCTAACGTGTGTGGCACACAATGGTCAAAACTCATTGTAGATTTTGATATAGCTGCGAATTCAGTATTCTTGAGCCCTGTTATAATTATTTAATATGTCTTGTCTTGTTCGCTATTGTCTTCCATAATCTCAAACCATGGCCTTAAATCACTCCATCCCATTATATGTCGAACTTCTACAAGATAAACCTTACACCTACACTCTGACTATGTTCTCCATCAAGTTTGACAGAAAAGTAGACAAAATGTTAAAATTACAACTCTTGCTATCCTGATATGTTATGAGGAGCTTTGACAAATATGGTTAACTTGTATCCTCTTACGCGAAGGAACCTCAGAGATCTGGTTATAGTCTTATCCCTGGCGTCTACCGCTGTGTTCGCTACAAACAATATCGAAATATACATTGCATTTGGGCTGCTTGCCCTCGGCTGCTTCCTTCATTTTGTCTCCAAGGGAACACTGATAAGGAATGTTGTCTTATGCGATAAAGGCATATACCAGGTGTTGCGACACCCGTATTATCTTGCCAATTATCTTATTGATTCCAGCTTCTGTCTGCTAAGCGGAAATCTTTACCTCATACTGCTGTATCCGTTCCTTTTTTTCTGGGCCTATGGACCTACCATAAGAGAAGAGGAGCAACTGCTTTTCACCAGACATGGCGATTCATTTATTAAAGAGAGCTTGGAGATCCCACAGGTTTTCCCGGACATAATCTCTGTCATAAATTTCAGAGCGCTGTTCAAGGGATTCTCTGTAAAACGGATCACGCTGAGGGAGTATTCCCGGATCATGAAGTTCTGTGCCATAGCGTTATTTCTGGTGCTCATACATGAGGTTAAGGCTGATGTGATAGTTGATGGTCTGACAGCGATTCGTGAAGTCTTCGTCCCGACCATGGACGACTACGATGAGTTTTTCTTTGCCCTGCTCGCATTTATGCTTTATACCACGAGTGTTATTGCTCTTCGACTGGCAAACCAAAATAGATATGCTGATCAGAAAAAACAATTGTGATCAGGTCTTAACGGGTTATTGCCCAAATAGTTTACCTCTCAGAACATTTTAGTAGGCCAACCATTACCAATTGAAATGGGGGATAAAGTACTCCTTTGTAAAAAACTTTGTTAGCAGGAAGTAATTCATGAGCTTGGTAAAGAATTGTACGTAAATATGTTTTTTGCTTTAGATTTTCCTGATTGCTGAAAGTTGATTGCTGATAGCTGATAGCTAAAATCAGCTTCTATACGATGCGTTTATCTTGATATAGTCGTAGGTGAGGTCAGTGGTAAATATGTCGTAGGAGGCCTTTCCGTTATGAAGATTTACAACGAGCTCTATCTCGTTTTTGTTCATCAGCTTTTTCAGATATTCTTCATTAAAGGGTACTTCAATTCCATTCTTTACAAGTAGTTCCCCCTGCATTGTAATCTCAATCTTTGATGGCTGCACAGGAACATTAGCATCGCCAACTGCCGCTATGATCCTTCCCCAGTTCGGGTCACATCCAAAAAATGCGGTTTTGGTGAGCAATGAGGTTGCGATCCTCCTCGCTATCTTCTCGGCTATCTCCTTTTTTTCCGCTCCATTCACCAGTATATGGATAACCCTTGTTGCACCCTCTCCATCTCTCACAACCATCATGGAGAGTTCCTTCATAACGGAATAGAGTTTATCCTTGAAAGCATCAAGCCCTTTAGGGTCTTCCGCGCCCCTTTTTGTGAAGAGCATCACTGTATCGTTGGTGCTGCACTCGCCATCCACCGTTATTCGTTCAAATGTTTCCTTTGCTGAGTTTAAAAATCCCCTTTTTATCTTGTCGGGTCGGGCAGGATAGTCTGTGAAGATGAAGGCAAGCATCGTTGCAAAAAGTGGATTTATCATGCCTGAACCCTTTGCAATCCCTACGATGTTGTACCTCTTTTTCCCCTGGAAGGTTTCCCTCACAATCTTTGGATGGGTATCTGTTGTCATGATAGCCTTTGCAAAGGACTCCACTTGTGTCTCTTTGAGGTCTTTTAAAAGGGCCGGCAAAGAACGAATAATCTTATCGGAAGGGAGTCTTCTGCCTATTACACCGGTTGATGCAAAAAGAATCTCTTCTTTCCTGATCTTGAGCAAAGAAGAAAGTTTGTTGCCAATTATTTGAAGGTCTGATATGCCCTCTTTCCCTGTACATGCATTCGCACACCCACTGTTTACGAGTATTGCCCTTACAGGGTTATTCTCTATTCTTCTGTTATACAGGATATGAGCGGCTTTTACCCTGTTTCTCGTATAGAGCGATAAAGAATTCATACCTTCCTTAAAAAGGACAAGCCCCAGATCGAGCCCTGGACCCTTAATGCCGGATGATATTCCCGAAAATTCAATACCGGAAATCATAATAATCCCCCTTTTCAAATAACCAATAACCAAATTACAATAACCAATCAAATCTCAATAACCAATAACCAAATTACAATAACCAATCAAATCTCAATAATCAATAACCAAATTACAATAACCAGATAAATTCCCATAATCAAGACTTTGAAAATTTGATGTTGTCTGGAGCTTGAGATTTGGTGATTGGTTATTGCTTTTCATTTGGAGCTTGATTATTGGTCATTGGTTATTTACTATTTACTTCCCGCAGCACCGCTTATATTTTTTGCCACTCCCGCATGGGCAGGGGGCATTTCTTCCAATCTTCTTTTCCTTCTGTTCAAGGGGGCGTTCATCCCCCCTGTTCATAAACATGATAGGCTCATTATGGGTAATCTCCTCTTTCGCAGGTTGAACTGCAAACATTTTTTTCACCGTGTCATATTTTACCCTGTCCAGCATGTCAAGGAACAGTTCAAAGCTCTCCCTTTGATACTCCCTTAATGGATCCTTCTGTCCATAGCCCCTGAGACCAATGCCCTCCTTCAGATGGTCAAGCGAAAGGAGATGCTCCTTCCAGTGGGTATCGAGTGAGTTTAGTGTGATAAATTGCTCTATGGCCCTGAGTTCGTCTTCACCGAACAATTTATCCTTCTCTTTATAGACAGAAAAAACCTTCTCTTCTACTATGTCTATTAACCCTTCCCTTGTGATAGTTTTTATATCTGTTGAATCAAGGTCTATGTGAAAGAAGAATGTTTCATAAATCCTGTTCTTGAGAGACTGAAGATCCCACTCTTCTGGATATACCTTCTCAGGGGCATGCTCATACACAAGGTTTTCGCATATCTCTTCTACCATATCATATATATGGTCCTTTACGTTGCCATCCTTCATGACCTCTCTTCTCATCCCGTATACTGTTTCCCTCTGTTTGTTCATCACATTATCATACTCAAGGAGATATTTTCGTATCTCAAAGTTGTGCCCCTCTACCTTGGTCTGGGCGTTTTCTATGGCCTTTGTGATGAAGGGGTGTTCTATTGGCATATCTTCTTTCATGCCGAGTTTGCCGAGAATTGGTGAGACCTTGTCGGAACCAAAAAGCCTCATAATTTCATCCTCCAGGGATACATAGAACCTTGAAGAACCCGGGTCTCCCTGCCTCCCCGACCTTCCCCTTAACTGGTTGTCTATCCTTCTCGATTCGTGTCTTTCTGTTCCAAGGATGTGTAATCCACCGAGCCTTATTACCCCTTCCTTGTCTTTCTCGCATATCCTTTTTGCCTCTTCGAGTGCTTTGATGTATTCTTCTGTGTCCTTTTGCCCTTTGCACATAGTGAGTGCGAGAAACACTGGATTTCCGCCAAGAAGGATATCAGTTCCCCTTCCTGCCATATTCGTGGATATTGTTACCGCCCTTGATCTGCCTGCCTGGGCAACGACCTCTGCCTCGCTTTCGTGGTTTTTTGCATTCAGGATATGATGGGGTATCCCCTTTCTCTTCAACATTTCAGATACCCTCTCAGACTTATCTATCGAGAGTGTTCCAACAAGTACAGGTCTTCCCTTTTTGTAAAGCTCTTCTATCTCACCCACCACAGCCTTAAATTTTTCTTTTTCAGTCCTGTAAATGACATCTGTATAATTGGTTCTTATAAGTGGTACATTTGTCGGTATTACAATAACATCAAGGTTATAAATCTTTTTGAACTCAAGGGCTTCAGTATCCGCTGTGCCTGTCATGCCAGCGAGTTTTTTATACATTCTGAAGTAATTCTGAAATGTAATGGTTGCGAGTGTTTGATTCTCCCTCTCGATCTTGACATTTTCCTTCGCCTCCAGCGCCTGATGAACACCGTCGCTGAAACGCCTGCCAGGCATGAGTCTTCCTGTAAACTCGTCTACTATGATAACCTGCCCATCCTTTACTATGTAATCAACGTCCCTGCTGAATAAATAGTGCGCCCTTAAGGCCTGATTTATATGGTGCAGGAGGTCAACGTATTTTGGGTCATAAAGATTGTCAATATTGATAAGCCTTTCAACCTTTGCCACCCCCTCCTCTGTGAGGTAGGCACTTTTTGCCTTTTCATCTACCATAAAATCTTTGTCTTTCTTGAGCTGATACACGAGCCTGTTGATTTTATAGTATTTGTCCGTTGATTCCTCTGCAGGACCTGAAATGATAAGCGGGGTCCTTGCTTCATCGATAAGGATGCTGTCAACCTCATCAACTATCGCATAGTTGAATTCCCTTTGCACACATTCATCGAGTGTATATCTCATATTGTCCCTTAGGTAATCGAATCCAAATTCATTGTTGGTGCCATAGGTTACATCACATGCATAAGCCTTTTTTCTTTCATCGTCGTCAAGGCCATGAACAATGGTATCCACAGAGAG
>Ga0209610_1001274_pt1 | contig 13023 bp, 17 predicted proteins | sample LakKivw275mmetaG_FD_184137 | JGI IMG/M metagenome (GOLD analysis project Ga0209610, IMG submission 184137) | Anoxic lake water microbial communities from Lake Kivu, Rwanda to study Microbial Dark Matter (Phase II) - Lake Kivu water 275m metaG... | ecosystem: Environmental > Aquatic > Freshwater...
GGTTAGGTCTCTCAAAAGAAAGTACTTGCTTGGGCGCGCTAAATCTCCCCCATACAGATGACGATGGATTGTCTTTGAATGTGCGCGTCATTGAGTAAAGACATAGGATGATTCAAAGAAGTCTAAGGCGAGCTACGAAAAGGTTTTTAATAACATTGGTATTTATCACTGATAGTTAACCCTAATTCAACAATGTGGTGCTATAAAGTTTGACCATGTTTTCTAAGCCAGGAGCCTATGATCGGGCAATTACCGTCTTTTCTCCAGATGGGCGCTTATTTCAGGTTGAGTATGCCCTCGAGACCGTGAAAAGAGGCTCCATCGTGCTGGGGATCACGTGTTCTAGAGGCGTGGTTTTAGCAGCCGAAGAAAAGGCGTCTTCTAACCTTCAGGATCCTGATTGTACATGGAAAATCTTTCAAATAGACGAGCACATTGGTGCAGCCATCGCTGGACTAAGCTCAGATGCGCGCATCCTCATAGATCTTGCTAGAGTATATGCTCAAAGTAATAGACTTACATATGATGAAGCAGTCGATGTTGAGGTTATATCAAAAAGGGTTGGTGACACCGCGCAAATTTACACGCAACACGCTGGTGTTCGGCCTTTCGGTGTTTCAATAATCTTTGGGGGCGTCGATAAGACTGGTTGCAGGATCTTCCAAATGGATCCTAGTGGGGCTGTGTGGGGTTACAAAGCTGTTGCCTTAGGTGCAGGTAGTGAAACGGTAAAGGAACTGTTGGAGGCAGAATACAGGGATGATTTGTCATTGGAACAATCGATACTGCTGGCCATAAAATGTCTGTCAAAGGTCGTGGAGGGAAAGCTCGAACCCGAAAGAATTAGGATCACAGTTATCCCCTCAGATACGAGGCAGTTCAAGTTGTTCACAAAGCAGGAGGTCAAAAAATACATTGATAAGGGCAAATTTTCTAAGCCTGAATAAAGCCGGTAAATGATGCATGAGCGGAGGAATTCGGGGATACGATGAGAGGAAAACTTCAAGGTTCATAGTTGCACGTCTGTCGGTTTCTGGTGCGCATTTTGAGATTTTGGTGCACCCAGACCGGGCTCTCGATTTTAAGCGCGGTGAATCTATTGACATATCAGAAGTTCTGGTGGTTGACGTTATTTTCACGGATGCGAATAAGGGGCTTCGTGCTCCTGAGAAAGCATTGCTGGAGATGTTCAAAACCTCGGATGCCATCAAAATTGCTGAGACGATATTGAAAAAGGGTGAACTTCAGCTGACGAGTGAACAGAGAACTAGGTTGGTTGAAGAAAAGAGGAGGCAGATAGTGTCGTTTATTTCCAGGCATTGTATCGATCCAAGGACGGATAAGCCTCATCCTGTGGTTAGAATAGAGCAGGCGATGGAGCAGAGCCGTATAAAAATTGATCCCTTCAGGGGAGTGGAGGATCAGGCCAATCTTGTTATCGAGGCCTTGAGGCCCATCCTTCCTCTCAAAATTGAGCAGATTAGGGTCGCCGTGAAGATCCCTCCTGAGTATGCGGCGAGGTCTATAGGTATTGCAAAAGGCTTTGGGAATATTGAGAAGGAGGAGTGGCAGGCCGATGGCTCTTGGATTGCTGTGGTGGAGATGCCTGCAGGTTTGCATGCGGGGTTCGTAGAGAAGCTTGGGGGCATCACTCACGGTAATGTCCAAGTTAAGTTTTTAAAGGGTTTGTCGCTTTCTATCGAAAAGTAAAGTTTTAGTAGCTGACCGGTTGTTTGAGATAGGGTGAAGAGAGCTGAGATGGTTGGGTGCGTGTCTGTGGCTTCTTAAGATTTATGAGAGGGTTTTTGGTTTTGCTGTTCGTAGAAAGTAGGCAGTGGGTCATTCCTGGCGATCTGTTGGCTAAAGGCGAGTATACTGCGGGCGAAAACGTCTATAAAGATGAGGAAGGATTTTACGCTTCCAAGGTCGGGCTGGTGGATTTTGAGAATCGAGTAATACAGGTTATTGCGGTTCATGGGTGCTATCTGCCGAGCATCGATGACTTGGTTATCGGTAAGGTTTTGAAAGTTGGTTTGAGCGAGTGGGTGGTTGACATAAATTCACCATACAAGGGGATTCTTTTCGTTTCTGGAGCGTCTGGACGTCCGTTTGATTCTCGCAGGGATGAGTTGAGGGACATACTTGATGTTGGCGACGTCATCATCGCTAAGGTCTTGGAGTTCGATCGCACTTTGGATCCAAGACTCACGATCAAGGGTCGAGGACTCGGCAAGGCGGAGTCCGGTTATGTGGTCAAAATGACCCCTACGAAGATTCCGAGGCTTATCGGGAAGAAAGGGTCGATGATTGAGCTGGTTAAGAATAGGACAGGCTGTCAGATTACTGTTGGTCAAAATGGTTATATTCTGGTAATAGGCAAGAAGGTCGAAGACGAGGTATTGGCGGTTGAGGTGATCCGCATGATTGAGAGGGACGCTCATACATCAGGGCTTACGAACAGGGTTGGCGAGTTTATAGGGAAGAGAAAGTAAGGAGGATTTGTCGATGGTGGGCAAGGTTCGTAAAAAATTGGTCGGTAAGGGTGGGGGTCGGGTTGATGGTAGGAAACCTAATGACCTTCGCCCAATCAAGATTGAGATTGGTCTCCTTCAGAGGGCGGACGGGTCGGCCTACATAGAACAGGGTAAGAACAAGATTCTTGCCGCGGTCTACGGCCCTAGGGAGGTTTATCCTAGGCACGCCTCCTTACATAATAAAGCCTTGATAAGGTGTTACTATCGCATGGCTTCCTTCTCTACAGAGGAGAGGAAGAGTCCTGCGCCTTCGAGGCGTGAGGTGGAGATTTCGCAGGTCATAAAGGATGCGTTGGAGCCCGTTATATTTTCTGAATTTTACCCCAGATCTATGATTGAAATCTTCGTTGAGGTTCTGCAGGCCGATGGTGGGACTAGGTGTGCTGGAATAACTGCTGCCTCTCTCGCGCTGGCTAATGCTGGGGTTCCTATGAGGGATTTGGTTGCATCCTGCGCGGCTGGGAAGGTTGATAGTCAGTTGGTGCTGGACCCAAACGATGTTGAGGACAAGGAAGGTGAGGCTGATTTGCCAGTGGCTTTCGCACCACAGATGGGGGTCGTGACCCTGTTGCAGATGGATGGGCTTCTGAGTAAGGACGAGTTTGATCAGGCCTTTAAGCTTGCGGTTGATGGATGTAAGCAGATAAATACTCTGCAGAAGGAGGCATTGAGAGGCAAATATTTGGCTGTTGGGGCTGCTGGAGGGCCTGGTCAAGGAGAGAAAGGGGGTTAAGTCATATTGGGTGATTCGTCTGAGGTTATCTCCAACATCGAAAGGAAGAGGATTCTGGAGCTACTGTCCAGGGGCAAGAGGCTTGACGGTAGGGGGGTAAGGGATTACAGGGAGATAAGGGTTGAGAGGGGTGTTGTTGAGAAGGCTGCTGGTTCTGCCCTAGTTTCTGTTGGTGAGACAAAGGTTATTGTTGGTGTAAAGGTTGAGGTTGGTGAGCCTTATTCCGATAGGCCTGAGTCTGGTGCCCTTATTGTAAACGCTGAACTCACGCCTTTAGCCTCCCCATCTTTCGAGCCTGGCCCTCCTGACGAGTATTCGGTTGAGTTGGCGAGGGTTGTTGACAGGGGGCTTCGGGAATCCAAGGCCATAGACCTTGAGAAGTTTTGTCTTATTCCAGGGAAGAAAGTCCTCGTCGTTTTTGTCGACATTTATGTTCTCGATCAGTGCGGGAACCTTTTCGATGCTTCCCTGTTGGCTTCTGTTTCAGCTCTTATGAGTTCTAGAGTGGCGGAGTATGTTGTGGGCAAGGGTGGTGAAGTGGAGGCTAAGAGTAAGTATGTTCCGTTGCCCTTTAGTAGCTATCCTGTTTCGGTAACGATGGCGAGGATTGGTGGTGATTTTGTCGTTGACCCCTCGCTTGATGAGGAGATGGTTGCTGACGCTAGGATCACTGTGACCACTGATAAGGATGGTAATGTCTGTGCTCTACAGAAGGGGGGTGCTGGTGTCTTTTCAGTTGACGAGGTTTTGGAGGCTATCGATGTTGCCATTGAGAAGTCTGAAGAGTTGAGGCGTGATATTCTGGGGGTGTAGGTTTTGGTGAGGAGGAAGAAGAAAGTTGGTCCTGCAGGTAGGTTTGGGGCCAGATATGGTGTGACCGTTAGGAAGAGAGTGGCTCGCGTTGAGGTTGAGCTGAGGGGCCGTCATGTTTGTGGGAGGTGTGGGTTCGGTGGTGTAAAGCGCGTGAGCGTTGGTGTTTGGAGGTGCGGGAAGTGTGGTTTCACCTTTGCTGGTGGTGCGTACTCTCCCAGCTCGAAGATTGGTGAGGTCGCCGCGCGTGATGTGAGGCGATCGCGGCCCTCTGGCGAGGAGACTTCTGTGTAAAGTTGGGATCTTCTGAGTTTTGTAGCGCTGTTGTTTCTCTTGATCTTCCGTCTCATAGTTTTGCTGGGATTGTTTCTCGCTCTATTGAGCCTGAAACGCGTGTTTCGGTGGGTTTCAAGTCTAGGGTTCAGGTTGGTATTAGGGGGCGTACTCTTGTTTTGCGTTTTGAGACTGAGGACACTTCGGCTTTGAGGGCTGTTGTGAACAGTTATCTTCGTTGGGTTGCGATGTTGGTGGAAGCTTTGGGCTGTCTGAGCGCTTAGTCCTTTGGAGGTTCAGCATTTTCGTGTATGGGGTCATCGCGAAACCAAAGCCATCTGCACCCGTGCAACCTCCAACGTCAGTTACAGCGTATTGCCCAAATTGTGGAGCTAAGTTGCCACCAGGGGTAACGTCTTGTCCCAAATGCGGGAAGAGTGTAGTCTGACATACGGCTTCCTTCCTCTTTTTTAAAAAAAGCTACTTCAGCATTCAGGCAACGACCACTCAGCCGTACGCACAGTATGGAAACCTTCTCGATGCGCAACCACTAGATAATTAACTTTGTCTCCGCCCTCTTTTGATCATCCTTCTGACGCCGTCTATCGTAAGCAGAGCACCTAGAATCCAGAATGCAAAGGTCAGAGCTTCGATGAGCTGCTTCTCCCATGGTGGAGGATAGATCTGTATCCACACTAATTGCCTAGACCACCACAGCAATATGGAGCCGATGACTATTAACAGTAGTCCTAGAAAGAATTCGATGAGCTGCGTCTTTTTACTTTCCATAATAGTACACGAATATGGTCATGAGAAAACAAGGTTAATAATACTATAGTTTGGAACAGACTATGGATAAAAATTGTAAAAATCTGAAAAGGTTATAGGCGTAAATGCGTCGGTTATTCGCTTGTTAGCGTGCGCAGCATTTAACGACCTGCGAGGTGTTCTTTTCTAGCGAAATAGAACTTGATGATCGCACTGAAGATGCTGATTCCCAAAAGCAAGAGTTCAAGGATAATGAAGAACCTGAAGTCCCATATTATAGTCGCTATCTCAACAGACAACTGAGTTATACCCATACGCGAGGGGTCTCCTAACCCGAGCAGAAGGAGAAACAGATAGAACGAGACGAAGGCTGAAGCTATCGACGAAAGCAATTTTATTGGAGACCAATCCTCAACCATGTTCGAAGAGAAGGATAGGATAGCAAGTACTACACCGATGACGGATATCGACATAACGATGCCGTGAAAAGGTATCATTTCCTCTATGTATGGAAGCATTTCTGCAGGTATACTTTGGGACAAGAATTGTAGGCCAACGTTCGGAACCACCACTAGTATTGTAATGTATAAAGCTGCGGACAACACGGCTTTTATGATCTTACGCATGATGATCGTCCTTCCAAACTCTATTCATTTCTTCATGGTCCTGGAGGAGGCCCCTCTCCTCCCACCTCTGCCGAAAGGCTGATTCCGACCAAATCGAAAAGCGTTCTACACTCGAAGAATATGCGCACACCCGCAAGGTCTTCGACCTTATCGGGGGGAACAAACAGGCTTACCGACAATGCGTGACTTGAACCTGGCGGAATCCTTTTGGAGTTGATGTCTTCGGCGATCACCTCACCCCCTACCGAGAGAACCTTCACGTCTAGCGTGATGCTGATCTCAAGTAGTCCAGGATTCCGTACGGTAATCGGCAAGGTAAGGGTGATGCCAGTACTGGGATCGCCTGACACCTGGAACGCAGTGAGACCCATGGCGTTCTGGGCGAAAGAAGTTGCCATGGTATAGCTCGAAGCTACTATAACTGCATAAACACCAAGAGTTGCCACGATCGAAACAACGGTTAAAAGTCTGAGGATACCTTTGCTTTTTCCCGCCAATTCTTCTCCCCGAATGGCTCAGGTATTTTTAAAGATATCTTTGTCACACATGCCTTTATAACACTTATGTGTGCCCGCGGTTTGAGCAAATGATGAATCATAAGATTTGCATGGGGATCTCAGTCGTTGCGTCGCACGCGAAATAGATAGCTAATGCAAACCACGAGTGTAGAATCTATCGCATCCAAGGGGGTCAAGCAATGTATCTTTGGTTGGTTCTCTCAAAGTCTTTAACAACCTCTATAAGACGTTTCGGCGCTTCCACCTCGTCGAGTGGTAGCCCTCTCAGAATAGACCAAGGGCCCCTCCTTGCCATTTGGGTGGCAATGTGGTCTACACCAAAGGATTCTCTTGAGATTTTATACACTAGCAGTCTGGCCTCCGACTCTCGGGTATAACCCAACGCATGGAGATATTCATGTAATAAGATGCTGTATACAAAGGAGTTAATAATGCGTCTCGACCTTGTAGCTGCCTCTACGATTTGGGTGAGGGATCGATTCATTATTATGTTGTTGGTGCCTACGGGATGATACGCCCCTACTTGGAGAGGTAGGTCTTCTAGGAACAGCATCATGCCCACACGATACTCTCCTAGGGATCGTTTTACAGTTTCTTTTACAACTTCGTAGACTTCTCCGAACCCCTTCGCTTCATCGAGAAGCCTGCGATACCTCTCAACCTCAGAGGACATTTTTTCACATCTATCTATGCTATTTCTCTAGTTTAAGTTCATTTACTCCTAGCAGGGTTAACTCGGCATCCTTAACCTCAAAGAGATCAGGTATGTCATTGAGAGTGGCAATGAGTAGAGTTAGCCAGAATCGTAACAACGTTTAATACTGGGTTTTTGATCGTATTCCTGTGAGATGAAGAACAATAGATTGCCTCCAGGTCAGCGTGAGATCGATTCTCTTTTGAGGTGGAACATAGATCACCCCGGAATCGTTCCAGAAAATCCAAAGGTAGACTTGGAAAAATGGACGTTAACCGTTGACGGTGAAGTTGAAAATCCACTTAAGTTGAATTGGCAAGACTTTCTCAACCTCCCATCCATCGAAGTCAAGAGTGACCTCCACTGTGTAGAGGGATGGAGCGTCAGTGATCTCAGGTGGTACGGAGTCAAATTCAGCACGCTAGTTCAGGTTGTGAGCCCCACGAAAGAAGCAAAATACGTTTCTTTCATATGTTCAGACGGTTATACCACATCCCTAGATCTCAAAGGTCTTCTAAAAGATAATGTGCTTCTAGCCTCCAAGCTCAATGACAGATCTCTTGAAGTGCCGCTTGGCGGTCCGATGAGAATGGTCGTCCCCGATAAGTATGCTTATAAAAGTGCCATGTGGATTGAGCGGATAACTTTCACAAAGAGAAAGGAACTTGGATATTGGGAAAAGAGAGGATATAGCTATACGGCTGATGTATGGAAAAACGACCGATTTACAAATAGGAAAAGTGTGATCGTGCACTACCAAAAGACTTAACCGTCGGAACTCACTAAAAATTGCATGCGCGCACGATCGAAACGAAGTCTTTGACCGCTTTTTTACTATTCAAGTATATTTACCCAGAGTGCATATTCTAAGATTGAGGTATCGAATTGAGTGAAGAGACGCCTTCTTTGCCTCCACAGCTGCGGGAACAACTCCTCCGATTTCAGCAGCTTCAAAGAACTTTAGAAGTCGTCGTGTCGCAAAAGACACAGCTGGAACTCGAGTTTTCCGAGATCGAGAGGGCCTTGAGTGAGCTTGAGAAGATGGACAATGAAACCGCGGTCTACAAGTCAGTTGGGTCTCTGTTGGTTAGGTCAGGTAGACAGAAGGTAATAGACGAACTTAAGGACCGAAAGGACATTGTCAACACTAGGGTGACGGTTCTAGCAAGGCAGGAAGAGAGTACCAGAAAGAAGTTAACGGAGTTGCAAAAGCGTGTTCAGGCGCAACTAAAGCGCGTTGAGTAGTCTACTTGGCCGCGTGAACGGTATCTCTCCGACGGGACTTGCTGGAAGAGTGGCAATAAAGACTTTTTTCTAGTCTGAAAGGTTTAACCAATAGTAGTAGGGTACTCAAAGTCTATCGAGTGAAAACAAGTGAATAGAATAAGGACGGGAAAAGTTTTTGATGTTTTTTGAAAAAATAGTCAACATATTGGCTGAGACTAGGGCAAAGCTTCTCGTTTTGCTTTGTCATCACAACGCCGATCTAGACGCTCTATGCTCAGCATACGCTTTTTCCAAGCTTCTGAAGAGGTCTAACTCCAAACTCAGCGTTGAGATATCGGCCGCGCAGGGGATAAGCAAACTCTCAAAACACGCTTTGGATAGAATTCCCTTGAGGCTAGTTGCTACCCCTCGCATCGAGGAGGCAGATGTCATTTTCTCGCTGGATACAAACACCGTTCAGCAACTAGGCGAATGGAAAATAAGACTAGAGGCATCGCGTAAACCGCTGGTCATAATAGACCATCACACCCCCCATCCGAAAACCGAGTCATTGGCCTCCCTCTGCGTGATCGACGAGGTCGCATCATCCACCTGTGAAATAGTTCATCGCATGTTCAAGGAAGCCGGGATGAAGCCCAGCGAGGACGAGGCTAGGGCAATGTTTCTCGGAATAGCGTGTGACACAAAACACTTCTCCTTAGCAAACTCAGAAACGTTCAAGGCTGCATCAGAGTTGATAGACTCTGGTATAGATGCCAAAGAGGAGCTGGATTTCTTATCGATGCCCATGAGCAGATCGGAACGCGTCGCCAGACTGAAGGCGGCGAGCAGAACAAAAATTATAAAACTCGGGGAATGGATAGCAACGTTCTCTGACGTGGCTTCGTATCAAGCCTCCGCGGCTAGGGCGCTACTTAGCCTCGGCGCAGACGTTGCTGTCGTTGGAGGAGAAAGAAACGGAGCCTTAAAGATAAGCCTGCGGTCTTCTCATGACTTCAACAAGAAGACGGGCGTGCACCTAGGCCGAGACATAGCCCAACCGTTGGGCGAAAGCGTTCACGGCATGGGGGGTGGCCACCCCGCCTCGGCTGGGGTCAATGGTGATGGTAAACTGGAGGAAGCTTTCAGGGCGTGCGCACAGTTGTTGAGGAAAAGAATACTAGGATAATCTTTTTTGAGTAGCTACCCTTAAATGATAGCCATTGTAATCTTTTGTTTTTACGGCGGTGGGTCAGTTTGAGCGTAGTCGAGGTTAAGGCTCTCTCTTACTCATACTCTGCTTCCGATGTACAGGCGTTGAAGGGTGTGAACCTAAGGATTGAGAAGGGGAGCTTTGTTACTCTAACCGGCCCGAGTGGCTGTGGAAAGACTACGCTCTGCAGGTGTATCAACGGTTTGATACCCCACTTTTACGGTGGAAAAATAGAAGGAGAGATCGTGGTCTCTGGCATGCGAGTTCAAGATCACGAAATAAGTGAATTGGCCAAGCAGGTCGGCTTTGTTTTTCAAAACCCTGAGAACCAGCTTTTCGCACTGTCTGTTGAGAAGGACATCGCTTTTGGCCTTGAAAACTTGGCTTTACCTAGAAAGGAGATACTAAGGCGTGTGAAGTGGGCCATGGAGGTGACAGGGGTAGAGAATCTAAAAGAGAAAGCCCCTTACGAGCTTTCTGGCGGTCAACAGCAACGAGTAGCCATCGCGTGCGTTCTAGCCATGAAGCCCAAGGTAATGATCTTGGATGAACCCACATCCTTCCTCGATCCGATGGCTGCAACTAGACTCTTTCAGGTGATCAGTAAACTAAACAAGCGACTGAACTTAACGATAATTCTAGTCGAACACAGACTTGACCTACTGTGTCAATACACGGACCGAGTAGTGGTCATGGATGAAGGTGAGGTCAGGCTCGATGGAACCCCGAGAGATGTCTTTAGCTCCGAGGAAGCGAAGCTACTGGGAATCGGAATACCCAAGGTCATAAGACTTCATAAAGAGCTGAAAAAAAGCGGAATCGACATCGGGCGACCCCCGACCTCCACGGAAGATTTCAATCAGTCTTTGAGAGAGTTTTTGACAAGATGATAAGAGCAATAGACATCCACTTTTCATACCCCTCCGGCGTTGAGGCCCTCCAGGGAGTCTCCATCAAAATAAGGGACGGAGAGTTCGTCGCGCTGATGGGTGAGAACGGTGCCGGCAAGACGACCTTAGTGAAGCACTTTAACGGCTTGCTTAAGCCTACTCGAGGAGAAGTTTTTGTGGATGGCCGTAACACGAAGGAGCTGAGCGTCGCGGAGCTGTCTCGGAAAGTGGGTCTCGTATTTCAGAATCCAGACCACCAGCTTTTTTGCGAGTCCGTTGAGAATGAAATAGCCTTTAGCCTTAGAAACTTCGGCTTTGACGAGGCAACCGTCTCCAAGAGAGTCAAGTGGGCCTTGAACTTCTTAGACCTCGTAAGGTACAGGAAGACTTCTCCCTTCATGTTGAGCGGTGGGGAGAGAAAGAGAGTAGTTTTAGCATCAGTCTTGGCTTGGGATCCTAAAATCGTGATTTTGGACGAGCCAACCATAGGTCAAGACTACCACCAGAAGGAGAAGCTGCTCCATTTCATCAGACAGCTGAACGCTCAGGATAAGACCGTTATCATAGTGACCCACGATGTCGAATTCGTCGTTGATTGCAACCCCAGAGTTGTTTTGATTTCGCGTGGACAAATAGTTGGAGACAGCACCGCAAAGGAAGTGTTGACGGACCGGGTGGTCGTTGAGAAAGCGTCTCTTGTTCTGCCTCAGATCACTAAACTGTTCTATCAGCTTAGGGGCCTCGGCTTGCCTAGGAACGTTATGGACGTCGATGAGGCTGAAAGGTTGCTTGCCGGCTTAGTGAGGAGGTCAGGCGCATGAGTGTTTTCGAAGGTCTTAGGTTCAAAAGGATATCGTCACCTATTCATCGTTTAGACCCTAGAACTAAGTTTGTTTTGTCAAGTGTGATCTTCGGTTTGGCCATCATGTTCACCGAACTCCTCCCGTTGCTTTTGCTGTTCTTCTTTCAGATACCCCTTGTTTCCCTAGCTGGTGTGAAAAAGGAGTGGTTTCGATCCCTAAAAGGCGGTCTCCTGCTCGCCCTCATGATTTTCATAACCAATTTTATTGTCGGTTCTATTTCAGCCGGGTGGAGTCTAACCGGAGACGTCCTAACATACTCGACGGCCATGGCTCTACGCTTTCTGGTTATCACGGCTTCTTTCTCAATATTCTTTCTCGCGACTTCGCCTGATGACTTGGGCTTGGCTCTTGAGCAAGCTCACCTCCCTTACGAGTTCTGTTTCGCCTTCACTACGGCTGTCCGCTTCGTTCCAGTGTTGGCTTACGAGGCCCAGACGATAGTTGATGCACAGAAAGCTAGGGGTTTAGAACTCGAGAAAGGCAACTTCCTCAAGAGGGTAAAGAACTACATACCTATCCTCATCCCTCTCATAGTTGGAGCAATCAGGAGAAGCATGGAGATGGCCGAGGCCATGGAGTCGAGGGCCTTCGGAGCCGAGAAAAAGCGCACAAACCTATTCATCCTTAAGATGAGACCAGTGGACCACCTCGTTCTTTCTTTCTCACTCATGACCCTCGCGTTCGGAGTCTTTATTCGTCTCTTTGTCCCTATGCCCATCCTCAAGTTCCCTCAATTAAGATTCTAGCTTCACGCGCACTTGCTGATTGAGGATCGCTAAAGTTTGGGTTGACGACGCGCGCGGAGAGTGACCAAAACATTAAATTGGTGTCATGTAATTTCTGTTCTGCAGGCGACTCTAGGATGTCTGGGCTAAAAGCGACCGCTGAGAAGATCTTGGGTGGAATTAAAAGATCTGTATCATCCCTTGAAACGAGGCAGGTGGAAAAAATGATAGATATGATCGCAGACCTTGGGGACCGTAAGATCTTTGTGGTTGGGGCTGGGCGGAGTGGACTTATCGGAAGGGCTTTCGCCATGAGACTCATGCACCTCGGGTTCAACGCTTATGTTGTTGGGGAGACCATAACCCCCGCCCTCGACAGAGACGACGTACTCCTCGCCGTTTCTAGCTCAGGTGCGACCACATTTGTTGTAGAGGCCGCCAAGAGTTCCAAGCGAGCTGGGGGGAAAGTGATCGCCGTCACCTCTCGCGCCGATTCTCCGATAGGGAATGTTGCGGATCACATGGTTGTATTAAAAGGCAAAACGAAACTGGCTGAAGAAGCGGAACTCCGAGAGCACCCCGCGCCCTTAGGGACACTGTTCGAGGCTTCATGTCTGGTCTTCTTTGACAGTATTGTAGTAGAGCTGATGCGTCGCTTGAATAAAACAGAGGAGGACATGAGGAGAAGGCACTCGACGATAGAGTAAAGTTAAGTAGCCTATCGATTGACCTTTGATTCTCTCACTTTTTAACAGATTGAATGAAGTGGGCTTGTGGAGAAAGGTTTATTAGCTCTGGTGGGCTGATAACACCAAAAATTAATAAAGGTCGCGTGTGCATAAAGCTTAAGCCCTTTCCGGGATGAGTACGCATGCCTCGTTTCAAAACAACTAAAGACATTCTTAAGATTTCGGAGAATAAGGATCAGATACGTAACATAGGGATAATTGCCCACGTCGATCACGGCAAGACGACTTTAACTGACTCGCTGCTGGCAGCCGCTGGTATGCTCTCTCCAACAATGGCTGGTCAGGCTTTAGCCCTAGATTATCTTGAGGAGGAGCAGGAGAGGCAGATGACTATTAAGGCCGCGAACATCAGCCTCTACTACGAGAGGGAAAGCATGCCCTATCTCGTGAACATGATAGACACACCTGGTCACGTCGACTT
>Ga0209610_1001275_pt1 | contig 13022 bp, 13 predicted proteins | sample LakKivw275mmetaG_FD_184137 | JGI IMG/M metagenome (GOLD analysis project Ga0209610, IMG submission 184137) | Anoxic lake water microbial communities from Lake Kivu, Rwanda to study Microbial Dark Matter (Phase II) - Lake Kivu water 275m metaG... | ecosystem: Environmental > Aquatic > Freshwater...
GTCATTGGTCTATTTCACCACTTCGCTCAAATCCAATGAACTTATCCTGGAGCGTATCCAACGTTCGCGCTGGCTGCAGAACGATCCGGAAGGCGAAGACATGATCGAAGACGTGATCATTGAAAACAAGCAGGCCATCGATATGGCAAATATTTACAGCGACATCCAGAGCGGGATGATGGATGCCTTTGCCTCCGTCATTTCCAACAACCTAAATATCGTGATGAAGTTCCTGACCACCATCACGATCATCATCGCCCTCCCCACCACGATCTTCAGTCTATACGGAATGAATGTGCGCCTGCCTTTTCAGGATTCACCCTTCGCTTTCCTTATCGTCATGGGGATATCGCTTCTGTTTGCTGTGCTTATGATCGTTATTTTCATCCGTAAAAAATACTTCTAAGAGAACGGGACTATGTATAAACTCAATGTTATCGGCAGTTTTTCCTCCGCTCATAAACTGAACGGCTATGAGGGAATGTGTATGAATCTGCACGGACACAACTGGAAAGTGCGCATCTGCGTGATGTGCGACACTTTGGACGAGATCGACATGGCAATGGATTTCGGCATCATCAAAACCAAGCTGAATGATGTTTTATCTGAACTCGACCATCAGTATTTGAATTACTTGCCTGCTTTTAAAGAAATGAATCCAACCTCGGAAAACCTGGCGCGTTACATATTTGAGCAGATGGGAAAAAAGCTTTCACAATGTCCGTGTGAAGTGGTGGAAGCAGAGGTCTGGGAATCCGAGAAAGCATCCGTGGTGTATGGCTTATGATCAGAATCGTGGAGTCCTTCTATGTCAAAAGCGCTGTCGAGCCCAAGGACTATCCTGCTTCCGCTTATGCGGAATTTGCCTTTGCCGGACGCAGCAATGTCGGAAAAAGCTCTCTCATAAACTTGCTGACCAATAAGCACCTGCTGGCGAAAATATCACGCACTCCCGGCAAAACGAGAGTCCTCAATTTCTTCCTGATCCGCTGGAAAAACGACAAAGAAGGCCAGCAGGGCTTTCTCCAGTTCACTGACTTCCCAGGTTACGGCTTTGCTGAAGTGGGTCAGGCGGAACAGGAAAAGTGGCGCGTTATGATAGACAAATATCTCAATATGCGCCAACAGCTCAAGGGCATCATGGTGCTCGTGGATATCCGCCATCCTGCAGACCCGAAGGACAAAGCCATGCTGGAAATGCTCAGTCTGCGCAATATAGACTACTGCGTGATTGCCACCAAAGCTGACAAAATTCCCAAAACAAAGGTAAAAGCAACAGCTCAGCAGCTTGCCAAACAGCTCAATCTGGGCGATAAGGATATGCTGATAACTTCCTCTGAGAAAAACATCGGCATCGAAGACGTCCTCGCCTGGATCGAGTCAAGGCTGACCTGACGCTATCTTTTCAACAACTATGAATCCTTCCGAGTTTGACATTCTGGTGGTGGGAGCTGGACATGCCGGTGTGGAGGCAGGTTTGGCCTGTGCCAGGATGGGAGCTAAGACCGCCGTCTTTGTCATCAAAATGGAATCCGTCGGCAGAATGAGCTGCAATCCTTCCGTGGGCGGTCCTGCCAAAGGGCATCTGGCTCGCGAAATCGACGCTTTGGGCGGCGAGATCGGCTATGTGGCAGACCTGACAGGCATTCATTTCCGCATGCTCAACAAAAAGAAAGGCCCCGCCGTCTGGGCGCCCAGGGCACAGAATGATCGCCAACTCTACTCCCTCGTCATGCGTGAGCACCTGGAAAAGCAAGCCGGACTGCATGTGATAGAAGCCGCCATCACTGAACTCATCATCGAAAAAGGCAAAGTCAAAGGCGTCGTCACAGCTCTCGGAAAAACTTATTACGGGCAGAAAGTGATCCTCGCCAACGGCACTTTTCTCAACGGATTGATCCATGTGGGCAGTGTTTCCTACCCCGGCGGCAGAAGCGGCGAACCCGCTTCCACAGGACTTTCGGACACACTGATCCAGGCAGGGCTCAGATTAAACCGCTTCAAAACGGGAACCCCGCCCAGAGTTGACATGCGGACCCTGAACTACAACCATCTGGAAGAACAGCCGGGAGATGAAAATCCCTCCGGTTTCTCTTATTACAGAGACGTTACTTTGCAGAATCAGGTCTCCTGTTTCATCACCAAGACCACCCACCACACGCATCAGATCATCAAGGAAAACCTCAACCGCTCCGCTCTCTACGGCGGCTTCATCAAAGGCATCGGACCGCGTTACTGTCCTTCAATTGAAGACAAGATCGTGAAGTTTCCCGATAAGGAAACGCATCACATTTTCATTGAACCGGAAGGCACCAAGACGCATGAGGGCTATGTAAACGGCATTTCCACCAGTCTGCCTCCCGAAATTCAGGAAGCTATCGTGCATTCCATTCCGGGTCTGGAAACTGCCGAGATCATGCGTTACGGCTATGCCATCGAGTATGATTATGTCGAGCCCGAAGAGATTCTGCCCACCCTGGAAAGCAAGAAGATCAAAGGCCTCTACCTGGCTGGCCAGATCAACGGCACTTCTGGTTATGAGGAAGCAGCGGCGCAAGGCATCATGGCGGGCATCAACGCCATTTTGTCCATGGACAATAAAGATCCTCTGATCCTGAGCCGGACTGACGGCTACATCGGCGTTCTGATCGATGACCTGGTCACCAAGGGCACCAATGAGCCCTACCGCATGTTCACATCCCGCGCCGAATACCGTCTCTGGCTGCGTCAGGACAATGCGGATGAGAGAATGATGCCTGTCGGCTACAAACTGGGACTGGTCTCCGATGTCCGCTGGCAGCGGTTTCAGACCATGCTCACCATCAAGGAAAGGGTTAAGCGGCGTCTGCTTGAAGAAAACTGCACGGTCTTAAACGACCTTCCGGAGCCAGTTAAATACGCTGTTCTGCTCAAGCGTCCGGAAATATCATTTGACGATTTGACCCGCTTCGGATTTGTAATTCCTGAGGAAATGAATGACGATATTGCCACCCGGATCGAGCTGGAAATCAAGTATGAAGGCTATCTGAGACGCCAGGAGGAAGAGCTGAAACGGTTTTCAGCAGCGGAAAAGCAGATCATTCCTGCGGATACGGATTTCATGCAGATAAACACCATAGCTTATGAAGCGAGAGAGAAGCTGGCGCGCATCAGGCCTCAGAGCATGGGACAGGCGATGCGCATTCCGGGTGTCAATTTCACTGATATTTCGGCCCTGATGATTTGGCTCAGGAAAAACCGATCGGACCAGACAGAAAAACAAGGTAGGGATATATGATTCGCAGATACTTTAATGTCACTCTGATGATAATTGCAGCAGTTCTGTTCATAGTTAGCTGCAGTCATAACGTTCAGGAACAACCCGTTCAGCAGAAAGGGTTTCAGCTTCCGGTTGTCTCCAAGACCATCTACTCCAATTTGAATCTGCCGGCCTGGCTGCTGAACCCGCCCCAGGGTACTTATGCCCTTGCAGTTGTCAACGATGCCAGAAAGAAAAAATCAGGTCAGCCCAACGACGCAGTCAATTTTGCCGCTGTGTCCCTCTCCAGGAATATCGGCAGTTTCGAGTTTGATAAAAATGAGGTTCTGACCCGCTCTTCCAACCAGAAAGACAGCGGAAAACCTTATCTATACAAGGTGACACTCAAAGCCGACAATGCGTATCCTGACAGGATCAGAACCCAGCTAAGGCCATTGGCTGAAGCTCAGGCCGAGACCTATAAGCTATTCCTGATGGGGATTCAGGACACTGAGCTCAATCATGACCTCATCAAAGCAAATGCCGGCAACACACCCAAATGGTGTCGGGATGCTGACATCACTGAAGACGATGAATATGTCTATGCCGTCGGCAAAGCCGTTGACCCCAAACTCACCCTTGCCTGGAAAAATGCTCAGGATGATGCTCTCAATAAACTTGCCCAATACCGACTGCGTAATGCTGCAAAAGCCATTCAAGCTGTTGTTGATCCATCTGATAAAGAAGCCCTGATACAGAAGATCGATCTCAATTTCAACGCCGCGTTTGAGAAAACCTGGCTCTTCCATAAACTGGAAAATAACGCCCCCAGCTACAATGTGTTCATTATGCTGAAAGAAAAGAAGAACTAGATTATGTTAAAGCTTCAAAACTATACCAAGCGTGTCACCCTGAGCATAGTCGAAGGGCAGACACGCAGAAGGTGTCTTAATAGAATTTATGGACACTCCTTCGGTGTCTAAGTCTTCGACTGAGTTCAGACTGACACCTTTGTTTGGTAACAGCATAAGGTTGTAAAATTTATGCCAATCGCGCCAAATGATTCCAAGCGTGTCACCCTGAGCATAGTCGAATGGCAGACACGCGGCATAAGCATGAAAATAAGTTAGGGAGCAGACTCTGTATTGCGTTTACATATTGAAATGCAGTGATGACACTTACTACACAGGCGTGACTAACGATTTGGAGAAACGATTGAGTGAACATAGCGAGGGGCTTGATAAAAAGTGCTACACTTATAGAAGAAGACCATTTACATTGATTTGGAACGAGTGTTTCATGGAAATCAATGAAGCATTGAGAGCTGAAAAACAAATAAAAGGCTGGTGCAGAAAGAAGAAAGAAGCTCTAGTAAATGGAGATTGGGATGTTTTATCTGAGCTGTCCAAAGGTCACTCAGGATACATGAAGACAAAGATTAAGGATCAAAATGTATAGTTTTTCACCAGTTCGTGTCTGCCCTTCGACTATGCTCAGGGTGACACTCAGGTACAAACAAAACATCAGATTGTTGGTGTTTTTTTGAAACAAAGGTTATTATAGAAGCATATATGATATTTGCAGCAGTCATCCCCGCGCGTTATGCCTCAACCCGTTTCCCGGGCAAGCCTTTGGCTCTGCTGCAGGGAAAGACCATCATACAGCATGTGTTTGAGCGTGTAAAAGCGAGCGGCTTGTTTCAGGATGTGATCGTCGCCACAGATGATGACAGAATTGCACAAGTGGTTCAAAGCTTCGGCGGAAAATGCCAAATGACCTCTCCGAACCACCAAAGCGGCAGCGACAGAATTGCAGAAGTCATCCGCGACCTGGATTGCGATGTTATCTTCAATGTTCAGGGCGACGAACCCATGATCGAAACCGAGCCTTTGGCCAAACTGAAAGCTGTTTTCTCCAATCCAGAAGTCCTGGCCGCATCCCTGATGTCGCCCTTTTCAGACAGTAAAGTATTACATGATATTAATGCAGTTAAAGTTGTCATTGACAATAATATGAATGCCCTGTATTTTTCCCGCTCACCCATTCCCCATGACCGTGACGGCTCAGGAGACTTCACCTATTTTCGGCACATCGGCGTCTATGCCTACAGAAAGAAAACTCTCCTTGACTTCATCACTCTTCCGCCTGGAAAACTGGAACAGACAGAGAAACTGGAACAGCTCCGCTTACTGGAAAACGACATCCCCATCCGCATGGTGGAAACTGCCTATCAGGGTATAGGAATCGACACCCCGGAAGACCTGATCCGGGTGGAAAAACTGCTGTCCGGCCCTCTTTCATGATCATTACACATAACACTTTCCCCGTTCAAATTCAAATCTCATCTAATTAACAAAGGCCACAATTCCATTCTAACCTTGAGTTTTAGTATTATTACCGCTGTTGGTGTGTTCAGTGTTATCCACTTTATTTCCCATACTTTACCCATATATCCAAGTCATATTCCTGTTGTATTCCAGTCGATATCCAGTCGAATTAATCCCGACTGGATCCCGACTGGATCCCGACTGGATTACGACTTGCAATTAAAGAAGGAAAAGGATTTGTTTGATTCTGGATCAAGAAATTGTGATGGAGGAGCAAAGTGCAGAAATGAGAGATTTCGAGTATCATAAAATCAAGCTTAAAGACAAGGTTCTGTATTGTTTCTTTACTGTTGTCTGACAGAATGTGCTTGACAATTCCTGCCTGCGAGATGAGTATAAATAAACCATAGCATACTCGGAGATAATAAGATGAAGAAAATGTTGCTGGTCCTGACAATAAGTTGCTGCCTGTTCAGGCTCGCTGCTGAACCTCTGACCGTATTTTTCACCAATGACACGCATGGAGCATATCTGCCCAGTACTTACAGAACGGCGGACGGGAATGTCAGTCTGGGGGGATATGAAAATCTCCATCACCATATTTCCGACCAGAGACAGAGCATCAAGAACACGCTTTGGCTGGATGCCGGAGACCAGCAAACGGGCAGCGTCTTTTCCTCTCTGGTGCACAAAAAAGCCATCGGCGGAGCCGTGATCGAAGCCTTCAATAAAATGGGTCTGGACGGAGCGACCTTTGGCAATCACGAGTTTGATCAGTCGCTGCGAAACACGCTGCGTCTGGCCAAGCTGGCAAAGTATCCATTCATCAGTACCAATCTGATTCATAAAAAGACCGGCAAACCGCTCACCAAGACACCTTACAAGATCTATAAACGCGGCAAACTGAGAATCGGAGTGATGGGTCTGACTCTGACCGAACTGCCGGAAAAAGTGAAGATCGAGAATGTCAGGGATCTGACCATCCTGCCCTACAAGCAGGCGATCGACAAATACATCGACAAACTGGACAAACAGACCGACCTGATCATCCTGCTGACCCATAACGGCTTTGAAGCTGACAGCCTGCTCGCAACGCAACTGGACGGCAGAATCGATCTGATCATTGGTGGGCATACGCATACCGTAACTGAAAAGCCAAGGCTGGTCAACGGCATTTACATCGTGCAAACCGGCGCTTTCCTGATCAACTATGGCAGACTGGACCTGGAAATTGATCATGATAAAATTTCCAATGACCTGTCTGGACTGGTTTGTCTGTTCCCTGTGGAAGTCGTTCCCGAAAAAGCTGAAACGGAATTTTCCCGTTTCTTTAATGCCACTGTCGATGCCATCGATCAAAACATGAATAAAGTCATCGGCTACACAGAGGAAGACTGGATCCCTGACAAATACAGGGAGACTGCAGTTTCCGCGTGGCAGGCGGAAGCTCTGCTGGCAGAATTTAAAGACAGATACAATCCTGATATCGCCATGATCAATTGCGGCGGCATTCGCAAAGCAATCCCTGCGGGGCCGATCACTATCAGGGACATGACTGAGATGCTGCCTTTTACCAATTACATTGTGATTTTTTCGTGCAAAGGGACAGATCTGGTTACCTTTAATAACCTGAATGAGAAGAACAGATTGGAAAGACCTCACGATATCATTCATACCACACTCCCGCTTAAAACGATGAATGTTAAAGGCTACGAAATCACTAATCCCGATGGCAGCAAAGATATGGTCGTAGGCGGCTCTACCCTGGAACCGGACAGAATATACAGGATCGTATCGCATGACTATGTTGTCGGACAATGGGATAAGTATTTGGGTTTTCAACCCTTTGACACAGAATACACAGGTGATCTGATCCTGGATGTGATGATCAGGCAGGTGGAAAAACAGCTTGGCAAGAAAAAGCTTTGACAAAATAGCGCTGCAGCGAAATAAGGAAATGATTGCAGAGGTTTGGAGAGATCAATGAATTACCACATATATGAATACATCAGCGTGTTTATCATGTCGTGGCTGTTTGTCTATGGGCTGACTCCTTTCATCATTAAGTTCGCGAACCGGATCAACTTTGTGGACAAGCCCGAAGCGCGCAAGATACATGCCAAAGCCGTTCCCCTGATGGGCGGCCTCAGTGTATTCATCGGTTTTTTCCTGCTCTGTCTATACGATGTTGCCATCACAGCTTCCAGAACTTTTGACCTGGGCATGATTGGATACCTGGCAGGATCAGTGATGATCGTTCTGATCGGGCTGATCGATGACAGATTCGGAATGAAGCCATTCATCAAGCTATTGGGACAGATTTTGGTCAGCCTGGTATTTATCTTCTCCACTTACGACGTTAAAGAGCTGTTTATGATGTTCGGATCCATCTATATCACACTGCCACTGCTGGTGCTGTGGATGGTGGGATTGATGAATGCGCTGAATTTTCTGGACAACATGGATGGAATCATCACAGGCATGGCAGCCATTCTGGGACTGGGATTCTTTGCTTTCAGTCTGATGAACACAATTGCCAATGCAGGTGTGATGGCTCTGATCGCCTTGATCTCACTGAGTTTTTCCGGTGCAACTTTAGGTTTCCTGCCTTACAACTTCAATCCTGCAAAGATATTCTTAGGTGATGCGGGAAGCATGTTCATCGGCTATTTTCTATCCTCCATGGGCATTCTGATGGCGCAGTACGCAGGCAACCAGAAAAATGACAAATGGTATTACCTGCTGCCGGTTCTGCTGCTGAGTTATGCCATCTTTGACATTGCCCTGGTCAGCTACACCCGCAAACGTGACGGCAGGCATGTGATGCAAGGCGGAAAGGACCACTCCACCCATCGCATATATACAATTTTAGGCTCTGCCAAGGTTACGGCGGTCATAATCTATATCATCAATGTCATCATAGTTTTGACCACAATAGTGGTGTTCAGAATTGGTTCCAGGCAGATGCTGCTGATCACGACAGGACTCTTTGCCGTGATCTTCATCGTCTTCGGTGCCAAGCTTGATCAGATTCCTATTGTTGTTCCGCAGAATCAAATAAAGAAGGGATGATGGAATTTATAATTCTGGGTGCGGGGCCGGGTTTGCCCAATACAGAAAATGATTTATCCAGTCTGGTGATCAGGACTTCGGGACTGAATTTTCTGGTGGATTGTGGTGACGGAGTGGCCAGAAATCTGCTCAGAAAAGGATATAACAAGGACTTTCTGGATGCCGTTATCATCAGTCATTATCATCCTGATCACGTGGCGGGACTTTACATGGTGCTGCAGATGCTGTATCTGGAAGGCAGAACCAAGCCGCTGGAGCTGTTCCTACCGGAAAGACCGAATGATTTCATGGACTCGCTGCATATGTTCTATACCTTTGAGCAGCGCTTTGCCTTTAAACTGAATGTGCATGAGCTCAAGGACGCCGAAACCGTTTTTCCTCAGCTCAAAGCAGCACTCAATGACCATCTGAAAGGTTATGCCCGTGTCATTAACAAATATTCCTATCCCAACCCCATGCAAGCATTCAGCCTGGCTTTCACAGAAAATGAAAAAACGCTTGTTTACAGCTCTGACATCGGAACTCTGGACAGCATTGAAGCGCTGTTAAACAGTGCAGACTCGATTATTCTGGATGCGTTCCATCCGGCAGCAGAGCAGATAATCAACTTCATTGAAAGTCATCAGACGCGTCTGATCCTGACCCACGGCATCTCACCCAAACTTGATCAATGGCTGAATAACAATCCCCAACCCCATGTCGAACTGGCCGTGGAAAACAAGACTTATCACTTATGATTCATCGATCAGAAGTTAAGAGAGAATTCACACGAAAAGCCTTTCTTGCCGGTATCTTGCTTTGCCTATTCTTTCTGACTGCCTGTGAACAGAACAAACTTCGTCAGGCCGAAGCGCTTTATACACAGCGCCGGTTTGCAGCTTCCATAGAACAATTGGATGAATTTATTCACAAAGGTAAAAATGGTGCTTTTGTGACCAGAGCAGAACTTATCCGCTCCGCCAGTTATTACGAACTGGGTCTGGCCGCCATGGACAAAGAAAACTGGCCTCTCAGCATCAGGCTCTTTAAACTTGCCAACTCCGATGTTGCTGATTTTGAACTCGCCAAGGTCTATAAAACCCTCGCCTTACAGGCTCTGGACGCCGGGGATTCAGACAAGGCACTTTCCTATTACACCCTGATCCTGAGCGAAATTTCCTATACTGACCTGGTTCCCGAGATCCTGCAGCTCAGGATCGCGCTCTATCTGGACAGCTACAATGATAAAACCTCTGCCTGGAACGATTACATCATCCTCTATGATAAATTTCCGGAAGATCCCTTTGAAATAGCTGCCCGTCCCTACATTCAGAGATTCATTTCCGAAAACGTGAACGCAGCAGTTGATAAAGCCATTGCAGGTGACTATAACACAGCTCTGGAAGAGCTGTTTGAGATCAGGAAATATCCGGTTGGAGATGCTGACAGACTTGACTTCGAGATCTCCAACATCTATCAGGACATGGCGGAAAATGCCATCCGCCAAGCTGACTATTTTGAAGCCAACCGGCTTTTCCTGCTTGCCATGCAATATTATCCCGCCAAGTCAGATGCTATCAATAAACGCCTGCGAAACGTCGCTCACCTTTACATAGACAAAGGCAATGAATACCTTGCCGTACGGGATTTCAACACTGCCCTGCTCTACTACAACAAAACCTATGAAATCATCCCTGATTTCGACCTCGCCAATCAGGCCATTGCCAATGTGCACACCATCCAGGACAACATCCGCAGGGCTGCAGAACTGGGTGCGCAGGCTGAGCAACAGGAAAACAATAAAAACTACGCAGAAGCCCGGAGTCTGTATCAACAGGCCTATCAGCTCGACAGGATGACGGATTACAACCAGCGCGCTATTATCATGGGCAATCTGATTGAAGCCGAGAAAGATCCCATCGCTTTTGCCAGAAAGATCATTCTGGATTATCAGAACGGACTGCTCTACAGACGCATTCAGGCTCAGAAACAGCTCCTGCTCCAAAAATACACCCTGGCAGAGGTCAGGGATTCGGGCTGGAAGATCCTCCTCTCCACTGGACAGAACAAGTATGAAGCACGTTATGACATCATGACGCCTTCCGAGAACCTCTACTATGTCTGGCAGGTCAATCTGAGAGACCGCTCCATCATCCCGCTCAATAAACTCTCCGAAAGGATCATGCAATGAGCAATTCACTATTGCAGAAAGTTCTGCTCTGTCTCATCTTCATCCTGATCTGGGTGACTGCTTCAGCGCAGGGATCCTTTGACATAGACGCTTTCACAGATCCAGCCAAATATGGATGGACCCAGTGGGAAGACAGGATCAACTACAGATACGACCTGACAGAAAGGCAAAAACTGCTCCAGCTTTATGAAATGGAAGCACAATCGATCTCTGGTAACATACTCAAATCTGCTGTTTTCCCTGGCTGGGGACAATTCAACGCCAGAAGCTACACCAAAGGTCAGGTCATTCTGGCGGTCGAAATTGCCATGCTTGGCTCTGCTTATTTCTTTTATGACAGGGCGATGGACAATTATGAAAAGTACCAGAATTCCACCCAGATCGATGACATGAATGCCTACTATCAGGATGCTCTGGTGCCGTATCAGTATTCCCTGGTCTTTATGACTTTCGCCACAGTGGTCTGGGCATATAACATTTTCGATGTGGTGCAGACCACGGAACGCTACAATGCGGAAGTCTGGCAAAAGACCCTGCGCAACTATTACAACGCTCCTGTCCAGATCACGCCCACCGGTATTCAGATCAGGTTCTGAGGATTGATGTTTTATGAAAACTAATACTATTTGCTTGCTTATTGTTACCTTGCTGATCATTATTTTGACCGTTAGCTGCGAGCTTAAAAGGTCCAATCCGCTTGATCCTTCCAGCCATCCTGAGATCGAAGCTCCACCCCGTGTCACAGGATTGACAGCGGTCGGCTCAGGACCAGGTGTGGCTTCTAAATATGTGCAACTCGAATGGGCAATAAATAATATCAATCAGACTGACGGCTATTACATCTATATGGGTCTGGCCTATAATTCCGCCTATGCCAGAATTGACGAAGTCGGCAATGTCTCTACCGGCTCTACCATCACACGCGTGATACCGATCGAAGCTCCCGGATTTTACTATTTTAAAGTCTCTGCCTATAAGAATTACCCTGACGGAAGACTGGAAGGACCCCTTTCTGAATGGGCCATCGCCCGCGTAGACAACTGAATTGTTTGACCAGCTCAATCCTCCCCAGAAAGAAGTTGTAACCACTGCCCAGGGTCCCATCCTTGTCCTGGCCGGAGCCGGCAGCGGTAAAACGCGCAGCGTTATCTACAGAGCTGCCTGGCTCATCATCGAACAAAAGATCCCGCCCTGGAATATACTCATAGTTACCTTTACCAATAAAGCAGCAGGTGAACTTAAAGACCGCCTGGAAAAGCTTCTGAACTTCCCCGTCCGCAATCTCTGGGTGGGAACTTTCCATTCCATCTGCACACGGATTCTCCGCTTCGAGAGTAAAAATCTGCCTTTTCACAGCAACTTCTCCATCTACGATGACGATGACCAGAAAGCACTCTGCAAAAAGATATACAAGCAATTGAACATCGACACGCAGAAGTATCCTCTAGCCAGAATATTGAACACTATCAGCCGCTACAAGAACAAACTCATGCTGCCGGAAGACCTCAGCGGTCAGGATGAAACCGGTGCTTTTGGTGACTATTTCAAGGTCTTTCTCAATGTCTACACAGCCTATCAGCAGCAGCTTATGCTCAATCAGGCAATGGATTTTGACGACATTCTGCTCTGGACGGCAAAGCTGTTTGAGTCCAATTCCGCCATCAGAGAAAAATACCGCAAACAATTTCAGTACGTGATGATCGACGAGTACCAGGACACCAACTATGCCCAGTTCAAGATCATCCACCAGATCGCTGCAGGGCATCAGAACATCTGCGTGGTCGGAGATGACGACCAGGCGATCTATTCCTGGCGCGGCGCTTCCATCCGTAATATCCTTGAATTCGAACGCGATTACAAAAACGTCAAAACCGTCCGTTTGGAACAGAACTACCGATCCACCACCTCGATCCTTGATCTGGCCAATTCCCTCATCAGGCACAATCGCCGCCGCCATGTCAAAGACCTCTGGTCTGAGCTTGGCAAAGGCGAAAAACCCCGTCTCCACGTCTATGACGACGAAAAAGAAGAAGCCTTGAAAACAGTGGAAAAGATCATCAAGCTGCACAAGAAAGGCATCCCCTGGCAGCAGTTTGCAGTGCTCTACAGAACCAACGCCCAGTCCCGCTTGTTCGAATATGCCTGCGTCGAGAAGAAAGTGCCCTACAGCATTGTCGGCAGCCTCTATTTCTATCAGCGCAAGGAGATCAAGGAC
>Ga0209610_1001277_pt1 | contig 13011 bp, 12 predicted proteins | sample LakKivw275mmetaG_FD_184137 | JGI IMG/M metagenome (GOLD analysis project Ga0209610, IMG submission 184137) | Anoxic lake water microbial communities from Lake Kivu, Rwanda to study Microbial Dark Matter (Phase II) - Lake Kivu water 275m metaG... | ecosystem: Environmental > Aquatic > Freshwater...
GTATAAGAGACAGAACGAGCTCTCACGATGTAAGGATCAAAAATACCATTATCCCCATTTATGAAAAGAACAAGATGCTCATCAGTTTTAATAAAGGATTCCCTATTTACTCTTTCGTTGATATCATTGATAATAAGGTCCCGGCAGGCCAGTTTAAAAACAGGATTGTCATCATTGCCCACAGTGCAACCGGTATTGGAACAACCCTCACCACCCCTGTGGGTCCCAATGTTCCTTCCTGGGTTCTTGTTGCAAATGTTGTAGACAACATTCTCAATAACAACCATATTGTACGCCCCCAATGGACATTTTACGTTGAACTTGCAGTGATTATCCTTTTTGGCATATTTCTCTCCCTCGTTATGCCGAGGCTACATGCGGCGATCAGTGCAATCTTTGCGGCAATCCTTTTCATTGCATGGTCAGCAATTGCAGGTTTTTTTCTTGTGAACTATGGATACTGGCTTAAGGTTATCTATCCCGACATTCTCCTCCTTGTCGGTTATACCGTTGTTGTTTCCTGTCGGTACCTCTTTACCGAGAGGGTAAAAGAGCGCGTTGAGGCGGACAGTATCGAGACCAACAAGATGCTGGGGCTCTCCTTCCAGGGTCAGGGGATGCTCGACATTGCCTTTGAAAAGTTTAGAAAATGTCCTGTTGAGGATGAATCGGTAAAGGAACTCCTCTATAATCTCGGACTTGATTTTGAAAGGAAAAGGCAGTTTAACAAGACCGTTGCTGTTTACGAGCATATACTGCAGGCTGGTGATTTCAAGGATATTGGCGAAAGGATCAAGAAACTCAAGACCGTTGGTGAGACAGTCATCTTTGGTCCGTCTGGTCCAAGAAAGGATGCTACTGTCTTGATTGATGGTGCCGAAACCAAGCCGACACTTGGCCGTTATGAAATCATGAAGGAGCTGGGACGGGGAGCCATGGGAACGGTCTATCTCGGGAAAGACCCCAGGATTAACAGGGAAGTAGCCATCAAGACATTGAGATATGAAGACTTTGATGAGGAACAGGTGGCGGAGCTGAAAAAGAGATTTTTTCGTGAGGCAGAAGCGGCAGGCAAGCTCTCCCATCCGAATATTGTGACAATATACGATGTGGGAGAGGATTACGAAATTGCTTACATGGCCATGGAACTTCTTGAGGGGACAGACCTGACAAAATACTGTCAGAAGGAAAACCTTTTTCCTATTCATGAGGTCGGAAGGGTCATTACATCTGTTGCTTCGGCACTTGACTATGCCCATGAGAATGGTGTGGTCCACAGAGATATAAAACCAGCGAATATTATGGTATTGAAAAACGGAGAGATCAAGGTGGCAGACTTCGGTATTGCCAGGGTGATGGCAAGTTCCAAGACTCAGACCGGTGTTATTATGGGCACCCCAAGCTACATGTCTCCAGAGCAGATTTCCGGACAAAAGGTTGATGGGCGCTCGGACCTTTTTTCTCTCGGTGTGGTCTTCTTTGAACTCCTGACAGGTGAGAAACCCTTTGCAGGGGAGAGCATTACAACCCTCATGTATAATATTGCCAATTCACCTCCTCCTTTGTTAAAAGAGGTGTCGCCCGCTACTCCTGATTTTTGTGATTCTATTATAAGTAAGCTACTTGCCAAGGATAAGGAAATGCGCTACCAGCGGGGGAGAGATCTGGTGAATGATCTTACAAAGTATATGGAAACGCTTGGGGGGCAGAGTTGAAATTTCTCGCTGGTGCCAGAACAGATAAGGGTATTATCCGACAGAATAATGAGGATAATTTTTATGTAGCAGAAGGTGACGATATCCTCCTTGTGGCAGACGGCATGGGAGGGCATGCCTCCGGTGAAGTTGCGAGCAAGATAGCAATTGATGTTATCAGGGATTATTTTGATGGTATAAAGGCAGGCCGTAAGTTACAGGTAGGTAAGTACATAGAAGAGTTTTCTGAAGCAACGAACAAAATTGGCTCTGCAGTGCGCCTTGCCAATCAGGCGATTTACGAGGCATCGAAAGGTAATCCCCTCTGGCATGGGATGGGTACCACTGTGGCTGCTACCTTAATTACCGGCAACAGGTTAAGTATTGCCCATGTAGGAGATAGCCGTGTTTATCTTGTCAGGGCCGGGGATATGGAACAACTTACCGATGATCACTCACTTGTTTCTGAGCAGGTAAAACGGGAGCTCATCTCGAAAGAGCAGGCAAAGGAATCTGACATGAAGAATATCCTGACCAGGGCCCTCGGTGTAAATCCCGAAGTAGAGGTGGACCTTGATGAGCTTGCTCTACTGAATGGTGACATTCTGATTCTATGTACCGATGGCCTCACCACCATGGTCGAAGAGGATGAAATTCTCTCTGTTGTGACCACCACCAATGACCCTGAAATGGCGTGTGAAAAACTTATCAGCATGGCCAATGAAAATGGTGGCAGGGATAATGTCACGGTAATAGTTGCCTTTGCTGTGAAAAAAAGAAGATGGTTTCATGTTTTATTTAATATTAAAGAATGGTTAAGGAGGTGACGTATGAGGAAGGTTCTGCTCAAATTTAAGGATGCCGTCATTAAAGAGATATTGCTCGAGAAGGAAGTTTATACCATTGGGAGAAAAGAGGATAATGATGTCGTTATTGACAATCTCGCAACCTCGGGGCACCATGCCAAACTTATAAGAGAAGGCGAAACAATGTACGTCGAGGATCAGAATAGCACTAACGGAACCTTTATCAATGGCAAGAGGATTGTTAAGAGCGCTCTGAATAATGGCGATGTCATACTGGTTGGAAACCATACTCTGGAATTTATAACCGATGTAAAACCTGCGGCGGATCAGACGAAAACAGGTGTCCGTGCACGTTCAATGGATGAAACAGTATTGCTCAGCCCCACTGATCAGGAGAAAATCCTTGTTACCGCGGAGAAGCTTGAGGTTGTGGGTGGATTTGTCGTGATCGAAGGTACTACCAATAAAAAGGAATACGAGTTGAAGGAAAGGGTTTCCACTATTGGTAAGGACGATAGCGCTGTGATTAAGCTGAAAGGTTTATTTGCCCCAAAAGTAGCTGCTCTGATAAACAGGAGGAAGGATGGATATTTCATCACACCTTCCGGAGGAAAGGAAATCAAAATAAACGGTAACAAAGTTGAGCAGCGATATGACCTGAAAGATGGTGACATTGTTGAGGTTGCAGGTTTAAAAATGCAGTTTTATATTAAGGAATAACCGTTTTAAGAGCGACTATCAGGAGAGTGAAATTTTTTATAATCCTTCTGTGTGACCTTCTATTTTTTATCCATGCATACCAGATAGATCTCTGAACTTTTGCTTCTCGATGCGACAGGTTTATAGATTGTGACATTTTTGAAGATATTCTTCAGGTCTAAATTGATATCCCTGAATGTGCCGGAGAAGAAGGATTTGAGAAGGAATTTCCCGCCTGTTTTTAAGCCATCCAATACAATATTCTTTACGGCTTCATAAAGTTCCGTAATATTTTTTTCATCGACCTCTCTGATACCGGAGAGATTCGGTGCGATGTCACAGGTCACCACATCAAAGTACTGGAGAGAGAGTTCATTAAGTAATTCTTTTATGTCTATTTCTCTGATATCACGGATGATGGTGCTCACATTACTTTTGGGGAGAGGGGCGAGTGGCAGGATATCTATGCCCAACACCTCGCCTTTGTATCCCACGATATCAGAGATAACCTGAAGAAAGCTTCCAGGTGAGCATCCAAGGTCTAAAACCTTATCACCCTTCTTTATTAGATGGAATTTGTTCTGTATATCCTTTAGTTTATAGGCGCTTCTTGCCCTGTAACCTTCTTCTTTTGCTTTCTTAAAAAAGGTATCCTTAAGAACGTATTTGCTCATAAGGATTTACAATAAGACCGGGTTGTTTTTGCCCTGCCTCTTCAAGTGATTTTCTGGTGAAGCGAAAGAGAATATCATGGGGGGCATTTTTATCCTTTAACATTTCTATTAATCCCTTATAGGCACCGTATTCATGGAGACAGTGAAAGATATAGGCATAATCTTCCATCATCCGCTTCATAAAAGGGAGTTTTTGTTTTAAATCATCTCTTTCAAGAAGTGTTTTTATAAATGCCTGTTTTTTTTCTTCGACCATGTACGGGGGCAGCACAATCGTAGAGCTTCCAATATTGGCAAACTCCTTTTTATCGTTCTCCAGAGTATTCCATGAAAGCTTGAATGGTTCAACAATGTCGTTAGATAGAATCTTTTCCATTGGCAAAGGATTTGTTTTATCCGGTATTTCAAGGCCATATATGTCTTCGGGTTTTTGTATTTTACTTTTTATGTTTGAGGTAAATTGTTTCAATTGTTTTACTTCCTGGGTGAACTTTCCTGAGTAGGCAGATGTTTCATTTATGATATAACTTGCATATTTCGGGGATATTTCTACAAAGACGATTGAGCTATTTGTTCTCTGACGGTACTCGTTCAGTATTGTTTCCAGATCACGCCTGTCCACAGGGGTGCTGGTCAGTTCTAAAACCCCATCAGAAAAGTGGGTTATTGCATTGATAAATATAAAATAATTCTTTTTTATCCCGAAGGCTGCGCATACCAGGCGCGTGCCCTCAGTATCATAGTTAGAGATAAAACCCCTGTGTTCCCTTTTTTCTTCTATCCTCCTTAAGGCAGGTTCTCCGGTTATCTTTGGTTCATCTACCTTTAACCCGACTGTTTTTAGTCTGAACAACAATTTTTTGATGAGTTTCTGAATATCTTTATCCTTTTCATCAGGATATACCATGTTCAGGAATGTGCCTGCAGCCCCACTCTTTATGTCCTTAATTTTTTGTAAAAGTTCTATCTTCTTTTCTCTGGACAGGTGTGAAAACTCTTCAGCCTTGTTTTTTAAATCAGCAGCATCGCTGATTGCTTGTATGATTTCTTCCATATTGATTTTTTAATATTTTGACTACTTAACTACCCTGTATCCTGCCTTTTCTATCTTAGACTCTATATCTTCCTTCTTTATTTTTGATTCGTCATATTTAACAATTGCACTTCCAATCTGTACGTCACTCTGCAATATAGCGGGAATACCACCAAGGGCCTTTTTTACAGCCATTACACAATGTTGACAGCTCATGCCTTCAATCTTTATTGTTGTTTCTGCCATTGTAACCCCCTTCTTGTTATTGAGTATGTGTATTATAGCACGAAAACGATAGGACTGTTATCCTCTTTTATATAGTTTCCTATGTCCTTGACATTCCTCTGCAAAATAGGTATTTTTCAAGGATGCATGGACTATTCATCCCATCCATGGTGCCGCCACCTGGACAGATAGAACACGCATGGTGGTTTGTCTTTAGTGGCTGGAGGATGCTGGTTAAAATAGAAGATAACAGGGCTATCATACCATCTATTAGTGATGTGAGGGAGCTCGGGCTCTGCCCACTACGTGAGCTATATCTTGGAACCCTTGATGGCCGGCATTGTTACTCTGTGGAACTTACAGAGCTTGCTCTGGCCCCGGAAGGTATGGTTTTTCATAGCTTAAGGCGACTGTACGAACATTTAGATGAAAGCATTTATGGTGTGGCAACCAGGGCAATCCATATCATTGATTGGGATAGAACGCACCAATTCTGCAGCCGGTGCGGAACAAAAATAGAAATCAGGGCAGACATATGCGCTAAAGAGTGTCCCCAATGTGGTCTTATAGATTTTCCCCGTATCTCTCCGGCGGTTATTGTACTCGTTGAACGGGACAAAAAGGTGTTACTTGCCCGCTCAAGCCGCTTTAAAGATGAACTTTATAGCGTTCTTGCAGGTTTTGTGGATCCTGGTGAGACACTTGAAGAAGCGGTGAGGCGTGAGGTAAAGGAAGAAGTTAATATAGAAGTCAGTAACATCCGTTACTTTGGCAGCCAGCCCTGGCCCTTCCCCGATTCACTCATGATTGCCTTTACAGCGCAGTATTCTGGTGGTGAAATTCACGTTGATGGTACGGAGATTTTAGATGCAAACTGGTTTGACCCTGATAAACTCCCCACTATTCCTGGAAAAATAAGCATTGCGAGGGCTTTGATAGACTGGTTTGTAAGCAAATATACTAAACACAACAGTTAAATCTATCAGAAGGTATCTTTCGCTGCTTGAAGCGGGCTGTATTTTGTGCTAAAGAATTTAAAAAAGCGGGGGTAGATTATGAAATTTAATTTGATAGTTGTGTTTTTAATAATTGCAATATTTGGTGCATGCTCACAGGCAAGCGGAACCAGGATCGTTGTTCAGACAGAACATTACAATAGCATTACACCTTCCATGCAGGTTGTGACTGACAAAAGGGCTACAGGCAAATATATTGAGATTCCCTTGAGGTTTCCTCATGGAGTAAAGGAAGGCGGGCCTGCTGATACAGGCCACGCTGAATATAAAATTAATGTCCCGAAGGCAGGCCTTTATCAATTCTGGGCTCGTTGCTGGTGGTATGATTATGCCGGTAACTCATTTTATATCATTGTTGATGACATCCAGGTAACTTCAAAAACCCCGTTCATCACAGACGAGACCTATAAAAAGTGGCACTGGGTCGCAGGACCAGCCTTACAATTGTCAGCAGGGTTCCATACTATACGTATACAGAACCACAGGGACGGGGCTAAGATGGACCAGTGGCTTCTTACCACTGCTAAGAAAAATCGCTGGCAGCCCACGCGTTCGGAAAAAGAAACCCCTCAGTACATGGTCAAATAATATCCATTTATGGTGTACATAGCAGGGATTTGATTTCAGGGAGGGTGTTTGAAAGCAATCTTTTTCGATAAAAAACTCAATTTTGTGAGAAACTATCCGACGCCTGTACCGGGTGCGAATGAAGCCCTTGTTAGAATCCGCATGACGGGTATCTGCAACACTGACCTTGAAATTATAAAAGGATATATGGGTTTCAGGGGTATCATAGGGCATGAATTTGTGGGGGTTGTTGAAAAGATAAATGGAAAGACCCAGCGTTTGATCGGAAAAAGGGTAGTAGGTGAAATCAATTGTGGCTGCGGTACATGTGACTGGTGTGTAAAAGGTTTAAAAAATCATTGCCCTGAGAGAACAACCCTCGGAATTGTAAAGAAAGATGGTGCCTTCGCTGAATATATAACCCTTCCGAATGATAATTTATTAGAGGTTCCGGAAAATATTTCAGATGAAGAGGCAGTCTTTACTGAACCATTAGCAGCGGCCTTTGAAATCATGGAACAGATTCACATAAAACCTGCAGATAAGATCCTTGTTATGGGTGATGGAAAGCTTGGAATACTTTGCTCCCTTGCCCTTAATCTTGCGCACGTAGATGTTACGCTTACGGGGAAGCATGAAAAAAAACTCAAGATTGCAGAGGGTCAACACGTAAGTACAGTTAAGCTTAAAGATTTAAAAGTAAGGAAGGCATACGACGTTGTTGTTGAGGCAACAGGGGCAGCGGAAGGTTTTGGAATGGCCCTTCAGTTAGTCAAACCGAGGGGAACTGTGGTATTAAAAAGTACTGTTGCAGAAGGGAGGGAAACGAACCTTGCCCCGGTAGTAATTGATGAAATAAGTGTGATTGGTTCACGGTGTGGTCCATTCAAAGAGGCACTCAGGGCATTGTCAGGAAAGCTTATTGATGTAAAACCTCTTATTACAGGGATATACCCATTTGATAGGGCGGAAGAAGCCCTTAGAAAGGCGGCAGAAAAAGATTCGCTCAAAGTGATCATAGATTTCAGGCATGGATAGCAGATAGAGCGGTGGGCAGAGGGCATAGGGTATAGAGCAGAGAGAAAATAGTAAGTAGTAGGCAGTAGGCAGTAAGCAGAAAAAAAAAGGTAAATATGGAGAAAATAAGGATTGGGATTAGCAAATGTTTGCTTGGAGAGAGAGTCCGCTATGATGGTGGACACCAACATGACCCTTATTTAACGGATACCCTCGGGCAGCATTTCGAATGGATTCCTGTGTGTCCGGAGGTAGAGTATGGTCTCACGGTGCCGAGGGAGGCTATGCACCTTGTTGGTGAACCGGAATCACCCCGTCTTGTTACAATCCGCACAGGTGTTGACCATACGGATGGTATGTTGAGATGGGCAGAGGAAAAGCTAAAAGAACTCGAGGAAGGAGGTCTCTGCGGTTTTATTTTTAAGAGCAGATCCCCAAGCTCCGGGATGCAGGGCGTAAAGGTTTATACATCAGCTGGAATGTCGAGCAAAAGAGGGGTTGGTATATTTGCAAGGGTTTTTATGAGACATTTTCCACTTATCCCGGTTGAGGACGATGGGAGGCTCCATGACCCTGTCTTACGGGAGAATTTTATAGAGAGGGTCTTTGTTTTTCAAAGGTGGAGAGAGTTCATTAAAAAGGGCGGGCATGCAAAGGATTTGGTAGATTTTCATACAGACCATAAACTCTTAATTCTTGCACACAGTCCAAAACACTACACCATCCTTGGTCGTCTGGTGGCGGGTACGAAAGTGCATGTGGGAAGTCTGAATACGGCATACATTGAAACCATGATGGAAGGGCTATATTTGATTGCAACGGTAAAGAAAAATACGAATGTACTCCTTCATATTATGGGTTACTTCAAGAAACAACTCACAGCGGATGAGAAGCAGGAATTGTTTGAAGTAATAGGGAATTATCACGATGGATTGATCCCACTCATTGTTCCTGTTACTCTGCTCAAACATTATGTACGTAAATATGATGAGTCATACTTAAAGAGACAGTATTATTTAAATCCTCACCCACTCGAGCTGATGCTTCGCAATCATGTGTAAACAGGGGAATTTTGACAAAGGGATACCGTTTTTGTTGATAAAATTATTAACCTCATTATAGAATCAATATAAACATGTTTAAAAGAGCTGGCGGTTCAGGACCTTTTTTTCGAGAGATTTTAAAATACACCTTTGGCATGGACAAAAAAAGATTTTATCATCCGGACACAGGGAGACCTCTGTGGTTTGGCGTTGTTGTGGGCATGGCTCTTATGGGGGTGCTAACAGGAGGCTACCACTATGCCGGTAGTGCCAGATTGTGTAATACCTGCCACAGCATGAAACACGAATACAGTAAGTGGCAATTATCGAAGCACAAACAATTTGCCTGTATCGAATGCCACATGCCAGATACCTTTATTGTTGAAAAGCTTGTGTATAAAACCCGCGCTGGCATGAATGACCTTTTCCATGAGGTTTTGCGGGATTATCCTGCCACAATCAGGCTGTCAGTTAAGGCAAAAAACATCATGAATGGAAACTGCCTGAGGTGTCATTATTCGACAATAGAAAACACACCCATGAGCAGGGGCGGCCAGAATTGCTTAAAATGCCACCGGAATCTTGTTCATGGCCAGGGTTTGGAAAAAGGGGGGATAAGGATTGAGTAAAGGTGCAAGGTTTTTTGCTCTGCTTCTGGGGATGATAGTTGTTTTGATCATTATTTTTGTTGTAGTACAGGTAGTAGTTTTCAAACCGCCGTCAAAGGTTAAGCTTGCGAAAATCCCGGTAGGGGAATATGACCCTGTTGTATGGGGAAGGTTTTATCCTCTCGAATACGGGAGCTATAGAAAGAACCTTGAAATGGCGCCTTCCCCGACAGGTTATGGTGGCAGCCTGAAGGTCCAGCATGCGATAAAACAGCCGGAAATCCTCATAAACTTCAAGGGCATGGCATTCAGCAAGGACTACACAGAAGACCGGGGGCATCCCTATGCACTGGAAGACCTTAAGGGGACAAAACGGATTACTCCGATGAGTCCCGGGGCCTGTATGACATGCAAGACTGCTAATCTGATTGATATATATAAAAATATGGGCTGGACATATGCAAAAACGCCTATTTCTGAGTTGTTTCCAAGGATGAAACATCCAATTGTGTGTGCGAACTGCCACGACCCGGCTACGATGAACCTTCGCATCATTAATCCTGCCTTTATAGAGGCAATGCAAAAGAGAGGAGTTGATGTAAAAAATGCTTCCCGTGAAGAGATGCGGAGTTATGTCTGTGGACAGTGCCATGTAGAATATTATTTTGAGCCTGATACATCAAGGGTCATATTCCCGTGGGACAAAGGACTCCATCCAGAGCAAATTTATAGTTATTATGCAGGTAATCCTTACGGATTTGAACAGGACTGGATTCATCCCGATTCGCAGGTAAAGATGCTAAAAGCCCAGCACCCGGATTTCGAAACGTGGAATAATGGGAACCATGCAAAGGCAGGCGTCTCCTGTGCTGACTGCCATATGCCATATATGCGTGAGAAAGGTCAGAAGTACACCTCTCATTGGGTGACAAGCCCGATGAAGCATGCTGAAGCGGCCTGTCGGCCCTGCCATTCTGAGGGCGTGGAATGGCTGCTTGAACGCGTAAAGGCGACCCAAAACAATGTCTGGCAGTTGCAGCATACAGCGGGAATAACCGTTGCTAAGGCGCATGAAGTGATCGGCAGGGCAGCTGCTTACTCAAAGGTTAACCTGACAGAACTCAATAAGGCACGCAACCTTGTACGAAAGGCGCAATGGTACTGGGATTTTGTAGCTGCCGAGAACAGTATGGGTTTTCATAATCCTGCTCAGGTACTCAATACCCTTGGCCAGTCTATAGACCTTGCCCATCAGGCAATTGAAACTGCCAACCGGGCTGCAGAAACAAACTTTTAAAAAAGGTAGGAAGTGAGAACAGGAGTTTTCTTTCACAGTGAGTTTATAAATAAAGACTGGCCTATAATCGGGGATAAGTTCCGCAATTTTCCACAAGAAATTTCTTCCTTAAACTTGCAGAGGAGGTAAAAGACTGTGCTGAAGAGATTTGTAATGGGAGATATCTCATTATTACCCATGGTGGATTTCGTGCCGATATAACTGAATATATTTTCCCCGTATTGTGGAGATACTGGCAGGACCCTGATACAATATTTCTAAGATTACTGTCCTCTGCCCGTAATAAAAGAATCTGTACAGCTTGCCTTTGATTACACCTTAAATGCCCCTTCAATACCTATATATCTCTTTCTTATTTTTGGTTTCTCTATTTTACCGGTAGGGTTCCGGGGAACCTCACCAAAAAAAACCTTTCGTGGTCTTTTATATTTTGGTAGCTTTTGGCTGTACTCAAGGACTTCTTCTTCTGTGAGTGTCTTACCCGGTACTATGTCAACCACAACTGCAACAATTTCTCCAAGTCTTTCGTCAGGGAAACCAATGGCTGCAACGTCCCTGACACTCGGATGGGTATGGAGAAAGTTTTCAACTTCAATGGGGAAAACATTTTCGCCACCTGTGATGATTACATCTTTTTTCCTGTCCACGATATAGATAAAGCCGTCTTTATCCTGTCTCGCCATGTCGCCTGTGTAAAGCCATCCATCTTTTATCGTCTTTGCCGTTGCTTCAGGATTTTTGTAATACTCCCTCATGACCCCGTTACCGCGCACAATAAGTTCCCCTGGCTCCCCGATTGCAACATCCTTTCCCGTATCATCGACAATACGGGTTTCCCAGTTAAATCCAGGCCGACCGATTGCTTCAATCTTATGTATGTTCTCTATCCCGAGATGCACGCAATTCGGGCCCGTACATTCACTCAGGCCATAGGTTGTATCATATGCCATCTCCGGAAAATATTGTTTCCAGTGTTTTATGAGGGATGGGGGAACAGGCTGAGCCCCGATGTGCATAAGCCTCCACTGGGAAAGTTTATAATCTTTGAGCTTTATCTCTCCGCTATCAAGTTTCAAGAGAATGTCCTGTGCCCAGGGTACAAGAAGCCAGACAATCGTACCTTTCTCCTCACTCACTGCTTCTAAAGTCCATTCCGGTGAAATACCTTTTAGTATTACAGTCGGTCCCCCAACAATAAGGCTTCCAAACCAGTGCATCTTTACGCCCGTATGATAAAGTGGAGGGATGAGTATGAATTTATCATTTCTGGTCTGGTAGTGGTGCATATTTTCTGTTATGCATGCACATGCCATATTCTTATGGGTGAGAAGTATTGGTTTTGGCTGACCTGTGGTACCGGAGGTAAAATAGAGTCCACAGGGGTCGCTGAATGTTATCTCTACATCCGGTGGTATTGAAGGAGACCTGTTGAGCAGTTCAGAAAATGAATCTGCGAAAGACGGGATATTTTTTCCGGAACAGATATAGTACTTGATATAAGGGAGCTCGTGTCTTATAACCTCTATCCTTTCTGTAAATTCTTCCCCGAATATGATAATTTGAGGTTCCGCCACATCTGCACAATATTTAATGTCACTACTTGTGAAGCGAAAGTTGAGAGGTACAACCCATACCCCCATACGAACAATACCAAAATAGGCAACAAGCCAATCAATAGAATTGTTCATGAGATGTATGACTTTATCGCCCTTCTTTATACCCTTTGCCTTGAGAACATTTGAAAAACAATTCACACGCTCATCAAATTCCTTCCACGTGATTTCAAATCTCTTCTTTTCTGCCGGTATTCTTTCAACCAGTGCGACATCATCTGGATACATCCTGGCGTTCCTTGCCAGCATCTCTCCTATATGTATATCACTCATTCTGGCCCCTCCTCTACTTTTCAGAATCATCTAACGATTCGTCTTGATAAAATTTTCTGTACACAAACTATATCCTGTATATAGAACTTACATAAGAAAAACATTGTTATCAAGCAATTTAATAGGAGGATTATTTACCATGCAAGAGGGTGAGTTAAAATTGTTAAGTACCCAAGAGACTAAAAAAGGATTATCCCTGACCAATAACATAGCAGGGTAAAGTAAAAACTCAGGGTACAAGGTTAAGGATGATGATAATGATTAATATCTTCGAGGACTCCTTCTCTGTCTATCCCTTTGTGGACGGGCTTCGTCAACGGTAATGGTACGTCCCATGAATTGTATGCCATTCAATTCTTTTTTTGCTTTTTCGGCTTCTGCCTGGGTAGCCATCTCGACAAACCCGAAACCCTTACCCTCGATTATTTTGATTTCCCTTACCTCTC
>Ga0209610_1001278_pt1 | contig 13009 bp, 12 predicted proteins | sample LakKivw275mmetaG_FD_184137 | JGI IMG/M metagenome (GOLD analysis project Ga0209610, IMG submission 184137) | Anoxic lake water microbial communities from Lake Kivu, Rwanda to study Microbial Dark Matter (Phase II) - Lake Kivu water 275m metaG... | ecosystem: Environmental > Aquatic > Freshwater...
TGACCAAGAAAACCATCCTTATTACCGGAGCAACCTCAGGCTTCGGCAAGGCTACTGCCGAACGGTTCGCCGGTCCGGCATGGCGCTTAATCCTGATTGGCAGACGTGCCGACCGGTTAGCCTCAATCAAAAAAGAACTAATAAAAAAAACGGATGTGCTGACATTCACCCTAGATGTCTGCAACCGCTCAAAAGTAACTGCTCTGTTTAAATCCCTACCCCAGGAGTATTCCTGTATAGACGTACTTTTAAACAATGCTGGTTTGGCGCTTGGATTGGAACCGGCTTATGAAGTAAGTCTGGATGATTGGGATACCATGATTGACACCAATGTCAAAGGTTTGGTTTATTGCACCCGGACAATCCTTCCCGGAATGGTCAAACGCAATAGCGGACTAATCATCAACATTGGTTCGATATCGGGCAATTGGCCATATCCGGGCGGCAATGTCTACGGTGCGACGAAAGCCTTCGTGCAGCAATTTTCCCGCAACCTGAGGTCGGATTTATTAGGAACGAACGTCCGGGTGACCAACATTGAACCGGGCATGGCTGAGACCGAATTCTCCATCGTTCGTTTCAAGGGAGACCGGCAGAAAGCAAGGAAATTTTACGAAAATACTAAATCCTTATCAGCCGCAGATATTGCCAATATTGTCTGGTGGCTTACCAATCTGCCAGAGCATGTCAATATTAACCAGATCGAAGTAATGCCGACCTGCCAGGCTTGGGGTTCGTTTGCGGTATATCGGGAGGGCAAACAAGCATGACCGACGAGATCAGTAAACGTAAAAGAGAGCATCTGCAGATTGTTCATGATCAGAAAGTTAACTTTCGCGAACAGACAAGCGGATTCGAACATTTCCATTTCGTTCATAATGCCTTACCGGAAATTGACCTGGAAGAAGTTGATACCCGAACCGAATTCCTGGGATACAAACTGGCAATGCCGTTAATGATCTCTTCAATGAGCGGCGGTGAGGAGGAAGGTGAAAAACTCAACCGCGATCTGGCAATGGTTGCCAATCAACAAAAAATCCCACTTGGCTTGGGTAGTATTCGACCAGCCCTGGAAAATCGAGCGGCTTTGCAAAGCTACCTTGTTGCTCGCCAGAATGCACCGGATATTCCGCTAATCGCCAACATCGGGGCGACCCAGCTGATCAAGGGTTTGAATTCCCAAAAATTGCTGGATCTACTGCGAGAAATTCAGGTTAATGCACTTTCCATTCATCTCAATCCACTCCAGGAAGCTCTGCAGCCCGAAGGTCAACCGCACTTCAAGGGTGTCAGCCGGGCAATTGAAATCCTGAAAGATACTTTGCCTTTGCCAATCATCGTCAAAGAGGTCGGATTTGGATTGTCTACCGATGTAATCCAACGCTTGGTGAAAATCGGCGTTCAGTGGATTGATATTGCCGGCGCCGGCGGTACCTCCTGGTCACGAATCGAGCACCTGCGAACGAAGAACAAAATTCGCCAGGAAGTTGCAGCCCAATTTTTTGAATGGGGCATTCCGACAACCACGGCAATTCAAAACGCCACCAAACAAAAAAGACTACAGGTAATTGCTTCCGGCGGAATTGATAATGGATTGAAATTTGCCAAAGCCATTGCGTTGGGTGCCGAACTGGCTGGTGCTGCGACGCCTTTTTTACTGATTCGCAAGCAAGAAGGACTTAAAGGACTCTCGCGGATGATTCAAGTTTACGGCGAGACGCTCCGCATCTGCATGTTCTGCACTGGCTGTAGAGACCTCAAAGAATTTCGGGGCAATCCAACGCTAATTAGTCGTATTTAATGAACACCTCCGAGGTTTTAAACAGTAGATACCTCCGAGGTTTTGGAAACCTCGGAGGTATAAAAGTCATATCAATAATTTTCTATCGAATTTCAAAAAAATTATTTGTAATATAGATGCGATGCGATTTAGAATTCCAATTCGACTGCTTTTATCAGGTTTAGCTCTCTGGTTGTTGACCTTGACTACCGTCCTGGCAGAAGAATTCTCTATCATCTTTTCGGCTTCGGTTCAGGGCGAAACCGAACCCTGTGGGTGACGAACTCACAGGCTTGGCGGTCTGGCCAAGAAAGCCACTGCGATTAAGCAGCATCAAACTACTCATCCTAATCTCCTGATTCTGGATGCGGGTGACCTGTTCTTCCACGGGCGCGGTCTTAGCCCGGTCGAGCGGGAGATCCGCCTGCAGACGGCAAAAACAATGATCAATGGCTATAATGCCATTGGCTATCATGCCTTTAACGTGGCTGCTCAGGATTTAATGGGCGGTCTCGATTTCATCCTGGAAGTCCAGAAAACCGCCAAATTTCCCTTCATCTCAGCCAATCTCGCCGACAGCGCCACTAATCAACTTCTGTTTCAACCCTATATTATTCACAAAATCGGAAAAAAGAGATTTGGCATAATTGGAGTTACTACCGCGTATCAAATACCCATTCCAGGCGTAAAGATATTACCAGTTGACGATGTTTTGAAAAAAATCATTAAGGAATTACGCAAAAAGACCGACTATATCATCCTGCTTGCTTATCTCGACCGCAGTTACGAGAACGAATTCCTCGCCAAAGGTTATGACGCTGACTTTGTCCTAACCTCGGGAAGTTATCGCTATTCCCGGGACCTGGAAGACCGCAATAATATGTTGATCGCCCGCTGCGGCAATATCGGAAAATATCTCGGCATTATCAAATTTGATCTGGTCAATGACAAACTGAAATTAGTGAATATTTCCGGTAAGCTGTCTCAGATTAGCTATGCCCAGAAGCGCCTGGATTCATTCAAAGAAACTGCGGGAAACAAATCCGTGGAAGAATACTATGCCGATCAACCGTCGGTACTAAATGCGATTAACAGCATGAAAAATCAGGTTGAAATTCTATCAATCGAAATTCAACAGGCGGTTAATCCGGTTTCCTATGACCTGATCGAGCTGGATGCCAACATTCCCGATGATCCAACCATCCGGGCAAAATTAGACGAACTAAAAAAAATCACCGATAAAATCCAAAATCAACCTTTCGAGTTACATTAGGAAAAATTTATAACCGCAAAGTATCCTAAGAATCCGCAAGGTTCGTAAAGATTGAAGAATTATTAATCAGGTTTTTATCTATAATTATTTTTGCGACCTTAGCGTCTTTTTAACGCCTTAGCGGTTTCTTCTCTTTTTAAGTTCAGATTTTTAGCTATTGATAAATGAACAGGCATTTCTTATAATTATTCAAAATGCCGACGAACTTACCACCTGAATATTTCGAAGCTGAACGGAAATTCCGGGCAGCCGAGTCAATTCCAGCTAAAATCCAGGGTCTGGAAGAACTGCTCAGCACCATTCCCAAACATAAAGGCACCGACCACCTGCGCGCCGACCTGCGCCGCAAACTTGCCAAACTGAAAAGCGAACAGCACAAGAGCAAAAATATTGGCAAGCACGATTCAGATTATCATATCGAGAAGGAAGGCGCGGGCAGGATTGTTCTCACCGGTCCTACCAACGTCGGTAAATCGTCGTTATTAGCGGCTGTCACTCACGCCACTCCTAAAATCTCCGACTCACCTTTTACTACCTGGTCACCGATGCCGGGAATTATGGAAGTCGAGCAAATCCAGCTGCAACTGATCGACACTCCACCGTTAAACCCGGAGGTCGGTAAGTCGGAACTTTTCGACCTGATCCGGACAGCTGACCTGATCCTGCTGATGGTGGATATTCAGGCATTTCCTATCGCCCAATTCGAAGAGTCACTCGCCATTTTTGAAACGCACAAAATCGTACCGTCGCACCTACGCGATAATTATCCGGAGGATAGATCATTATTCTTCATTCCAATGGTGTTAGTCGTCAATAAAGTTGATAGCGACCAGCAAGTTGAGGATCTGGCGGTTTTTAGTGAACTGTTGGAGGATAAGTGGCTCCCCATTTCAATTTCCGTCCTGAATCGCAAAAACTTAGATCAGTTAGGAAAAGTCTGTATCGAGCAATTGAATCTCATCCGGATCTATTCCAAACCGCCGGGGAAAGAGCCGGATACCAGTCAACCCTATGTGTTGAAAAAGGGAGCGACGATCGCCGATTTTGCCGGAAAGGTTCACCGGGATTTCTTAGAGCATTTAAAGAGCGCCCGGATCTGGGGCAAAAAGGTCTACGACGGTCAGCAAGTCAGCCGGGACTACGTCCTGGATGATGGGGACATTGTCGAATTACATGGATGAACAAATTCTTGGAGTTTATAATTATTCTACTTTTTACAAATCACACAAAGGATAAAAATCAACTTGAATAGATAAATTGCAAAAAGTAGATTTCAACTAAGAACATGAACTCTAAAGTAATGTTATACGAAACCGGCAATAAGGATCAAACAAGGGATTATCCCAACAGGGATCCCTTACGGGATTATCCATATGGTGCCACTCGAACTGCTAGCGGCTCGGTGTCGGCTTACCAATTCAGCGGGAAAGAGAAGGATGCGACCGGCTTGTATTACTTTGGCAAGCGCTATTACGACCCGGCCATCGGTCGCTGGCTTTCGGTTGATCCCATGGCGGATATGTATCCCAGCCTGAGTCCGTATGTCTATTGCGCTAATAATCCATTTCGCTTAATTGATCCAGATGGTCTGGAACCAATTATGGTTAGCACGTGGTGGTATGCTCTACCCTGGACCAATCAAGTATTCCTTTATTAAAATGAAATGAAGCAATGGTATAGTATGTTAGAAAGTGCAAAGCAGTTTTATTATCAGTCAGGATATACGGGTATAGGTGATTGGATTACTGAAAATGATTTTTATGTGACTATATATAATTTTCATGGTCTCAGATCAAATGTGGGTGGTAGAGTAAAAGAAATTGGTAGTAACAGAATGCGTTTGAGAAATAATGTATCTCAAGAGAAATTGAATATATATTATGCACATGAAGCAGCTCACCTTGGAGGTTATACAGAAGCAGGGGCTTATGCTATCACCGCAGCATTATTAGGAAGTCGTGGTAAATTATCTGTGCTTAGGAGTTTAATGAGAGAAATTAAAAAAGACCCTTCATTGAAAAGCAAATTACCAAAGGAATTCAAGGAATTATATGAAAATATGTTTACTAAAGAAGGGATTGATCCATCTGCTTCTGATACTTTTTATAATGCGTATCAACAATGGGGTAAGAATATTTTGACTGATTTTAGCTCTTCAAATAACAATGAAAATGATGATGATAGTTGGTGGGATGAATATGATCCATCAAAAAGATAGAATAATTAAATGGAAAATCATAAGCCGCAATACTATGGGCGTAAGCCTATAGGAATTTAATATGAGAAGGAATTATAATGAATTATAATCCATATTTTCCAAATCCAATAGAAGTTATTAAAGAGACAATTCTTTCAGGTGACTTTTATTTGCTTTATTTTTTAAAATGGACATTAATCGTAATGATAGGGATGTTTTCTTTTAAAATCATTAATTATGTTTTTTTCAAGTATAAACAAAAGAAATGGGTATTAATAAGTCAAGTCCTAAATTTTCTGTAAAATTGGTTCAAGTAATAATTCAGCAGAAGTCGGAAGGAGCGTAGCGACTGGAGACTTCTGCTGATCGTCATCGTCCTTTTCCATCATTTCCATTGTTAAATACCTGTGACCGGTTTCCCACTCTTCACTTTTTTCCAGGCAAATACTGGCTACTAATCGCAAGCAGGACGCCCGATTCGGAAATATTCTTACGACACGTGTCCGCCGTCGAATCTCCTCATTCAATCGCTCTAAACTATTGGTGGTACGTAAACGGATTCGATGCTGAACCGGAACATGATAAATACTCAGGGTCTCTTCACAAGTGTCTTCGATAAATTCACTCAAATCCGGATAACGATCTGACATCTGCGCTACTAGATAGTGAAGTCGATCTAAGGCTGTCTCAAGGTCCGTAGCATGATAGACATCATCTAACAGCATCTTTACTTCCTGACGATCAGCCTTGCGGACCTTGTCCAGGATATTCCTGATATAATGAAACTGACAACGTTGCCATACGCATCCCTGAAAATACCGCCTGATAGTGTCCTTAAGCCCCTCATGAGCATCTGATACCACTAACTTTGTCCCCCTTAATCCTCTCCTTTTCAAATCAGCAAAGGCCTCTGACCAGGTCGTCTCATTCTCGCTATTGGCAATACTGACATGCAATATTTCCCGACGACCGCTCTCGTGAACACCCTTTATGATAATAACAGCCTCACTCACAACCCGGTGGTTATCCCGAATCTTCTCATATTCCGCATCAACGATTAAATATGGGTAACAACCCGTTATCGGCCGGCCTAACCATGACTTAATATCCTCATCTAACTCGCTGCACAATTGCGATACGTTCGATTTGGAAAATGTGCAACCACACAACTCCTCCGTTATCTTCATTACCTTACGAGTACTCACGCCCTGCACTACCATCTCTTGTAAGGCTAACAAAAATGCCCGCTCACTGCGCTGATAGCGCCGAAATAACTTGGTCCTGAATGGTTCGTACCGCGCCTGCGGTATCTGCAAATCAATCTCGCCAACCCGCGTCTTAAACCGGCGCGGCTTATACCCGTTACGATAATCCCGACGATCCTTTTGTCGCTCATAAGGATCTACTCCGATATATTCCGAAAATTCCGCCTCGATTAATTCCTGAACCACGCATTCTACCAAGGCCTTCAATTGATCCGGTTCATTAAATAATCCAAGTCCTTTTTCAGCTTGCGACTTTACACTTTTTTCCGTACAATCTTCTCGAGTCATCTTTTTTCCTTTCTCTTGTTTCGTTTTTATTCATTGGAAAATCGATGACTCTCATTTCTTTTACAACCACTTTTTACAGAAATTTACGGACTTTATCGCTTTCTGATTCAGAATACACAATAATTCCTGACTCTACAATGAAATATTCTATATATTTTATATCTACAAACGGAGATACTATAAATAAGGGAGAATCCATTGATATAAGATATCATTTAGGATATAATTTAGGAACCATATCTATTAAGTGTCCTAATAGTAAATATCCTATTACAGAGGCAGTAAAAGGTAAAGAATATTGGTTTTCACTAACTGTACCTGTTTTTAAAGAACAGAACGTCAAGTTTATTTTATTTAATCTTCACTCAAAAATAAAGTTCTCAGACAATGTTTATATAAAGACTTTCCAAAATATTATTAATTTACCAAGTAGGTGATTTTTGATCCATATTACAATTTTGACATATAATCCGATTAATATTGATCAACATTGGGTAGCATAATGGGAGGATTGGATTTACGGTATTCCTAGGAGATATTAACAATGAAACTTTATAGAATTAACATGACGTTTCTTATTATTTTACTTTCAACTAACTTTTTAACAGCTCAAAAATTTATAGGAGATGACCCACTAAGAAATGTTCTCCCCGATGAACAGTATTTAAAATTAGTTGAAGAAATAAGACAGATTATACCTAAGAATCAGTATTCAGATTTCAAAAGCAAGAGCTCAGTTATTTGGATAAAGATAAATCAATCAGGTGCTGTTGATAGTGCTGATGTTCTTATATCAACTGGTTCGAGCAAGTTGGATAGCATCTTTGTTGAAGTTATATCATCTAATAAATATAATTTTCCTAATTTTCCTTATAAATTAGATAAAAACATAGAAAAACATGTGGAAATTTCAATTCCAATAACTAGGGAACAAATTATAGGAAAAAGAAAAAACTTCTGGAGATTCTTACCGTTTATTAATTAATACGTTGCCAACACTTGAAGAGCGATTATCTATATTTTGCTTTCATTTTATCGTGCATTTTCTTAAAAAAGAAAGCGTAGTATAGAAAAAATATGCATGTCAAATTTCCCTGTACCAACATTGACGCACATGGCAATATCACTACTTACTGAATAACAAAATCTGACAACTGTAGATATCTTTTCGCTACGCTAACAGCGCCTTCAGCAAATGAGTCCAAATATACAAGCTCATCAAAGGATAAAATTACGTTATTTCATGCATGAGAATCTTTTACGCCCCTGATTATAATTAGAGATTCTAATCTATAAATTGCCATAACATTAAGAATAGAACCTATTACTTCCCATGTGCCTATTCCCTTAGATTATCCCAAAGGTTGATAATAATCGTATAGGTCGTTATAAATACAAGAATTAAATAGAACTAAAGAATTTAATGGAATATTCGACCCTAAAACAAATTGCCCTCCACTATTCACTTCTGCCTCTAAATGGTTCAGATTCAAATGACAGAGTGATTCTTGGTACGATCAATCCAGACAATGCCACAGCTTGAGTTCCTGCTCAGCCGGGAAGTGCAGTTCGTACTTAAGTAGGTAATAACTTCACCTCATATCCTCAATACCACCAATTTCCAATGATAATTAAAGTCCATTCCTTAATATCACAATAATGCAGAAATATTAAATATCCCGAAATTGTTTAAATTAGTTTGTTGTCAATAGAGAAAGAAAGTTCTAAAAGATCACGGTAAAAGGAGACACACGATGGCACTACTCAACGAAAATACCCAAAAACAGCTCCGGGAGATTTTTAATTCTTTGAGGGATCCGGTACAGGTGATTATGTTTACTCAGGAATTCGAATGCCCGTCTTGCCGCGATACTCACACTTTTCTCGAGGAAATCTGTGCCCTCTCAGACAAGCTCAAGCTGACTGTCCTGGATTTCATCAAAGATGAGTCAACCGCGCAAAAATACGGAGTAGATAAAATCCCGGCAGTCCTGGTTTTACCAGAGGATAAGACACCCGACGGTATTCGTTTCTACGGACCTCCCGGCGGCTATGAAATCAACTCATTTGTTAGAGCCCTGGAGGAAATTTCGGGCAATTCCGCCGAACTGCCGCCAGAATTGCAGCAGCGGATCAAGGCGATTGCGATCAAGATTCACATTCAGGTCTTTGTAACCCCTTCCTGCCCTTACTGTCCGGGGGCGGTAATTAATGCCCACCGCCTTGCGCTGGAAAATCCCAATGTTACCGCTGACATGGTCGAAGCCTCCACCTTTCCGCATCTAACCGTCAAATATCATGTCATGGGTGTGCCAAAAATTGTCATCAATGAAACTCACGAACTGATGGGCGCCCAGCCACTCGAAGCCATCCTGAATACCATTGAAAAACTCTGATTCCGAATGAAACCGTTCAATCGCCTATCGTGGAAATTTGCCGTGATAACCGCCCTGCTAATTTCGGCGGCAATCCTGATCATCTCGGTACCTGCTTACTGGCTGACCCGCAACACGCTTGAAGACCAGCTGGCTGATCATCTGCAAACCAACATTGAAGTCATCGCAGCAAAACTCGATCCGGCGATTATCGCCTTAGTCTGCGATTATCCCGGTCCAACTTTCCTTAAAGATTCATTAACCCAATCACTGAGCTCTATTTTACCCAGATTCTCGGCTAACTCGATTTACCTGATTAACAATCAAAATAAAATTTGCCTGATTGCCGGCAACCAGGTTAGCGCGCTGCAATCCCAGATGATCCACCAACCCGAGATCCAGAAAGCGCTCAAAACCGGTGTTGCCTGCTCCCCTCTATTCACCGACAATGCCGGGAAAACCTATAAATCGGTCTTTAAAGCAATCGGCAGACACGACCGCTCGGCAATCATCCTCGGTCTCGATGCCGACGCCCAATTTTTAAAATATACCGAGCAGCTGCGCCGACGGATGCTCTCGATTGGCTTGATCGTACTGATGATAAGCATTTTAGCGGTGATGATTTTGTCCCGTACATTGACTCGCCCGCTCAGCCTGCTGACTAAATTTGCCGAGGATATCGGGAAAGGTCGGGCCGAACCGGCAATCTTGCAAAAGCGGCAGGACGAGATCGGCTTTTTGGGTAAAACCATGGAACACATGCGGCGTGAAATTGATCAGCGGGAAAAGGAAAACAAACAGCTGATTGCCTCAGTTGCCCATGAAATTCGTAATCCCCTGGCTGGAATGCGAGTAAATGCCGAATTGCTGCTCGAAGCAACTCAGAACATGCCCGAGGTCAGGAATTACAGCCAGGCTATTGCGAGTGAAATCAATAACCTCTCGAATATCGTCGAAAATTTTCTGACTTATGCTCAACCAATTGAAGCCGTGCTTACTTCTTATTCAATCCGGTTACTGATTGAAGAAGCTCTGAATCAGATTCGCCTGGATTTTCCTATACACAAATTCCATATCGAGGGTGACGGTATAGTTCTGTTACATCCGGGTAAAATCAAACACGCCTTTTTTAATTTGCTCAAAAATGCTTGTGAAGCCACATCAGTTAACGAGGAAATCCAAATTTCAATCAGATCCCGAGATCAAATTACCTCGACTTCCATTATCAATCAGGGTAATCCAATACCGGCAGAAATTCAGCCTCAGATTTTTGATGCTTTTTTCAGCACTAAAAGCGCGGGCGTCGGTCTGGGATTATCCATTACCAAATCTATCGTCGAGCAACATGGCGGCAGAATCAAACTCGCCCGCTCGGACGCCGGTGGCACAGAATTTGTCCTTGAACTGCCCACAGGTTGATATGAGTACTAAAAAAACACAATACCGGATCTTAGTTGTCGAAGACAGTCAATCGCTGCGGGAGGGTATTGTCGCCACCCTGAAAAAAGAGGGCTATTGCGCCGAATCCGCCGTCGACGGCGATCAGGGCTGGCAGCGATGTCAGACCAGCAAATGGAATCTCCTGGTTACCGATATCAAAATGCCCGGAATTGACGGAATCAAACTTTTCAAAATGGCTAAAGCCCACTTTCCAGCCCTCGATGTCATTATCATCACCGCCTATGCGACCGTCGAGGTGGCGGTTGATGCCATTAAAAATGGCGCCGAAGATTTTATTACTAAACCCTTCCCTTTAGCCGAGTTACGCTCGAAAATAGACGCTCTTTACGAACGCTGGCTCTCCCGGCAGCAATTTGCCGAGACGACCGCTGGATCGAACCTGATTATCGGCAATTCGGAGGCAATCCAAAAAATCCGCGCCTTGATTCAAAAAGTATCCAATTCCGATTCACCGGTCTTGATAATCGGGGAGAGCGGCACCGGAAAGGAACTTGTCGCCCGCACCATTCATCAAATGAGTCCACTAAGTCAAGGACCTTTCATCCCGGTCAATTGCGGTGCACTGACCGAATCACTACTGGAAAGTGAGCTTTTCGGTCATGAAAAAGGCTCGTTCACCGGTGCGGTGCGCGATCATGCCGGCAAGCTGGAACAGGCGCACGGCGGTAGCTTATTCCTGGATGAAATTGGCGATATGTCACCGGCGCTTCAGGTCAAGTTACTAAGGGTTCTGCAAACCCACCAGTTTCAGCGCGTCGGCGGTGAAAAATTCCTGCAGAGTCAATTTCGATTAATCTCCGCCACCAATAAAGATTTAGAGCAAGAAATCAAGGAAAACCGTTTTCGCTCCGACCTCTACTACCGGATTAATGTCATCCCGATTCACCTGCCGCCGCTGCGCCAGCGCCGGGAAGATATTCCCCTGCTGATTGATTTTATCCTGACCAACCGAGCCCGAAAACTGCAGCGGGATATACCACGAATCCAATCGAGTGTCATGCGTAAACTCCAGGCATATTCCTGGCCGGGCAATGTGCGGGAATTGGAAAACTTCATCGAACGGGCACTGGTTTTTATCGAGGACAATCTCTTTACCGATGAGCTGTTTTCCTTTACCGATATTGTTGAAAGTACCGAACCCGGAGCGCCTTTACCAACTCGTGATCTAACCGAATACATTACCCGGGTTGAACGCGAAATGATTTTAAATGCCCTCAGAAATTGCCATGGAATCAAACAGCGCGCCGCCGATCAGCTCAACATCAAGACCAGTACCCTTTATTATAAAATCGAAAAGTATGGCATTGAAGAACACGAATACAGTGATGCGATTACAAGCAATGAATAACAAACTTAGAATAACGACAGGGAAAAATGACAAAAAACTCCATAATTCAAAAAATATTATTTCTTAGCCTACTTCTGAGCGTCGGACTGGTTAAGAATGCCATGGCTACCAAATCTCTGCGTGAATCTCAAGCCGAACTTGCTGGTATCGTTCAAAAGATCACTCGAACCGACAATCAGATCCAGAAATATGAGACTAAAATTGCCGACCTCGATCTGGAAATCACCTCGCAGGAATTCGAAACCGAACGCACTTGGTATGAACGCCGGAAAATCGTCAAAAAGACCGCCGAAAAAGCCGCGCTTAACGAGGAAAAATATAAATACTACGAACAGCTCAACCAATTACAGAACTCAGCCACGGAAATAGCCTCCAACCTTTTCACCACAATTAATCAACATCTGGATTCACTGATTACGGTGTTGAATACCGAAATCTCCGGAAAACAGCGCGATACCGCCTTAGAGCAACTTTTAACGGTGATCGAATTACGCAACTGGGTCATTGATACTAAAAAATCCTATTTCCCTCCTATTGATGCCGAACCGGTACCGCAAAAGATCAATATCCAGGAATTTCTCAACGCCGCTAACGTCAACGTTAACCTGAAAAAAGACTTGATCTGGTTTCTGGATAGTAAAATAGATCAACTGGCGGCAATGATTGCGGCTGCCACCGAAGAGGAAAAATTACGTACGCGACTTGAACAATTCACTTTGGAGATGTCCTCTTTAAGTAATGAGTTCCCTGGTCAATCCCGGCAATACGAATTCACCCAAACTCTATCACCAAATACCCGAAATGAAAATAAAACCTACACAACCGACCCCGATAACGCTGGATGGGATCAGAATTACCAAAATTGGGTGATTACCAACCAAATTACTCAAACTCAGATGAATACGCCTCTTTCCGAACTCGATGTCTTACCGCTAATCAAAGATTTAAAGACGGCGGAACTTGATGGATATATTTCAACCCTCGATTCAATTCGTACCTTCTATATTCAACAGAAACAGGAA
>Ga0209610_1001281_pt1 | contig 12998 bp, 10 predicted proteins | sample LakKivw275mmetaG_FD_184137 | JGI IMG/M metagenome (GOLD analysis project Ga0209610, IMG submission 184137) | Anoxic lake water microbial communities from Lake Kivu, Rwanda to study Microbial Dark Matter (Phase II) - Lake Kivu water 275m metaG... | ecosystem: Environmental > Aquatic > Freshwater...
CCCCACGGAGCGCTTGCGTCGGACGTGCCCGGGGCACCGTAGGAACGAGCAGCGCGGTACAGTCCCCGTTTTCCACCTTGCCCCTTCACATATCTATGTGGACACCGCGGCCGGATTTGCTCATTCCTCGTCGATTCGTCCTTTGTCACCTCGTCCATCGTCCTGAAAGAAAGACGCCGGCCTGCGCCGGCGCTTTAGTCTTTGCTCTACAGCTTCTAGGACCTCATTCTGACTTCTGAATTCTGGTTTCTGAATTCTGAACTATCCTATCCTCTCTATCCCTCCTCGGGGTTCTCTTCCGCCGCCGCTCCGACCAGTGTGTCCGGGTCATCCGGCAGCTCAGCCATTACGGTTGCTGTCCAGTCATCATCGTAGCCGGTGTCATTCGTCTCGAACCCGACGCGACCACTCGCAGGCTCGACTTCGACCGGACTCACGCCCTCGCGCTCCAGCCGCTCGCGCAACCACTCATGGCAATGTTCAAGCTGCCGACGGACGGTGATCAGCGGCTTCCGGAGCGCCGCGGCGGTCTCGTCCAGGCGCAGGCCTTCGACGTCGCGAAGCGCAACGGTAAGCCTGCCGTCCTCGGCGAGCGCTTCGTAGGCTTGCCACAGCCGGCGGCTGCGTTCATTCGCTTCGTGCTCCTCGGCCGGTCCCGGTCGCGGACTCGCCCGGCGCGAGTGCATCTCCTCGTCGAAGTTCTCGCCGAGGTCGACGTACTTCCGGTGCCCGCGTGGCCCCAGGCGATGCAGGCCGCGTCGTTCGATGATGACTTCACTGGCGACGTTCAGCGACTGGATGTTCGCCCAACGCTGAAACGTGGCGCCTCTGTCTGAGTTGTAGAGTTTGAGATGAGTGGAGATGTACTCGTGGGTTCGGATGGCGACCTCATCGACGAAATCGTCATCTACTGAGTGGCCATATCGCCGGGCGATATGCAGCCGGAGCGAGGCATCGATTGTTTTGTATACTACATTGTAACCATTCACGTCGCCGCTCAGGACCTGCCCGATGGCAGCCATGAGCGTGGGGCCGTTCCCCTTGTCCGCAGTCATCGCTTTCCTTTCCGCCGCTCCATGAGCGCGGCGGTGTGCTTTTTTGTCGAACCCTCGCGGGTTCGTCTACCTGGCTCTATTCAGAGTACTATGGTTCCATTGCCTATACTAATGAGAAACCGCGTAGATGCAATACCAAAAACACACGGCCGCAAACTCGCTAAGTTATTGCTATACTGTTAGATACGCTCTCGACCTTAATCTTGACCTCAACCTGTTCCGTCAGGGGTAAGTAAACATCCGTTTACCATGGAGTTAGCCGATTCGGGCCGTCCGGTCTGCTCGGCGAGAGTCTGTCGGTGGGGCCGAAGTTTTGAGCTTGGGGAGAGAACTTAGGCTGTCAAATTATCATCAAGGCCAGCAGACGATAATTTGGTGCGGCTAAACTGCCGGTTCCGTTAGATTCAGCAATTCCCTGGCGCAGTAGGACTTACCATACTTCGCCTCGCCAAGCTGCTCAAGAATGCCCAGGCTGACCAATCGATCAACGTTGCGCTGGGCGGTTGGGTAGGGCACATCCAACAACTTGGCCGCGCGCGGTCCACTAATGATTGGTGCCTCAAACAGAACGTCGGCCAGCCTTACCTGCAAAGCAGAGCCGCGAGCCTTAACGATCCGGCGATGATACTCGGCCTGCAGGTCGTGCAGACGTCCGGCTCTTGCCACCGCGTCTGTCGACTGAGACGCCACGCCCTGGAGAAAGAACAGGAGCCAGGCCCGCCACTCACCGCGTTGCGAGACGCCCAGCAGCCGAGCATAGTAATCGTCGCGCCGCGCTTCCAGAAAGGCGCTCAGGTACAGCACCGGCGCCGGCAACAGACCCCAGCGCACCAACAGGAGAGAAACGAGCAACCTTCCCACGCGGCCGTTGCCGTCGCGGAAGGGATGAATCGCTTCGAACTGGTAGTGAACGAGCGCCTGCCGGATAAGGGGCGGCAGAGAATTCGCGCCGGCGATGTACTCGTCCAGTCGCGCCAGCGCCTCGATCATCTCATTCGGCGGCGGCGGCACGTACGTGGCTTCAAAGAGCGTGCTCGAACGCGGCCCGACCCAGTTCTGCTCGCGCCGGAACTGGCCGGGCGATGCCCGGTCCCCGCGCACACCCGATACCAGCACCTTGTGCACCGCGAGTATCAGCGACTGCCCGGCCGCTTCCTCCTTCGGCATCGCCAGACCGTGCTCCAGCGCCCGGACATAGTTCAGCACCTCGCGAGCATCGTCCTTGTCCTCTGGCCCAGCAATTCTGGCCCCGGGTTCGACCGCTGCCTCGTACCGATAGAGGTCGAGAAGACTCGTGTGCGTTCCCTCAATGCGCGAAGAAAGAACCGCCTCGCGGCGAATGAACGGCCGGATGAAGAGCTCGGGATTCGCAAGCGACCGTCCCAGCCCGGCGAGCTCGCCCAGAGCGCGGTCGGCGTCGGACAGGGCTCGCCACAACTCGGCGTCATCAAGGACAAGCTGCGGCGGCAACGGGTTCGGGACGAAAGCCCAATAGGCTGATGAGCCCTCGCCGGCCTTGATGAGCCTGCCCGGCGCCTCAGCAGTGAAACTCTCTGACAGCATGTCTGTACCTGCCAAAAGTGGTTTAACCCGTCAACGCTATTATCGCCGACAGCCCTGCCCTATGCAAGTGCCGCCTCTTCGTTCCGGATGGCCTCGCGCTGCGGCTCGAGGATTCATTTAAATGAACCGCGTGGTCTGGGCTGTCGCTTCTCCTGAGCATCTCTGCATTCTGGTCTCTGGTCTCTGAATTCTGGTTTGTCTGTTCCCGGAAACCCGGGGCTGTCAGCCGCTAGCTGTTAGCCGTAAGCTAGCCCACCGCACCCGCGTCCTTGACACTTGGGAGTTTTGCCGGTATAACTGCCACGTGCTGAAGCAGCATACTGGTGGCGTGACGTGGCTGTGAACGCAGCCACTAAGGCAGACAGGAGCCAGGAGCGTTTCGAGAACGCCCTGAGGGACCAGTTCGTCGGCGCGGCGGTTGAGGGCCAGGCATCGTTCATCGTTGATTGGCCTCAGGGGCCCCTGTCCGACAGTGCGTACATCGTTCTTCGTTTGGGGATGGATGTTCAAGATGCTTGAGGAGTTTGAGGCCGACATCGCGAAGGTCGAGACGGAGATTGCCGGGATGACGAGGAGCTGGGAAGAGGCATAGATGCACCTGATGTACGTTGACGAGAGCGGTGACACCGGGTTGCAGGGTTCGCCTACGCGCTACTTCGTGCTTAGCGGATTGGTGCTGCACGAACTGCGATGGCGACATGTACTGGACGAATTGATAGCGTTCCGGCGCGAGTTGAAGCAGGCATACGGGCTCAGACTTCGGGAAGAGTTTCACGCCGCCGCGTTCATCACCTGTCCCGGAGAACTAGTCAGAATCAAGCGCTATGACAGGTTGGCCATGATACGCGCGTTCGCTGACAAACTGGCCTCGCTTGGCGACATATCCATCATCAACATCTTGGTCGACAAGGCGAACAAGCAGCCGGGCTATGACGTGTTTGAGATGGCCTGGAGGGCGCTGGTGCAGCGCTTCGAGAACACGATATCGTGGCACCACTTCCCCGGTCCGGCGAATCCCGATGAGAGAGGCTTCATTCTGTGCGACCACACTGATGACAAAAAGCTGATGCTCCTGCTTCGGCAACTGCATCAATACAATCCTGTGCCGCACCAGGCGGCCTACGGAGCGGGCTACCGGAATCTGCCTCTCCAGTACGTGATAGAAGACCCCAGTTACCGGGACTCGGTTCACTCCTTCTTCCTACAGGCCGCAGACCTGGCCGCGTTTCTCCTCTACCAGCGCACCGCCCCGAGCAGCTACATGAAGAAGAAGTCGGGGCAGAACTACTTCGGTCGGCTCAGGCAGGTGCTCTGCCTTGCTGCGTCCAACCGGGACCCGGACGGAATTGTCAGGCTATGAGAAAGAAAAGGGGCCTTGCGGCCCCGGGGGAATCCTACTACCGAGACGAGCCCGGGTTCAGATTCGCCTTCAGTATAGGCTTGAGAAAACGGCTGTCAAGCAGTTTATTGTGCTGTGTTGTGCCGGCACCGCAGCCGCAAGGCAGCAAGTTCCGATGAACGACAAACGAAGAACGATGAACGAAGAACGAATCCCCCACATGCTCTACTACGTCAAAACCGATCGGCTGTTCAACAGCCTTGAAGTCGAGGTCGACGACCGCAAGTTCTACTTCGACGCCTCGTGCCTGGAGCACAAGCGGGCCAACGAAAAGCGGGAACTGGTCTACGAGCTTACCGGCAAGCGCGACGACGGATATAGGGGTCGTCCGCATCCAGCCGGTAACCGTCTCGGCTGGCCCAGCGCGTATCTTGATGAGAGGTAGGGAATGGTAGACAAGGTTAGGTACGGTCGGGACAATCCGCATCCGTTGTCGCAGTTGAAAACGGAGTTGGTTTGGGAGGGCAAGTACGACGAGTACGGGAACCGGCGGACGGTTGACGTTGCCGGGTGCTCGATGCCGCTGCAGAAGACTGAGACCATAGATGAGCCGCAGTCGCGCTGCCAGGCGACCGGGGACCTGTTCAACCCGGCCAAAGCCCACGCCGATGACTTCCGGAACATGCTCATCTGGGGCGACAACAAGCTGGTCATGGCCAGCCTGCTCAAGGACTTCAAGGGCAAGATTGACCTCATCTACATCGACCCGCCCTTCGACGTCGGAGCCGACTTCACGATGGACGTGCCGGTGGGAGACGAGAAGGAAACCACTCTCAAGGACCAGTCAACCCTCGAAATGGTCGCCTACCGCGACATGTGGGGCAAGGGTACAGACTCCTACCTGCATATGATGTATGAGCGGCTCACGCTGATAAGGGAGTTGCTCTCAAGCACCGGCAGCGTCTATGTTCACTGTGACGGGCGCGTGAACAGCCACCTGAGGCTCATCATGGACGAGGTGTTTACGGCCGACCGTCTGCGTAACCAAGTCACATGGAAGCGAACTGGCGCGAGAAGCGGGTCAGCTCAGTATAACACCATCAGCGATACCATTCTCTTCAGTACCAAGTCGGACGACTACGTGTGGAACACTCAACACACGCAGTATTCAGACAAGTATCTTGAGGATTTCTTCCGGTACAAAGATAGTGCTGGCCGCCGGTTCCGGCTGACCATCCTCACCGCACCGGGAAGGAGGCGCGGCACCTCGGGGCTGCCGTGGCGAGGCCACAACCCGACCGGGGCAGGGCGGCACTGGGCCATCCCCAGCTTCATAAGGCCCAAGCTCAGTGATCCATCCGTCGCCAACACGCAGAAGGCGCTAGACGAGCTGGACAAGCTTGGCCGAATAGCCTGGCCGAAGAAAGTGGGGGGTGGACCGGCCTTCAGGCAGTACGAAGACGAAATGGAAGGCGTAGAGCTGCAGGACATCTGGACCGACATCGCGCCGGTGGCCTCTCAGGCCAACGAGCGGCTTGACTACGACACCCAGAAGCCTGAGGCCCTGCTTGAGCGAGTCATCAAAGCATCGTCGAACGAGGGTGACTTGGTGGCTGACCTGTTCTGCGGGAGCGGGACAACTGGCGCGGTTGCGGAGAAGCTGGGGCGGCGGTGGATTATGTGCGACCTGGGGCGGTTTGCGATACACACGAGCCGGAAGCGGATGATTGAAGTGCAGCGGAAGCTGCATGAGGAGGGGAAGCCGTATCGGGCGTTTGATGTGTACAATCTGGGGCGGTATGAGCGGCAGTGGTGGCAGAAGGCGCAACTGAAGGGCGCGGATGGCGAGCACCGGCGGGTCGTGCTGGAGTTCTACAAGGCCGAGGTGTTGCCGGAGCCGATTGGGCCGCTGCACGGCCGGAAGGGTCGGGCGTTCGTGCACGTGGATGCGATTGACGGGATGCTGACGCGGGATGAGGTTCGGAACGTGGCGAAGGCGGCGCGGCAGGCGGGGGCCAAGGAGGTGCACTGCCTTGCATGGGAGTTCGAGATGGACTTGCGGCTCATCTGCCACGAGCTGGAGGCATCCGAGGGCGTTCAGATTCGGCTGATTCCGATTCCACGGGAGATAATGGAGAAGAACCGGAAGGAGCCGCCACCGTTTCTGGAGGTGGCCGTGCTGGAGGCGGAGCCGGTGTATAGAACCCCTCACCCTGACCCTCTCCCCCAAGGGGCGAGGGAATGGAAGGCTGACCATCTCCCCCAAGGGGCGAAGGGAAGGAAGGCTGATCCTTTCCCCAAAGGGAGAGGAGCGAGGGCGGTGGACATCAAGCTGACCAAGTTCATGCCTTCGCTGGCTGAGGTGCCGAGTAAGGAACTGGCGGCTTTGAAGGAACGGGCAGTGAAGAGCGGGTTCGACTTCATTGACTTCTGGGCTGTAGATTTCGACTTCCAGGACGGGAAGCCGTTTGAGCATCATTGGCAGGACTATCGGACACGGAAGGACCGCAGCCTGAAGACCGTGAGCGACGCGCATTACGACCGGTATCCGAAGCCGGGCGTCCACACCGCCTGCGTGAAGGTGGTGGACGTTTTCGGTTGCGACACGAGCATCACGGTGAAGGTGGATACGAGGGGATAGATGACCGTCGCGCAGTTGGACGAGTTGCTCCTCACAGCGGAAGACGAGCACCTTGAGTTCAAGAAGGCCGAGCACGACTTCAACGTCGAGAAACTGCGGAAGTACTGCTGCGCCCTGGCGAACGAGCGTGGCGGCAAGCTCATTCTGGGTGTGACCAACCTAACGCCTCGGCGCGTGGTTGGCACGGAAGCATTCCGTGACTTGGAGCATCGCCGGTCGGACCTGACCCAGACACTGCACCTGCGGGTTGAGGCGGTAGAAGTCCAGCACCCGCGTGGGCGCGTGGTCGTGTTTGACGTACCATCGCGGCCGGTCGGCGTGCCGTTGCGATACGACGGCGTCTATTGGATGCGCTCTGGTGAGAGCCTCACCGCCATGACCGAGGACGTGCTCCGACGCATCTTCGATGAGACCGCGATGGAGGCGACGGCAGCTCCGCTTGACGGCGGCATGGCTGAGTTGGTCAGTGCCGCCGGCATGGAGGAATTGCGCAAGCTCATGGAGGAGGCGGGCGCGGCGGCTGACCTGACTCATCGGTCCGACCGCGACCTGCTGCGAGCGCTTGGCGTTGCGACCGACGACGACAGGCTGCTCACCGCCGGGCTGCTACTCGTCGGCAAGCCTGACGCGATTCGCAGGGTCGTTCCACGGGCGCAGTGGCAGTTCCGCAGAATGAAGTCCGACACGGAGTACGACCAAGCGTATGACGGGCATGACGGCATTCCTGTCGCGTTGCGCCGGCTGCGCGAACTGGTCGGCGCCAACAATCCTATTGTGACGATACCCGGTTGGCTCGTACACCCCGAGTTTCCGAGGTACCCAATGCTTGCGCTCCGAGAGCTGATAGTAAACGCCTTCGCTCACCGAGACTACCAAGCTCCCGGAGCCGTGGTTCTGAAGCTCTATCCCGACCGGCTGGAGCTCAGTAATCCAGGTGGGTTCATAGGCGGCGTGACGCCGGAGAACATCCTTCACCATCCATCAGTCCCCAGGAATTCGGCGCTGTTTGATGCGCTCACTCGCATGCGACTGGCCAACGCCTCGAATCTTGGCGTGCCGCGCGCGTACCGAGACCTGCTCAGCGAAGGCAAGGAGCCCCCGATTTATTGGGCGTCTGAAGAGGCAGTGCGGGTGACCGTTAAGGGGCAGGAGGCGCGCCGTGAGTTCCTCCAGATGGTCAAGGAGAACGCCGAACTCGATACTGACCATCTGCTGGTGCTGCACTACCTGACGCGACACCGCGAAATCACCGCGAGGGCCGCTTCCGGTATCTGTCAGCGCCCCATTGAGGTGTCCAGAGAGATACTCGGGCAGCTCACGACTCAGTGGCGGCTTCTGGAGCCCTGCGGCGCTGGCAAAGGACGTTACTACCGGCTTTCTCGCAGCGCCTACGGGCAATTGGTCAATGTCCTGAGCTACGACGTCGACAGCCGGCTTGGCTTCGAGAATGCCAAGGCACGAGTGCTTGATGCGTTGTCACGGCGGACATTGTCCAACGCAGACGTACGCGAGATTACGCAAATGTCCCGGTCGCAGGCTCTCAGGTTGATGCAGGCGGTGAAACGGGACGGACACGCGAGACTCGCTGGCCGTGGCCGCGCAAGCCGGTGGGTTTCAGTAGGAAAACAGGCATGAACGTGCATATTGGTGCATTAGAATGCAACACGGCGCATTAATTGAGCCACTTGGCGCCATTTATGCGCCATTTGTGCGCCAATTGCCGGCAATTAAGCCGAAGTGTAGCGGCCGGCTTTCCCGTGAGTTACAATTCAGCGTAATTCACCAGAATTCCGGCCGAATTATGGTCATAATGGTCATCGTGGCGATAATGGTCGGGCGGCGTGCAGCGGGGCGACCACTCGGAATGTGCGGTCAGGGAGCCTGCCGTGTCTGATGTGCCGCTGAACCTGGCCGCTCTGGAGCCGTTGTATGCGCCGCATGAGGAGCCGAATCGGCATCGAGTACGGGCCAGGCGGGACGGCGAGCCGGCCGAAATCGTCAAAGGCCGGCGCCGGTCCGACATCCCGATTGTGCAGAATCTGCGTTCGATGGTACGGCAGTGGCGCGAGGCGGAGTACGCCGGGGCGTCCGACACCAGTCGGGAACTGCTGTACCACTGGTTCGAGCGGGACCATCTGGTTGAAGACGCCTTCGGAAACCGCGTGCCGTTCCGCTACTACTTCTGCCAGCGGGAAGCGATAGAGACCTTCATCTATCTGCACGAGGTGCGCCGCATGCGTTCCCTCGCGAGCATCGTCGAGGAGTTCAGCGGCGACAACTCAATGGTGGCAGCGATGGGCGTGAACCCGGAGCAGGACCGCTGGCCCAGGTACGCGTTCAAGATGGCGACCGGTGCGGGCAAGACCAAGGTGATGAGCCTTGCCATGGTCTGGAGCTACTTCCACGCGCTGCGCGAGAGCGATTCGGAGATGGCCCGGCACTTCGTGGTGATTGCCCCGAACCTGACCGTATACGAGAGGCTGCGCGAGGACTTCGCGCCGGTTGCCGGCGGGCCGGACGTGTTCGCTAAGGACCCGCTCATCCCGGCCGAGTGGCGTGGGGACTGGAACATGTCGGTCGTGCTCCAGGACGAGGCGGGCGGCGCAGCAACCGGCGGCACGCTCTACCTCACGAACATTCACCAGCTTTATGACCCGGACAAGAGGAGGGCAAGCCGTGAGGCCGAGACCTATGACTGGATGGGGCCAAAGGTGTCGCGGGCCAAGGCGCTGGACACGGGCGAGGCGCTACGCGAGCGCGTGACTTCGCACCAGCGGGTGATGGTGCTGAACGACGAGTGTCACCACCTGTGGGACCCGGATTCGGCTTGGAACGACGCAATCGCGTTCCTGCACAACCGGATAGGTGAGCGCACCGGCGGCGGGCTTGCCGCGCAACTGGACTTCTCAGCTACACCCAAGGACAACGAGAACCAGCTATTCCAGCACATCGTGAGCGACGCGCCGCTGGGTGAGGCAGTGGATGCGGGTATCGTGAAGACGCCGGTTATCGGTCGGGGCGAAGGACTGACCGAGCGCGCAAGCAACGACGCGTCGGAGCGGTATCAGATGCACCTGCTTCTGGGCTATGCGCGGTGGCTCAAGTCCCGGGAAGAGTGGGACAAGAGCGGAAAGAAGCCACTGATGTTCGTGATGACCGAGGACACCGGGGCGGCAGACCAGATTGCCCGTCGGCTGAACACCGACTCGTTGTTCAAGGAACTGAACGGCAGGACCGTGAACCTGCACACGAATCTTAAGGGCAGGATAAAGTGGATTGGCGGCAGACAGCACGGCTATCCGGAGTTCGTTGAGAGCGAGTCCGACATCAAGGACGAGGACCTGAAGGCGTTACGCAAGCTTTCCAGAGAGCTCGATTCAGGCAAGAGCCCGTACCAGTGCATCGTCTCGGTTCTGATGCTCCGCGAAGGCTGGGACGTTCGGAACGTCACGACGATTGTGCCCCTGCGCCCCTACTCGTCGAAGGCCAATATCCTGCCCGAGCAGACGTTGGGGCGCGGGCTGCGGAGGATGGAGCCGCATAACCGGGTTGCTGAGATAGTGACCGTCGTCGAGCATCCCGCGTTCGTCAGCCTGTACAAGGACCAACTGAGCCAGGAGGGGCTGCCGGTCGAGGTGATGAAGGTCGAGGACGTTCCAAAGACCACCGTCACTATCTTCCCGGACCGGGAGCACAAGGACATGGATGCGCTGGAGGTTGTCATACCGCCGGTCACGGCCGGATACAGCCGCGTTCCGACCCTGTCGGGGCTGACCTTCGAGGACGTGCGCAAGCAGTTCAAGCGCTACAAGCCGCTGCCTCTCGGCGAGGCGCGCAGCGAAGAGGTCCAGTACGAGGGCCGCCACCTGTTCACGGATGAGGTCGTGGAGCGGATGAAGATAAGGCTGCCGCTCTTGGAGAGCGGAGCCGGGGCGGTTTCGTACTTCCGCGAGGAGCTTGAGCATATTGCCCGGCTGCGTGGCACGCACCCCGTGCTGGCACCGTTGATTGAGGCGTTCCTGACCGAGCTGCTCTTCGGCGAGAAGGTCTCGCTGTTTGACCAGCGGCTCGTTTCACGGCTGGCCGACGCCGACGTGGGCGAACACGTGCGGGCGACGTTCGTGCCGCTGATGCTCGCGCGTACAACCATCAAAGAGGAAAGGACCGCGGCCGGCGAAGGGACCAGGGTATCGTCGTGGCGGCCGTTCCAGGTCACGCACTCGGCGCTCCAGCCGGCATTGCCCGCGACGAGGACTCCGTTCAATCTCGTGCCGTGCCAGTTGGAGCATGAGGTCGCGGTGCGCGAGTTCCTCGACCATGCGCCGGAGGTTGCCGCCTTCTGCAAGAACACTGGCCCGCAGGCGCTCCGCATTGACTACATGACCGCCGCGGGACGAATCGCGCTCTACACACCGGACTTCCTTATCAGGCTCGTAGACGGAACCCATGTGCTGCTTGAGGCCAAGGGGCGCGAGGACAAGGATGTGCCGCTCAAAGCGCGGGCGGCAATGGCGTGGTGCGAGGCAGCAGAGCGCGGCGGAACCAAGTGGGAGTACCTCTACGTGCCGCAGGGTACGTTCCAGCACACGAGTTCCGGCAGCCTGCGGGCACTCCAGCGCCTGTGTGAGCCATCACTCAGGGATTTGGTGCAGGAACCAGAAGTGCCGCAGTTGAAGCTCCCCTTTGGCGAAGAGCGGGGCGAGGCCGGCGTCGCCGGGTTCATTGCCGACGCGGAGTACGCGCGCCTTCCGTCGTTCTACCAGAAGGGTATAACGCACGCTGTCTCTCTGCTCGAGTTCATGATGACCAAAGGCAACATGCCGTTTGCACCAGCGTTCACTCCCCTGCTGGGGCCGCTTGACGAGGCAGCGCGAGGAGTCATCCTCGACCTGCTCTCACCGGCAACGCCCGAGGACGCTCAGGCTCAGCGCACCTTCTTCGTCCCGCCTATGCTCGACATTGCACCAAGCGACCGGCGCTTCCTGGAACAGCAGGGCGCGAACTTGCGTCGGACCCTCGTGGATCGGAACGGCGTGATGCCCATCGGGCTATTTAAGTGGTGCCTGGAGTACGCGCGGGGCGCGAAACGTGAGCTGGGCGGCGTCTTCGCCGTTGTCAGGCAAGGCTTCGCGGAGGTCGCGAGGACGGACCTCACAGAACTGGTGGGCAGCGTGTACGGTTTCCGCAATCAGTACGTCGCCCACCAGAAGGAAGAACTGAAGGATGCCGAGCAAACAAGGGAAGCCATGCACGTGTGGATTACCTGTCTGCATCGGATTTGGACATTCCACCACCGACAAGGAGGCATAGGATGGCTGACAAACCAAAGACCACGCTGAGGGGCCGCGACGCTGCGACCGGTCAGTTCATACCGGTCGAGGAGGCTAGAAAGAAGAAGAAGACGGCGATTGTGCAGCGCATCCGCCTGCCCGGCAAGAAGAGGAAGTAGCACGGCACCGGTAGTCCACATTCGCTGGAAGCGGTACAGAACCTACAAGGGCGCGCAGAACCGACATGGCGTAATCTACCTGTTCGAGGGCAAGGGCCGCCCGTACTACTGGGGCAAGGCCGACCGCAGCTACTTCGGCGGCCGCAAACGACCGCTCGGCGAAAAGGAAGTCTGCGGGCGCTACGGTCCTTCATATGACCACTTGGTCACGGCTTTCCTGATGCTCGGCGGACGCCTGTACATAGGCGAACCAACACTGCCTGAGCCGGTCACGCTTGACGACCTAGAGGACTTCCTCATCGCCAAGTTTCCGCCCGAGATCCCGGCCAGACATCCGAAGCCGCGCTTCAATCTCCGCCTCAAGAACACCGGCAGCCTGCCCGTCTGCGGTTTCTAGAGCCCTGCTCGCGGTCATCGAGCACCTGAAGTATGAGGCGAGAGCCGGCAGAGAAGCAGACGCTGAGCCTGTTCCGTAATGAGGAAGCCGGGAAGCGGCAGTTGCTCATTCCGGTCTATCGGGATGCGGGCGGGCTCTTGGCTGAGCAGCGCGAGTTGCCGGGATTCGAGGTGACCGGGCCTGAGTTTGAGCTGCTGCAGCGGTATGTCGGCTATCTGGGCGACGAGCGGGTGCTGCTCGCGCAGTATGAGGCCGAGCCCACGTCGTTCATCGTTGATTCGTACATCGTTTGTCGTTGACGGAGCGGGCGGGGTACGTCAGGAACGAAGAACGAGTAACGAGGAACGGAGAACGAGACGCGACGCGGCGCGTGTTGGCCTACTTCGGCATCGAACCGAAGGCGTTCGACCGGCTGAAGGAGCTGGAGCAGGAGATATGCCACTATCGGAACATCCAGGTGACGCTCGCGGGAAGTAGACAGTAGACAGAATACAGCATGTAGGGATTCTCGGGACCGACCTGTATGCTGTGTGCTGTATGCTGCATACCGCCTG
>Ga0209610_1001282_pt1 | contig 12996 bp, 12 predicted proteins | sample LakKivw275mmetaG_FD_184137 | JGI IMG/M metagenome (GOLD analysis project Ga0209610, IMG submission 184137) | Anoxic lake water microbial communities from Lake Kivu, Rwanda to study Microbial Dark Matter (Phase II) - Lake Kivu water 275m metaG... | ecosystem: Environmental > Aquatic > Freshwater...
ATATACTGGATTGCGTCCGCGCTCTGGAGAACGGGGTGGCCAGCAAGGAGGACATTGACACCGGCATCAAGTTAGGCCTGAGCCACCCCATGGGGCCCTTCGAGCTGCTGGACCTGGTGGGTCTGGACACCACCCTCTTCATTGCCGATGCCATGTACGGGGAGTTCAAGGACCCCCGCTACGCCGCACCGCCCCTCCTGCGCCGCATGGTCACTGCCGGCCACCTGGGGCGCAAGTCCGGCCAGGGGTTTTACGGCTACGGTCGCTGAATTGATAAAAAGGCAACGAGGCAATAAGTCACCGAGGCAACGAGGATAGGTAGATCGGAAAGGGTGTGTCATGAAAGAACCGATTTGGGAGCCTTCCGACGAACGCAATCGCCAGGCTAACATCACCCGATTCATTGGGCTGATCAACGAGAAGTACGGTCTTGAAATCAAGACCTATCCTGAGCTGTGGAGCTGGTCCGTTGAAAACATCGCGGATTTCTGGGCTACGATGTGGGAGTTTGCGGACATAAGGGCCTCCCGCGGATATACGGAGGTGGTTGACGATCTGAGCAAGTTTCCCGGCGCGAAGTGGTTCGGCGGCGCCAGGTTGAATTTCGCTGAGAACCTCCTGAGATACAGGGATGACCACATAGCCTTTATCTTCAGAGGGGAAACCCAAAAATCGGCCACCATGACCTACGCCGAGCTTTACGACACGGTGGCGCGCCTGGCCAAATCGTTGCGCGACATCGGGGTTGCGGCGGGAGATCGGGTGGTGGGTTACATGCCCAACCTGATGGAAACGGCCATCGCCATGCTCGCTGCCACCAGCATCGGCGCCACCTGGGCCTCCTGTGCCACAGATCTCGGTTCCCGCGCGGCACTGGACCGCCTCGGCCAGGTGGAATCGAAGGTTCTCTTCACCGCCGACGGCTACTTCTACAAGGGCAAGCTCTTCGACACCCTGGGAAACGCCGCGAAAGTTGCCAAAGAGATTCCCTCGCTGGAAAAGGTGATCGTAGCTTCTTACGCCAGGGAGAGGCCCGACATTAGCCCTATCCCCAACGCCGTACACTTTGATGATTTCCTGGCCAGGAAAGACTACCTCCCCATTCGGTTCGAGCAATTGCCTTTCGATCACCCCGTGTACATCATGTTCTCCTCTGGAACTACGGGCAAGCCCAAGTGTATGGTGCAGGGAGCCGGCGGCGTGCTGATCAATCACCTGAAGGAGCTCATCCTGCACACCGACCTGAAGCGCGAAGACCGAATCATGTACATCACCACGTGCAGTTGGATGATGTGGAACTGGCTGCTGAGCTCCCTGGGGGTGGGGGCCACCGTGGTCTTGTACGATGGCAACCCCAATTACCCCGACCCTAACGCCATGTGGCAACTCATTCAGGATGAGAAGATAACGATCTTTGGCACCAGCGCGGCCTACATCAACTTCCTCCAAAAACAGGGGATCAGGCCCGGTCGGGACTATGATCTATCGTCGTTGAGGGAGATATCGCAGACCGGGTCAGCCCTGTCAGCCGAAGGCTTTGAATATGCTTACCAGGAAATCAAGGAGGATCTGCATTTCAATTCCATCTCAGGCGGGACCGACATCAACGGCTGCTTCGCTGCAGGTAGTCCCATTAGCCCAGTGTATGCCGGCGAGTTGCAGGGGCCGGCCCTGGCCATGAAGGTAAGGGCCTATGACGAGGAGGGCAATCCCGTATGGGATCAGCAAGGAGAGCTTGTCTGCGAGGCGCCCGCCCCTTCCATGCCGCTATACTTCTGGAACGATCCAGACGGCCAGAAGTACCGAGATGCTTACTTCGTTTTCTACCCCGGCAGGAACGTGTGGCGCCACGGGGATTACATCGTGATCCACAGCGACACCGGCGGCGTTACCTTCTACGGCCGTTCCGACGCCGTGTTGAAACCTGCCGGGGTGCGCATCGGTACGGCGGAGATATACAACGTGGTGGAAAGGGTAGAGGGGATTGCGGACAGTCTAGCCATAGGACAAAGTTGGCAGGGCGATCAGCGCATCATCCTGTTTGTGAAACTCGCTGAAGGCTTCTCTTTGACCGAGGAGTTGAAAACCAAGATCAAGGAAGCGCTGCGGAAGAATGCCTCGCCTCGACACGTTCCGGCTTTGATCATAGAGGCGCCCGATGTTCCCTACACCTACAACATGAAGAAGGTCGAAAGCGCCGTTACCAATATCGTGAATGGCCGTCCGGTGCTGAACAGGGACGCTTTGATCAATCCACAGTCGCTGGATTACTACGCGCGGATTCTGCCTGAGCTACAGGGTTAACTCTGTGGTGACTATTTGCCTATTTGGCTTCTGGCGCAAACCGGCTGCGAGAATGTCCTGAGCCAGATACGATAGGCCGAGGGGGCAAGGCATATTGCTGTCTTGCCCCCTTCGATTTCCGTCCGTGGGGCGATAACTTCGGTTTGATTTTCACGATTTTGACAAGATTCTCGTTATGAGGTATTATTGAAGCAGGAACCGGGGGGAGCTGTGACTAGTGTTAGCATCAAGGGCACAAGGGATGGCTTGTTTGTGACCCTGGGGGAGGGAGAGCTGACGATGGTCCTGGCCGAACTCGAGGAGCGCCTGAGCGGCACGGCCTCCTTCTTCGAGGGAGCATGGGTGTCCCTGGCGGTTGGGCAGCGGGAACTGTCCATCGAGGAGATCGGACGCATCAGAACCTTGCTGGCCCAAAACCAGGTCGTCTTGGGCAGGGTGATTAGCGAAGCGCCGCTCACCAGAGCTGCTGCTCGCCATCTGGGTTTGGAGACAAAGCGCAGCCTCCAGCCCAGGCCACGGACGGGGTGGCGAACCGAAGAGGAGTACAGCGAGGGGGCCCTGTTCCGTTGCACCTTGCGCTCAGGGCAGATCATCGGGCATCCGGGGCACGTGGTGATTATTGGCGACGTGAACGCTGGCGCTGAGATCATCGCTGGCGGCGACATTGTCATCTGGGGCAGGCTAAATGGTACGGTGCACGCCGGCGCCGCAGGTGACGACCAGGCCGTCGTGTGCGCCCTGGATCTGGACCCCACCCAACTGCGCATTGGCAAACACATCGCCCGCTCGCCGGAGCAGACACCAGACCGCCGGCCTATGCCAGAGATGGCCTTCGTTCAGGATGGGAGAATTATCGTCAGGGCTTGGAAGGAATCAGGGATCAGGGAATCAGGAATCAGGGATGTGGGCCGCATCCCGATTCCCTGATTTCCTGGGCAGGAGAAACAACTATGGCAGCTAGAGTCATCACGATCACTTCGGGCAAGGGAGGGGTAGGCAAAACCACCGCCACCGCCAACCTGAGTGTAGCCCTGGCCCTGTTGAGCCATCGGGTGGTAGCAGTTGACGCCGACATCGGCCTGCGCAACCTGGACGTGGTGATGGGCCTGGAAAACCGCATTGTGTACGACATCGTGGATGTCACCGAAGGACATTGCCGCCTGCGCCAGGCGCTCATCAGGGACAAGCGCGTGCCAGAACTGTATCTCTTGCCTGCGGCCCAGACCCGCGATAAAACCGCGGTCAGCCCAGAAGACATGATCGGGCTCTGTGACCAGATGCGTAACGATTTCGATTTCATTCTGATTGATTCACCAGCCGGGATCGAACGGGGCTTTCGCAATGCCATTGCGCCTGCCGACAAGGTGCTCATCATCACCACGCCCGAGGTGTCAGCCGTCCGTGACGCCGACCGCATCATCGGCCTGATCGAAGCCGAAGAGAAGGGGCCGGCCAGCCTGATCATCAACCGCATCAAGCCAGAGATGGTGCGTTACGGCGATATGCTGAACACAGCCGATGTGCTTGAGATCCTGGCCATAGACCTGATAGGCATTGTCCCCGATGACAAGGCCATCATTGTCTCCACCAACAGGGGCGTGCCCATCGTTCTGGATAACAAGGCGCCGGCTGGGTTGGCTTTCCACAACATTGCCCAACGTTTGTTGGGTAAGGAGGTCCCCTTCCTGAACATCAGGGAGGATCCCAATCTTCTCGAACGTTTTGTTCGTTTTGTCCGTCAGGGAGGGTAGGCATGGGAATTCTAAACCGGCTATTCGGACAACGCGAGCCATCCAGCGGAGAGATCGCCAAAGAGCGCCTGCAATTGGTGCTAGCCTATGACCGAGTCAAGATCTCTCCGGAGCTTTTGCAGACTCTTAAGAACGAACTCATCATCGTCATCTCTAAGCACGTGGAGATAGACCGCGAAGGAGTGGAGGTCACCTTCTCTCAAGGCAAAAGACGCAGTCGGCTCATCGCGGACATCCCCCTCCTGAGCGCGCGCCGGCCAGGACGCTGACCGCAGGATTGGGGTGCCAGATGGATCGCAAGGTATGGCGCAACTTCGATTTTGTGCTGCTGGCGGCGACAGTACTGCTGATCGTTTTCGGCGTGGCCATGATTCACAGTGCTACACAGGACACACCAGACCTGAAAGACCTGCCCTTCAGGCAGGCTGTCTGGGGCCTGGTAGGTCTGGTCTTGCTGTTGTTTGTGGCCGCTGTGGATTATCGCTTCCTCGAAAGCCTGCCGAAGCTGCTTTATGCCCTGGTTATCGCCTCTCTACTCCTGGTTCTCGTTGTGGGACAGGCATCCCATGGGGTGCAGCGCTGGATCACAGGCTCTTCTCTTCAGCCCTCGGAATTGGCTAAGGTTCTGATCATTGTTACCTTAGCACAGTTCCTGGCCCAGCACGAGAAAGACATTGGGCGTTTGGGCTACATCCTGGTGACGATGATCCACGTGGCCGTGCCTATGGTTTTGATCTACCTCCAGCCTCATTTGGGCACGGTGATTGTGTTGGCCGTTATCTGGCTGGCCATGGTGTTGATGGCTGGTATGCGCCTGGTGCATATCATCATTCTGGGCTTTGCTGGACTTTTGGCCACGCCTCTCGTGTGGTTCTCGCTCAAGGACTACATGCGGAAAAGATTGCTCCTGTTTATCAACCCCGCCCACGACCCATCCGCCAGGTACAACATTGACCAGGCCCTGATCAGCATCGGCTCCGGCGGGTGGCTGGGAAAGGGGTATGCCAGTGGTACCCAGAGCCAGTTGCACTTCTTGAGAGTGCGTCATACGGATTTTATCTTCTCAGTCATCGGCGAGGAGATGGGGTTTGTGGGGGCGTTGCTGCTATTTGCCCTCATGGGTGTCGTCTTATGGCGGATCCTCAGGGGGGTCAGCGTGGCCCGTGACAGCTTTGGCCGTCTGATCTGCTGTGGGGTGGCTGCCTTGATCTTCTTCCAGGTCGCGGTCAACGTCGGCATGAACCTGGGCCTGCTGCCGGTGATCGGCATCCCCCTGCCCTTTATTAGCTCTGGCGGCAGTTCCCTGGTCGCCCTTCTTTTGGCCGAGGGGTTGGTGCAGAGCGTGGTGATGCGGCGTAGGAAGATCGAGTTCTAGGGATGTCCGTTCAATCCTGTGGTCCGTTGTCCCTCCTTGTCCCTCTTTGCGGTCGGCGGCCCAGCGGAGCTTCAAAGGGGGTACTTTGTATGATCAGTAGTGACCAGTCAGTCCAATCCCGGCGTCCCTACTTTATATGGGACTACGACCTGACCGAAGATGACGTGCACCGCATCCTGCGGGGCGACAACGAGGTTGAAAAGGCGTGGCTGATCACCCGCATCCTGGAGTATGCCAAATGGGAGGACATCTGGCGCTACCTGACGGTGGACGACGTGCGGGAGAACTTTGAGCGGTTAAGGATGAAGCCCTACCAGCGCGATCTGTGGGCCTATGCTCTTGAGGTATGGTCAGAAGATGACAAACGACGTTCTTAACCCGCTGCAAAAGGCGTTCTTGCAAGCATTCTTCGCTACATCCGTCGGTCAACGTTTCTTCCTGACCGGTGGATCGGCCCTGGCAGCCTTCCACCTTCAGCATCGCTTCAGCGATGACCTTGACATCTTCACTCTGGATGACCAGGCCTTGGAAGCGTCGGTGCGGCCAGTGGAGACCATAGCCCTTGAACTCAACTGCGAGTTAGAGCGCACCCGTGTATCACAATACTTTCAGCAGTTCTTTCTCAAACATCCTGAACAGAGTGTCCCCTTGAAGATAGACATGGTGCGTGATTTCGGCCCTCAGTATGGTGAACGGTTCATCCGCGAGGGCATCATTGTAGACTCGCTCGATAACATCGCTGCCAATAAGGTCCTTGCCATCTTTGGCCGAGCCGACATCAAAGACTTCGTGGACCTGTACTTAATCCTTCAAGCGGGCTACGACCTGGATCAGCTTTTCGAGAAGGCCCGCGAGAAGGATTTGGGGCTAACCTGGTTTTATTTCGCCGGGATGTTGCGACAAATCAACCGACACAAGGTTCTCCCCTACATGTTGAAGCCTCTGGAGCTTGAAACTTTGCAAATCTTCTATAACGATTTGGCCCGCAAGATCATGGGCAGATTGAGCCCGGAACGATAAACCACAGCGGTTGAGATTATGAACCTGGAGAGGAAGGAAGATGACCAACACCGTTCGTGTCCGCTTTGCCCCCAGCCCCACGGGCTACCTGCACGTGGGGGGAGCCAGGACGGCCCTCTTCAACTGGCTTTTCGCCCGCAAACACAACGGCGCGTTCATCCTGCGCATCGAGGACACGGACCGCAAACGGTATGAGCCCGAGGCCGTGGGGAGTATCCTGGAAAGTCTGCGCTGGCTGGGCCTGGAGTGGGACGAGGGGCCCGAAGTGGGCGGCGATTATGGCCCCTATTACCAGTCTCAGCGGCTGGACATCTACCAGGAGTATGCCCGCAAGCTGGTGGATAGCGGCCATGCCTATCGCTGCTACTGCAGCGCGGAGCGGCTGGCCCTGATGCGGGAGGAGCAGCGGCGTCGGGGCGAGCCAAGTATGGGTTACGACCGCCACTGTCGCTATCTGACTGCCAGGGAACGCGCCGACTACGAAGCTCAAGGCATCGTGCCGGTGGTGCGTCTAAAGGTTCCGTTGGAGGGCCAGACCTCCTTCCACGACGTGCTCCACGGCGATACGACGGTAGATAACGCCACCCTGGACGACCTGGTGCTCCTGAAATCCGATGGCTATCCCACTTACCACCTGGCCAACGTGGTGGATGACCACCTGATGGAGATCAGCCACATCATGCGGGCCGACGAGTGGCTGCCCAGTGTCCCCAAGCACGTCCTGCTCTACCAGGCCTTTAGCTGGGAGATCCCCGTCTACGCCCATCTGCCCGTCATCCTGGCCCCCACCGGCAAGGGCAAGCTCAGCAAGCGGCACGGTGGAGTGGCCGTCCACGAGTTCCAGCAGGAGGGCTACCTGCCCGAGGCCATGGTCAACTTCCTGGCCCGTGTGGGCTGGGCCTACGACGACAAGACCGAGTTCTTCACTCGCCAGGAGTTGATAGAAAAGTTCAGCCTGGAGGGCGTCAGCAAATCGCCGGCCGCCTTCTCCTACGACAAGTTGGAGTGGATGAATGGCGTCTACATTCGGATGCTCCCACCCGACGACCTCGCTGGGCGGCTGATGCCCTTCCTGGAGCGAGCGGGGCTGGAGGCGGACCTGCCGACAGTGCGCCGCCTGGTTCCTCTGATTCAGGAGCGTGTCAAGAAGCTCAATGAGGCTGTGGAGTGGGTTGATTTCGCCTTCGTGGATCAGATCAGCTATGAGCCTTCGCTGCTGGTGGACAAGAAGATGACGGCTGCAGAGTCGCTAACCGCCCTGCGGAAAGCCCGCGAGACCCTGGCGGCCCTCCCTGATTTCCAGGAGGAAACCCTGGAGAAAGCCCTCCGCGCCCTGGCTGACCAGTTGGGCTTGAAAGATCGTCAGCTCTTCGGCATCATCCGCGTCGCGGTTACAGGCAAGACAGTAGCCCCGCCTCTCTTCGGCACGTTGAGCATTCTGGGGCGGGAACGGGTGCTGAAGCGGCTGGCCGATGCCGAAGGGCAAATCGGCAAAAGGAGGCCTAACTATGGCAACCTATGTGCTTATTGAGAATATCGCCGCCCACCAGGACGAAGAAGTCACCCTCAAGGGCTGGCTCTATAACAAGACCGATAAAGGCAAGCTCCAGTTCTTACTGGTGCGAGATGGCACGGGGATCATCCAGGCCGTGCTGTTCGAGGGTGACGTTTCCCCTGAGATGTTCGAAGCCGCCCAAACGCTTACCCAGGAGTCGTCTCTGATCGTTACCGGCACTGTTCGAGCGGACAGGCGGTCGCCGGGCGGCTATGAATTGGCGGTGAAGGAGTTGGAGATTGTGCAACTGGCCGAGGATTACCCTATCACCCCCAAAGGGCATGGCGTGGAGTTCCTGATGGATCGCCGCCACCTTTGGCTGCGCTCCTCCGGTCAACATGCCATCCTGCGGGTGCGGGCCGAGGTGGGGCGGGCCATCCGCGGCTGGCTGGATTCCCACGGCTTTGTCAACCTGGACACCCCCATCCTCACCCCTTCCTCCTGCGAGGACACCACCACCCTGTTTGAGACGGACTACTTCGGGCAGCGCGCCTATCTCACCCAGAGCGGTCAACTTTACAACGAGGCCGAAATCATGGCCTTTGGCAAAGTGTATTGTTTTGGCCCCACTTTCCGGGCCGAGAAGTCCAAGACCCGCCGCCACCTGCTGGAATTCTGGATGGTAGAGCCGGAGATAGCCTGGGCCGACCTGGAGGAGTGCATGAGGGTCGAGGAGGAATTCGTCAGCTTTATCGTCCAGACCACATTGAAGAATCGAGCCAACGAACTGAAGACCCTCGAGCGCGATACGACCTTGCTGGAGAAAGTGGAGCCCCCGTTTCCGCGCCTGACGTACGACGCGGCAGTGGAAATCCTGAACAGAGACGGTTTGCCCATCGAGTGGGGCGATGATTTCGGGGCTCCTCACGAGGCGGCCCTGGCCGAACACTTTGAGAAGCCAGTCTTTGTCCACCACTATCCCACGCAATGCAAGGCTTTCTACATGGAGGTTGACCCGGAGCGGCCGGAGGTTTGCCTGTCGGTGGACTTGCTGGCCCTCGAAGGGTATGGCGAGATCATCGGCGGTGGTCAGCGCAGTGCCAGCTACGAGTATCTGGAGCAGCAGGTGGAGAAGCTGGGCATCTCCCGCCAGGCTTATGAGTGGTACCTCGATCTGCGGCGCTACGGATCAGTACCCCACTCCGGCTTCGGCCTGGGCCTGGAACGGACCGTGGCCTGGATATGTGGCGTGAAGCACATCCGGGAGACGATTCCCTTCCCCAGGATGCTGGGTCGTATGTATCCGTAACTTTGAACCCCGAGCTTCTTTTGGGATTTTGCACAAATACAGGAATTGGGTATAATAATGTTAAATAGCAAAGGCAACATTGAAACAGCCAGTTAGGATAACAATGGCTTTCTCTGATTATGTCTCCATAATCATATATTGGCTTCTGGTCATAATATGGGGTCTCATCGTTCTGGTATTCCTGACGAAGTATGATCAACCCAGGGTCAAGGAGCCAAGAACCGCTACTGTGGCCAGACTCATTCTCATTCTGGGATTGGCCGTGCTGGTCATTGACAGCCTGTTCTTCAGCGCCTGGTTCACGGCCAGGGATGCAGCATCCAGGGATTACCTGTCTAGGACCCTCTATCAGAGCCACTACACCATCATTCCCAAGGTCGGTCTGCTGATTGCTGCTATTGCTGGGCTTATCCTGACATGGAGAAATAGGATAAAGGAAGTTGAAAAAGAGACCGAGAACCTGAGAAAGATTTCCGCCCTGAATGCCATTGCGGCCACAGTTAGCCAATCACTGAATCTGGGCGAGGTTTTGGACGGCACTCTGGAGAAGGTGTTGGAGGTGATGAGGGTCGAAACAGGGGCCATCGCCCTGGTGGATGAGCAGACCCAGGAGCTGGTTTTCGACGCGCACCGAGGCTTTCCTGAGGAGTTGTTCCACGAAGCAGATTCGTTGGAGCTGGGGCAGGGGCTGACCGGACAATCAGCCCAATCGGGGGATCCTATCCTGGTGGAAGACATCACCCAGGAAGCCCGCCTCTCGAAGGTTGAATCGGGACTACAGGGAAGGGGATTTCGATCCTTTGCCTGCATACCATTGCGGTCCAAAGAAAAGGTGCTTGGTGTGATGGACATCGCCAGTCATGATCTGCGCCATTTCTCTCCCCAGGATGTGGAGATGCTTACCTCCATAGGCAATCAAATCGGGGTGGCCATTCATAACGCCCGTCTTTATCAGGATCTGGACGAGGCATACAGGGATTTGAGGGCGGCGAAGGCTCAACTGTTTCAGACGGCCAAGCTCTCGGCCATTGGGGAATTGGCCGCCGGAATTGCCCATGAGATCCGTAATCCGTTGACGACCATCATCGGCGATACCCAACTGCTGTTGGCCGATGTGAGGCCGGGCGAGCCGGCCTACGAATCCCTCAAAGCTATCGAGCGGTCAGGATACCGTGCCAGCAAAGTCATTCGCAATTTGCTGAGCTTCTCGCGTCAGGAGGAGTACGAGTTCACTGACCTGGACATAAACGAGTCCATTCATGCTGCCCTTTCCCTCACCACTTACCAGATAGAGAGATCCAGGATCTCCGTGATAGAAGACTTAACCGAGGGCCTGCCGTTAGTGCGAGCTAGCGCTCATCATATCGAGGAGGTTTGGGTCAATTTGCTGATCAACGCCCGAGACGCCATCCCCTCCAAGCAAACGGGCGAGATTCGGATTACCTCTAGGCTGGACGGATCTGGCAAGGCCATTCAGGTGCAGGTCTCGGACAACGGTTGTGGTATCCCCCAGGCCAATCTGGATAGGGTATTCGACCCCTTCTTCACCACCAAGGATATGGATAAAGGTACGGGGCTAGGCTTATACATCACCTACAATATCGTCACCAGGCACAATGGCTCAATTGAGATCGCCAGCGAAGAAGGGAAAGGGACAACGGTTACTGTGACCTTGCCGATAGCAGGTGAGCTTTTGGCCGAAGTCGTCGGGCAAGATGCCATCTTGCCCCACCACATTCCGGAGGTAGAAAATGGCCTTCATCGTGGTTGTTGATGATGACCGAGATGTTGCTGGGACCATAGAGCGCACTCTGCGGCGGAGAGACCATGAGGTAGCCGTGGCTTATAGTGGCGCCCAAGCCCTTCAACTGATCCAGGAACGACCTCCCGACTTAGTGGTGCTCGATATCATGATGCCCCGCATGAACGGCATTGAGGTCTGCCATCGCATACGTTCTTTCCCCAACGTGGCTTCTGTGCCTATCCTGTTTTTGACGGCCAAAGGCAAGATCGAGGACAAGATCGAGGGCTTCGAGGCCGGAGCCGATGATTACCTGACCAAACCCTTTGACCTCCGCGAGCTGGAGTTGCGCGTTAGAGCGCTTTTGCGCCGCAGCCTGCCATCTGCGGCCCCCAAAACGCCTTTGGAAGTGAGTTTCCTCTCCCTGGACCCACGCACCTTCGAGCTGAGAGTGGAGGACAAGACCCTTATCCTCACCCCTGTGGAGTTTGAGCTGCTCCATTACCTGATGAAGCACGCCGGCGAGGTCATCTCCACCGAGAGGCTTCTACAAGAGGTGTGGGAATACCCCCCAGGCACAGGCGATCCTAACCTGGTCAGGGCGCATATCAAGAATATCCGAGCCAAGATCGAGCCCTCGCCCAGTGAGCCGATATACCTCCAAACTGTGTCCCGCCACGGCTATATCATCCCCAAGTAACATCGAATTCGGATTGCGGATTGGTCGGGTGGTCCATGGTCATCCGACCATCCGACCACCACTCCACAGGGGGCTGTTTCTCCATCTTCCCCCCAAGAAACCACTAAAGCTCACTCATTAAAGTCTCCCCTTCACTGAAGATTCACACCAATTTAACGCCCCGTTCACGCCAACCCGACCCGGAATCTGCTATAATGCAAGCAGTTCAGAAGGCTTGTCGCCGTTTCGCCTACTTCCGGATCGCTTCCGGTAGCGATACGTAGGAAGCCTGAAGGTGGCAGGCCAGGTGAGTCAAGGAACGGCATCCAGGGCCAGCTTGCCTATTCATAGTAGTTTTCACGAATCGCGTTCACCGCAATGCGTGGAAACAAGCGTAGGACAAGTTGGCAACTTGTCCTACAAACAGCCTATTTTCGAGGTAGGTAGTTTTCACGAATCGCGTTCACCGCAATGCGTGGAAACAGGCGTAGGACAAGTTGGCAACTTGTCCTACAAACAGCCTATTTTCGAGGTAGTTGGGAGGAGAGCGATATGGTAGAGGAGGAATTGACCATTCTTACGGCGAAGGAGGCTGCTGAGTATCTCCGGGTGAGCCTATACACTCTGAGAAGAATGGAAAATGAGGGGAGCCTGATTCCCTTCCGCACTCCTGGGGGGCATCGCAGGTATAGCCTCAAAATGCTGAATGAATATCTCGAACAGAGCCGCATGGCTTCTCGCCGCCGAAGCCAGAGGGTAAACCCAGGCCCTGATGTCCAAAGGCAGCCAGAGCCGCCGTCTTACTAGGAGTATGTCTTCTATGGACACAGCAAAGCCGACGGGGCTCGGGGAGGATGGCTCTATTCACCTTGTCGTTTTTCGGCGAGAGAGGCAGCTTTATGCTTTGCCCCTAAGTAACGTGGAACGTGCCCTGCGCATGGTGGCCATTACCTCTGTGCCTGAGGCGCCAGCCTGGGTGGCGGGGGTAATCAGCGTCCACGGCCGGGTCATCCCGGTGCTAGATCTGCGGCAGCGATTCGGTCGCTCGCCTAAAGAGCCTCACCCAGATGACCGCTTGCTGATCATGCAGGCCCAAGGACAGACAGTGGCCCTCATCGTGGATGAGGTGACGGAAGTGCTGGAAGTACCGGCTCACCAGGTGGAGCCATCTTCCAAACTCCTGCCCGGCATCCAGCCTCTGGCAGCAGTGATCCGGCGGGACGCAGACCTGATACTGGTCTTGGAGGCCACCCAGTTGCTCCCCACAGAGTGGGACGATCTCGTGATCGCCCCCCCTGTCCAGCAGGGGATAGATCAGGTTG